>Ga0315904_10000529_pt1 | contig 60741 bp, 37 predicted proteins | sample LakEriMetagenome_6_FD_203529 | JGI IMG/M metagenome (GOLD analysis project Ga0315904, IMG submission 203529) | Freshwater fungal communities from buoy surface, Lake Erie, Ohio, United States - Buoy 12 MA120 | ecosystem: Environmental > Aquatic > Freshwater > Lake | place: USA: Lake Erie, Ohio...
GAGACCCAGTTGTTCCTGGGAGACTACACGCTGTCGATCCTGATGCGGGCGACCACCGAGCAGGTGAACGGCGTCTGGCAGGGGGCGTGTTATCCCTTTCGCGAGGGGCTGTCGACGGGAATTCTCAACGTGGAATTCACCCCGGGGGGGAAGCTGCTGTGCGGAGGGACCAATCGGGGCTGGCCGGTGCGGGGGATCAAGCCGTTCGCCCTCGAGCGGGTCGAGTGGAATGGCCGGATGCCGTTCGAGATCGAACGCATCACCATCGAACCCGACGGCTTCCGTCTGAAGTTCACCAAGCCAGTTGCCGTCGAGAGTGCCGCCCAGAGTGGCACCTACGGCCTGACCGCCTTCACGCATCCGTACCACGGGGGCTATGGTGGACCCGAGATCGACCGGTTCACGGCCGAGGTGACGGGGGTGACGGTGGCCGCCGATCGCCTGTCGGCCCGCCTCCAGATCGACCGGCTCAAGCCGGGCTTCGTCTATGAGTTTGATCTGCCAACCCTGCAATCCTCCGACGGCGAGCCGCTGCTGCATCGCCAGGCGTTTTACACCGTCAACGAGATTCCCAACCCTTGATCCAGGCCGTCGTTACGAGCGGCGGATTCGCACTCTCCTTTCGCTGTCGGCCCCAGCTTCGGGATTTCTGCCGAAGCCGACCGTGAGCTGTTCCTTTCCTGCCCAGCCGGACAAATTCCAATGAGCTTCCCCAGCGTGCTGAATATCACTGCAGGTCCGTTGCATCGCCCCAGGATGAGCCCACTGTGGAGGGGGGTTATGTTGGTTGTGGCGCTGACGGCAGTGTTCGTCCCGGCAAGTGTCGCCCGGGAGCATCCCGTTCCCGAGAGCGAACTCTGGCTGACTTACCCGGCCGAGCCTGGTCCGGGGGACGGCCGGCACATCGTGCTGATCGCCGCCGATCAGGAATACCGCAGCGAGCATGCCTTGCCGATGTTGGCCCGGCTGCTCTCCCGGCATCACGGCTTCCATTGCACCGTGCTGTTCAGCCTGAATGCCGACAACCTCGTCGATCCGACACAAAAGATCCGCTGGGAAGACAAAGAGGTCACCCACAACATTCCGGGGCTGGAATACCTCGAAAAAGCCGACTTGCTGATCCTCTTCAGCCGGCTGTTGTCGTTGCCCGACGACCAACTGCGACACATCGACACGTACCTCGACTCGGGGAAGCCACTGATTGCGATCCGTACGGCCAACCATGGCTTCATCGAGTTCAATTACCGCAAGGAGGGGAAGCGGGTGCGGTTTGGTGAGGATGTCTTGGGTGGCACATTCCGCAATCACCACGGCCGCTGGCAGCAGGACTCGACGCGGGGGATCATTGTCGAGGCGAACCGCGACCATCCCGTACTGCGGGGCGTCAAAGACATCTGGGGGCCGTCGGATGTGTATCGCACCTACGAAGAGAATGGGCATCTGCCCGAGGAGTGTCTGCCGCTGGTCGAAGGGCAACCCTTGGTCGGGCGGAAGCCCACCGATGCCGTGAATACCGAACTGATCCCCCTGCCGGTGGCCTGGGTGAAGACCTGGACGGGAAACACCGGCAAGACGGCCCGGGTGTTTCACACCACGATGGGGAGCGCGCAGGATTTCGCCAACGAGGGGCTGCGGCGGATGACGGTGAACGCCGTTTACTGGGGGCTGCGTCTCGAGGATCGGATCGATCCCGAATCGCCGATGCCGATCGTGGGGAAATACAACCCCCCCGACAGTGGTTTCGCCTACAAAGAGCTGAAGATCGTCCCCCGCAAACCGGGCGAGTTCCGCGACTGAAGCCATCAACCCCGACGACCGCCGATGTCCGGATCTCACCCGACCGAACCCGGTCCGGCCGACGTCGGTTCGGGGTTTCGGACGATTGCGGCGGACGACTTGGTTCGCGAGGGGCGTCGGGATTTCGATCGGGACGGGCTGTCTGACCTCAAGCCAACCGGGCCAGGGGCCGGGAAAAAAAGTTTCCCAGGCCGGCGGGTCGCAGAGGGAGAAGAGAGCGGGGTTCTGGGGCGGTTCGGGGCGAGCGAGATCCCCTTGGCGCACGAGAGTTTGGCAGTGAGGGACACCGACTCGGGGTCGAGCGGGGGGGATGCCGGTTTGCCAGCCCTGGGAGGGCTTGGTCCAGGTTCGTCGGCAGCACGCCCATAAACAGCGCGGCTGTGCTGATGCGGGTCTAAAAAAACAGCAATCCTGAAACAACCGGCCGACATTTCCCGGGGCCACTCACAAACTGTCAACCCGGCCCTTGCGACAGGGTACAGGGGCTGACTAGAGTCGAAAAACCGTGGTTTTCTTGGCTGCTGCCGGGTCGGCTGTGCGAGCGGTGACCTGTGTGAGACATCTCTGATCTGGGGATTCCCTGTTCTGGGCAGCCGTCGCTGCGGAGGGTTCGCAGTCTGAAGCTGCCGTCGCTCTCCGTCCGTTGCTCTTCCTCCCCCCACAATGCCCCTCATCCGTACACTCCGCAAGCTTCGGCGCATGTCGCCGCACGAGATCCTTTGGCGGGTCTCGGAGAAACTGCGGATGGCGCGGGAGCGTCGGCTGGCCGGCCGGGGGCGCCGGCAGGGTTCCCGGCCCAGCGGCCCGACCAGCCAGGCCCGCTCGCTGCTGCAAAAGGGGGCGCAGTTTGTCCCGGGAGCGAATCGGGCCGAGCTCGATCGTCTGGCGCAGCGGTTTCCGGACGTTCACCAGCGGCTCAAACAGGGAGTCCAGCAACGGCTTGACCAGCTCGCTGCGGGAACCTGGAACTGCCTGGGGCAGCCGTGTGACCTGCGCGGCCCGGTCGACTGGAGCCGCGATCCCGTCACGGGGTATCGCTGGCCGCTCGAGTTTTACGACGATGTCCCCATCTACGAGCTGCCCGACGGGGTGGATGTCAAACCGGTCTGGGAATTGGGCCGGCACCAATTCCTGTTCACGCTGGGGGCGGGTTGGCTGCTCACTGGCGATGAACGTCACGCAGCCGAGGCACGGCGACTTTTGCTCGACTGGATCGGAGCGAATCCGCTGTTCCTGGGGGTCCATTGGACCAGCGCCCTCGAACCGGGCATGCGGGTGATCTCGTGGCTGTGGACTCTGGCGGCCCTCTCCGAATGGTCCGGCTGGTCGCCGGAAGACCTTGCGCAGATCGCCCAGTCTCTGGAAGAGCATGGCACCTTTCTCTCCGCCCACTACTCGCTCTACTCCAGTCCGTACAACCACCTGATCGGCGAGGCGGCGGCCCTGTACCTGCTGGGGCTGTGGATCGACTCGCCGCATGCGGCCGAGTGGCGTCGGCAGGGGGCCGGGATTCTGCTGCAGCATGGCCCGAAGCAGTTTCACGCCGACGGTGGCTGCGTCGAGCAGGCGATGGGGTACCAGTTCTACACGCTGATGTTCCTCACGCTGGCCTGGTGTGCCGCCGGGCCGGGGGGTGGAGAACTCGCCTCGCTGGAGCCGCTGTTGCGAAGTGCCTGGAACGCGGGGGCGGCGTTTCAACAGCCGGATGGGCTGTGGCCCCCCTTTGGCGACATCGACTCGGCCCGAACCCTGCCCGTCATTCCCGCAGAGCCGTGGGATTTCTCGGGGCTGTGCGGCGTGGGGGCCGTGTTGTTCGCCGACCAGGCGTCGCGGACGGCGGCGGGTCAGCCGGGCGAAGAGTTGATCTGGCTGCGGGGGACCGCCGGCGTTGAAGACCTGCTGCGGTTGCCGGCGATGGACCCCATCGCCACCGTGCGACGGCTGCCCGACTCGGGCTACGCGGTGTTCCGCTCGGCAGCGGTTCCGGGGGACTGGCTGCTGGTGGATGGAGGGCCGATCGCCGGGGGGCTGTTCGCCGACGCGACCCCCTCCGCCGCCCATGGCCATGCCGATCTGCTGCAGGTGCTGGCCCACGTGGGGGGAGAGCCCTTCCTGGTCGACACGGGAATGTCGACTTATGGGGGTCCCCGGGAAGCCGTCGACTGGTACCGCGATGTGCGGGCCCACAACACCCTGTCGATTGAAGGGGCCCCGGTCGCGCGGCATGCGGGCCGTCTGGCGTGGTCGCATGTGTGTCCCCAACATCGGCTGGAGGCGGCCGATCGGACCGATCTCTGGCTGGCGCATCTGGGCTGTCAGCCCGGTCCGGGGGTCGTTGCCGACCGGTACGTCCTGATGATTCCCGGAGTCGGACTCTGGCTCGCGGACCAGATCCGGACGCCCGAACCGCGGCGGGTCGACTGGTCGTTCAATCTCTCGGAAACCGCGGCGCGGGACCTGGGCCCGCAATTGGAGTCTGGCGAACTGCTCCCCACCAGTCCCTGGCCACTGGGCGCGAAGAGTTCGCAAGGGGCAATTCAGTGGAGCGTGCTGCGGGGGGCTGCCAACAGCGTGGAGGGTTGGCGGGGCGTGGAATACGGGAAACGGTTCCCTGGCACGCAACTGCGGGGACACGCCACCTGCCCTGGCGAACTGGTCGTGGTGTTTGCCTTCACTCCCCCCGACAGCCAGGTGCGGGCCACCATACGGCTCGGGGGCTGCGTCGTCGGAACCGGGCCCGAAGCAGGCGGTGCCTCCCTCTCTGTCGGGCCGGGCGGAGTGCCCGCCGAGGGCTGGTCGATCCGTGGAAACGGTTGGGATTGTGATCTGGCCTGGGGGGCCGCTGCTCCGGTGGGCGGGGGGCAGTGGGAGCCCTGGGGGACAACGGGCTGGCGATGCTGGTGGCGGGTCGGCGGGCGAACGGGGGCTGACGTGCGGCAAGACCACGCCGGGAGGTCCCGGTGAACAGCCTTGGCACAGGTTTATGGACGGAGGATACGGTGAGGCAGGAATCCCCGGCACCCCCCTCTGGAGGACAGGCGGGACGTCCGCGGATCCTCGTGCTGGCCTCGACCTTCCCGTCGGCGATCCAGCCGATCCACGGGGTCTTCGTGAAAGAACGGGTCAAGGCGGTCGCCGCCCGGGGTGAATTCGACATGCGGGTGGTGTCTCCCACCCCCTGGTTCCCCCCGCTGAAGATGTTCCCCCGCTACTATCCGTTGTCGCAGATTCCCGCTCGCGACGTGGTCGACGGACTGCAGGTGATCCGCCCGCGTTACCCCCTCATTCCCAAGATCGGCGGCTACTACCACTCGCGGCTGATGAATTGGGGCATCGCCCGGTCGATCGCCCGGCTGCGGCGGGAGTTTCCGTTCGACCTGATCGACGCCCACTTCGTCTATCCCGATGGGGTTGTCGCGGCGATGCTGGGGGAGCGGTATCGGGTCCCGGTGGTGATGACGGCCCGCGGTGAGGACATGGCCCGCTTTCCCGACCTGCCGGTGATTGGCGACGCGATTCGCTGGGGATTGAAAAGGGCCACCCAAATGGTGGCGCTCAGCGAGGAGCTGGCCCAGCGGATGCGCGACCAGGGGGCCGATCCGCAGCGGGTCCGCGTGATCTCCAACGGGGTCGACACCGCCAAGTACCACCCGGTGCCCCGCGACGACGCCCGGCGGCAGCTTGGCGTGCCTCTCGACCGGAAGGTCATTATCGCGGTCGGCTACCTGCTGGAGATCAAGGGGTTTCACCTGGCGGTGGAGGCGTTGCGCACCGTTCGTGAACGGCACCCCGACGCGATGCTGGTGATTGTTGGTGGAGTCGCCCGCTGGGGACTCGACTACAGTGCCGAGATCCGCGAGGCGATCCGCCGCAACGGTCTGGAAGACCACGTGCGGATGGTGGGGGCCCGGCCTCCTGAAGAACTCTATCTCTGGTACAGCACGGCCGATCTGTTCACGATCCTGTCGTCGCGCGAGGGCTCGCCCAATGCGCCGCTGGAGGCGCTGTCGTGCGGCGTGCCGATCGTGGCGACCCCCATGGGGTCTCTCCCTCAACTGCTGGCGAACCAGAAGCTGGGTGTGCTGTTGCCGGAACGGTCGGCCGCCGCCGCCGCCCGGGGTCTGATCGACGCCCTGGAGAAGCCGTGGGACCGGCAGGCCATTCGGGCCTGGTCTCTCGAGAACTCCTGGGGTTCGGTCGCGGGGCAGGTCGCGGCGACGTTTCGCGACGCCCTGCGGGAAGCGGGTGCACAGCCCCCGCGCCCCAGCCCCCACTGAGTGGCCCCCCACTCCCCCTCTCTCTCCCCGATCGAAGAAACAGGAACGACGCCGATGCGACAGGTCTTCATGCGAAAGAAACTGCTCCGCCCCGCGACCGTGGGTCCCGAGCAGGTTCCCGTTCCCCGGTGTGCCGCGACAGGGGTCCTGATTGGCAACCGCTGTTCGCTGATCAGTGCCGGCACCGAGTCGTCTTCGGTCAAGCGGAATGTGAAGGACATGGTCGTCAAGGCGATGACCAATCCCGCCTTGCGGCAAAGCGTGTTCGACATGCTGGTCAAGGATGGTCTCACCCGGACCTATGACCGGGTGAACTACGAGACCACCAAGTGGACCCCGCTGGGCTACAGCGGGGCCGGTGTGGCGCTCGAAGTGGGGCGCGAAGTCGAGGGGATCCGGCCGGGCGATCTGGTGGCCTACGGCGGGGAAGGACATGCCGAGATCATCCACGCCCCGCGCAACCTGTGCGTGCGGGTGCCCGACGGGGTGACGGCGAACGATGCCTCGTTCGTGGCCCTGGGAAGCATCGCCCTGCAGGCGGTGCGGCGGGCGGCGGTGGAAGTGGGAGACCGGGTGGCGGTCATCGGGCTGGGGCTGGTCGGGCAACTCGTGTCGCAACTGGTCCGTACGGCGGGAGGCCGGGTGGTGGCGATTGACGTGAACGCCGGCCGCCTCGAACTGGCCCGTTCCCTGGGAGCCGAGCTCACGCTGACGGCCGGTCCGGGAGTGCCCGACCTGGTGCGCGAGGCGACCGCCGGCCGGGGTGTCGACCGCGTGCTGATGTGTGCCTCCACCGCCAGCAACGAGGTGATCGAACAGGCGATCGACATGGTCCGCGACCGGGGGCGGATCGTGATGGTCGGGTTCGTGGGGATGGACATTCCCCAGGAGGCGTTCTACCGCAAAGAGCTCGAACTGCTGGTCTCGCGGTCGTACGGTCCGGGCCGTTATGACCCGGCCTACGAGCAGAAGGGACAGGACTATCCATTCGCCTACGTCCGCTGGACCGAGCAGCGCAACATGGATGAGTTCCTCAAGCTGCTGCAGGATGGACGGGTGCGCGTGGGTCCACTGGTGACCCACGAGTTCACCCTGCCGCAGTCGGAGGAGGCCTACCGCACGCTCGTCGAGAGCCCGGGGGGCTGCATGGGCATTCTGCTGAAGTACGACGAACAGCAAGACCCGACTTTGCGCACGGTGCAGGTCGCGTCGACGCGGACACAGCCCCGGGTGACCGGGCGGCCGATCGGGATGGCGGTGGCGGGCTGCGGCGGATTCGCCCGGCAGTTTCACCTGCCGAATCTCAAGGCCAGCCCCAATGTGTCGCTGCGGGCACTGGTCGCCTCGACCGGGCAGTCGGCCCAGGAGATGGCGACGCGGTACGGAGCGGCCATCAGCTCCACCGACTACGACGCCGTGCTGCGTGACGACCAGGTGGATGCCGTCTGCATTTTCACCCGCGACGCCGCCCACGCCCGGATGAGCCTCGCCGCGCTCAACGCGGGGAAGCATGTGTTCTGCGAAAAGCCCCTGGCGATTACCGTCGAGGAATGCGAGCAGTTGGCCGCCCAGATCACCGGCGACCGGATCTGCATGGTGGGCTTCAACCGCCGGTTCGCCCCGCTGGTGCGGGATCTGCAGAACTGTCTGAAGCAGTTGCCCGGCCCCCGGATGATGATTTACCGCGTCAACGCGGGACCGCTGCCGCGCGACAACTGGGTGTTCGACCCCTCGTCGGCGGCCGGGCGCATCGTGGGGGAGGTGTGCCACTTCGTCGATCTGCTGACCTGGCTGACGGGAGCCGAGCCGGTGAGCGTGACGGCCACCGCTTTGGGGGCCAGCTCATCGATCAACGAGATGGAGGATGTGTCGGCCCAGATCACGTTCGCCGACGGTTCGATCGGCACGGTGATCTACGCCTGCCGGGGGACGACCGCTTCGGGGAAAGAGCGGCTGGAGATCTTCACCGGGTCGACCAGCCTGGTGATGGACGACTTCCGCAGTCTGACGGTCACGGGGGCGAAGCCCCTGGAGAAGACCGACCGGCAGGGAGACAAGGGGCATGGGGCCGAGTTGCAGCACTTCCTGCAATGCGTCCGGGGGGAGGCCCGTCCGGAGCTGACGCACATCGACGGCATCCGGGCGACGCTGGTCTGCCTCGCCATCTGGGAAAGCGCCCGGGCCGGCGGCGAACCTGTCCAGATCCCGCAGCTCGAAGTGGCTTCCGAAAAAAGGGGTCAGGTCCATTAAACAAGTGGAAGGCGATTGACTCCGGCCACACACCCCAGGTCGATACGGCCCATGCTGAAGAGTTGCGGACTGGCCTGAGACGTCCGTAAAGCGGCCACTCCCCGGGGTGTCGGTGAATTGACGACGGTGTCCCCAGGGATTTGCCACAGCCGCAGTTCCCTGGAATGTTTCGGCTGTTCGGGGTTTTGCTGATTCGGGCCGCAGGTGTCTCCCTGACCCGCTTCGGAGTGCCCCTCTCCCGTTCGGCTGCCACGCTGCACTGGGTCCCGGCATCTGCCCCCCGCAATGCCAGCAGCGCGGCACTCAACAGCGGCCCCTGGGTGATCCGGGTGAAGAAATGCTCCGCGACGACCGAAGCGGCATTCGAACCAGACGCGGTCACACTGGCCAGGAAGCACGCGGTGTCTGGGACGCGCGAGCCAAGTCAGTTGTCTCGCAGGATCCGCAATACCCCGCCGGGTCCTGTGCCGGCGATCTCCCCGCAGTCGCCTCGGTCCTCGGCCCCGCCGGTCACGACTTGAGAATCTTGCCGCGATCAAAGCACCACCTCTCTCGGGCCGAGGGACTCAATCTGCTTGTGTGCACCATTTGAACGGCGTATAAACGATCTGCCTTCGACACAACGAGCGGTTGCAAAACCACTGTGGTCGGGTAGGGGCCACAGCTTGACGTCACAGGGAGCGGCAGAATGAAAATCCTCGTCGCGGAAGACGATCCGGTCTCCCTGAGAATCGTGCAGAGATTTCTGGAGAAACTGGACTATGAGGTTGTGACGGCCACCGACGGACTGGAGGCGGCCCGGGTTCTCGAGGGGCCTGCGGCGCCCCAGCTCGCGATACTCGACTGGACGATGCCCGGGTTGACGGGAATCGAGATCTGCCGTCGCTTCTGCCGGGCCGAATCCCCCTGGCCGCTGCATGTGATTCTGTTGACGGCCCGCGCGGGCAGCGCTGATCTGGTCGAGGGGCTGGCGGCGGGAGCCAGCGACTACATCCGGAAGCCATTCGATCCCGAGGAACTGCGGGCGCGCGTCCAGGTCGGGGCCACCATCGTGGAGCTGCGCGACCGGCTGATCCGCCGGATGCAGGAGTTCGCCGATTACCTCGCCGACTGTCCTCTGGGGGTCATTCTGGTCGAAGAGGATGGGTTGATCAGTTACGCCAACAGCCGGGCTGGCTCGATCTTCGGCTATACCGCTGAGGAACTGGAACGTCGGCCGATTGAAGTCCTCCTTCCCCAGCATTTCCGGGAACAACATTCGGGTCTCCGGCAGGAATATTACAGTGCTCCGGGATCCAGGATGCTCTCGGACCGCAATTCGATTTTCGGACAGCGCCGGGATGGAAAGAGCATTCCACTGGCGATTGGCCTCAACCGGATTCCACGGCACGCACCCGTCCGAACCGCGTGCACGATTGTTGATCTCACACCGCTGCGCACCGCCGAGGAACAACTCGAGCAGTTTTTCGACCTGTCGCTCGACTTCTTCTGTATCGCGAGCCTGGACGGTTATTTTCTCACGACCAATCCAGCCTTCGTCGAGCGGATGGAGTATTCCGAGAAAGAGCTGACCTCGAGACCCCTGATTGAATTCGTCCATCCCGACGATGTCGCGGCGGTCCTGGAGCAAATTCGGCGGCTGGGGCAGGGTATCAGGACCATCAACTTCCGGAACCGGACACGCTCGCGAAGCGGTGCCGAGTACTGGATTGAATGGAACGCCTCTTCGGTTCCCGAGAAACGGATGATTTATGCGGTGGGACGCGATATTACCGACAGGATCCGGGCGGAACAGCGGCTCGAGTACATGCGCAGCCGGGAGCGGCTGCTGTTGAATCACATCCCCGCCAACATCTGCATCAAGGATCTGCAGGGCCGGTACGAATTCGTGAACCAGCGGCATGCCGAGCTGATCTCGGGGAGTCTCGAGAATGCGATTGGCAAGACGGCGTCCCATTTCTTCCAGGAGTCGGTGGCCCGCCGGATCCAGATTGAGGAGGGCCGGACGATCGAAAGTCTTGATGTGATCACCGTCGAGGAGAAACTGACCCTCAGCAATGGAGACCGCGACTATCTCACCGTCCGGTTTCCCCTGCTCGACACCGACGGCAGCGTCTGTGCCGTCGCCAGTGTCTCGACCGACATCAGCGAGACGGTCCGCACCCGACAGATCGAGCGGGAACTGGAGATCGCCCAGGATTTCCAGCGTCATCTGTACCCCCGGGCTGGGATCTCGAGCGCGGGGTTTGAGATCGCGGGAATCAACCAGGCGGCGAGCCGGCTCTGCGGCGATTATTACGACTATTTCGAGACTCGTCCCCAATGCCTGATGGTGGGGGTGGGGGACGTGAGCGGGCATGGTGTCGGGCCGGCACTGCAGATGACCAACGTCTCCTGCCTGACCCGGGTCCTCGGACGGCTTCGCCTCCCCATCCAGGAGATCCTGACCCAGGTCAACGACGATCTGTGCCGGAGCCTGCCGGTCGATTCGTTTGTGACCATGTTTCTCGCCGAGGTCGACCTGGGGAGCCAGACCCTGTCGTATCTCGGCGCCGGACATGAAGCGCTGCTGGTCAACAGCGCGGGAGAGGTCCAGCGGCTTTGCGCGGCGCAATGCCCGCTCGGGATCAACCCCGTCGCCGACTTCGCGGAAGTGACCTCCCTGCCGATTCGCCCGGGAGACCTTCTGGTGCTGTTCACCGATGGCATCCTCGAGACGATGAACGACCGCGATGAACAGTTTGGCATGGAGCGTGTCGCCCGGGTCATTTGCGATCATCGGCACGGCACCCCCCAGCAGATCATCGACTGCCTGTTCGATGCGATGGCCGGGTTTACCGGGTCACGCACTTATGCCGATGACGCCACGGTGGTGGTGGTCAGAATCGCGTGATGACCCGCCCAGGCCCGACACAGACGCGCCGCCGACTGGACAACCGGGCCGTGCTCGCCCGAACCTGTTGAATTCCTGGTTTTCACAAGGGGGTGGCTGCGATGGGACCTGCGCCAAACGAGCGGACTGGTGATCTGTTTGAGCTGGCCGTCGAAGCCGCCCCCAACGCCATGGTGCTGATCGGCCGGAATGGCCGGATCAGCATGGTCAACCGCCAGGCGATGGTGCTCTTCGGCTACACCCGGGAAGAGCTGGTCGGTCAGCCCATCGAGTTGCTCATTCCCGAGCGGTTCCGGGCCCAGCATCCCACGCAGCGCGACCAGTTCTTCCAGGCACCCCAGTTCCGCGCCATGGGCGGGCAACGCGAACTGTTCGGCCTGCGGAAAGATGGCACCGAGATGCCGATTGAAGTCGGGCTCAGCCCGATCGAATCGGCGGCGGGCAGCTTCGCGCTGGCTTCGATTGTCGACATCAGCATCCGACGTCAAGCCGAGGGAGCCCGCGCCCAACTCGCCGCGATCGTCGAATCGTCAGACGATGCCATTCTCAGCCTGTCGCTGGATGGAACCATCCTGTCCTGGAATCAGGGGGCGGTGCGCGTCTTCGGCTACGAGGTCGACGAGATCGTCGGGCAACCCATCTTCACGCTGCTTCCTCCCGACCGGCTGTCTGAGGAATATGAGATCCTGGAACAGGTCCGCGGAGGACTTCCGATCGCCCACCGCGAAACCATCCGGACTCACAAGTCCGGGCGACAGATTTTCGTGTCGCTCAGCGTGTCACCGATCCGCGATGCCAACGGTCGAATCGTCGCGGCTTCCAAGGTGCTGCGCGACATCACCGAGCAGCACAATGCACAAAAACTGCTCGAGGAACACACCCAGGCACTCCAGGATTTCTTCGACAACTCGAACGTCGGTCTGCACTGGGTTGGTCCCACCGGGATCATCGAGCGGGCCAACCGCACGGAACTCGCCATGCTGGGGTACTCGGCCGAGGAATACATCGGCCATCACATCTCCGAATTCCATGCCGATCCTCCGGTGATCCAGGACATCCTCCAGCGGCTCATCAGCAACCAATCCCTGGAGAACTACCATGCCCGCCTGCGCCGCAAAGATGGAACCATTCGCGATGTCCTGATCAATTCCAGCGTGTTTCGGGGCCGACAGGGCGAATTCATCCACACCCGCTGCTTCACCCGCGATGTGACCGAAATCCGGCGGGCCGAACAGCGGCGGCTCGAAGAAAACCGGCTCACCGCGCTGCGGGCCGATATCGGTGGTGTCCTCACCCGCCAGGAGGACATTTCCCAAATGCTGCAGGAGTGTGCCGAGGCTCTCGTCCGCCATCTCGACGCCGCCTTCGCCAGGATCTGGACCCTGTCCGCCGACGGGACGCTCCTGGAACTGCGGGCCAGCGCCGGCCTGTATACGCACCTCGATGGCCCGCACGGCCGGATCCCCGTGGGGCAGTTCAAAATCGGCAGGATCGCCGCCGAACGAAAACCCCACCTGACGAACGAGGTGCTGACCGATCCCCGGATTTCCGATCAGGAATGGGCCCGGCGGGAGGGGATGATCGCGTTCGCCGGACATCCCCTCATCATCAATGGCGAGGTGCTGGGGGTGATGGCGATGTTCGCCCGCCACCCCCTGGCGGACTCGATCGTGCAGTGTCTCGGGTCGATCGCCGACTGGATCGCGCTGGGAGTGCGGCGCCGCGAGGCCGAACAGGTGTTGACCCAGGCCAAGATCTCCGCCGAGACGGCGAACCGCGCCAAAAGCGAATTTCTCGCCAACATGAGCCATGAAATCCGGACGCCCATGAACGGCATCCTGAACATGACCCGCCTCACACTCGACACCGATCTCACACCGACCCAGCGAGACTATCTGCAGATCAGCCTGCACTCGGCCGAAAGCCTGCTCGACATCGTCAACGACATCCTCGATTTCTCCAAGATCGAAGCGGGCAAGTTCGAACTCGACAACCTCCTCTTCTGCCCCGGCGATTGTGCCCAGGAAGTCATCAATGAACTCGCCCCCCGTGCCCAGGCCAAAAACCTCCTGCTCACCAGCGAATTCGATCCCGCGATCCCGGCCTTTCTCATTGGTGATCCCGGGCGCCTGCGGCAGGTCCTGCTGAACCTCCTTGGCAACGCCATCAAGTTCACCTCCCAGGGACAAGTGAAGTTGATCATCCGCCGCGTCTCGGAGCCGCCTGGCCCCGTCCAACTGCGGGTCAGCGTTCGGGATACCGGGATCGGCATCACCCGGGAGGTACAGGCGCGAATCTTCCAGCCGTTCGAACAGGCCGATACCTCGGTCAGCCGGGCCTATGGCGGCACGGGACTCGGTCTCAGCATCTCGTCCCGGCTGGTCTCCCTGATGGGAGGGACACTCGAAGTCGACAGTACGCCTGGCGTCGGCAGCGAGTTCTTCTTCACTCTGCCGCTGGAGCTTCCCCACCCGGACGACAGCCGGGAACTGCCGGTTCTCTCGTTCCTGAATGGCCTGCGCGTGCTGGTGGTCGACGCCGATGCGGTCACCCGGCAATCGGTGGAAGAAACACTGACGCGCTGGCATATCCAGCCGACCGGGGTCGCCACTGGTCCGGACGCGCTGTCCGAGGTCATCAAGGCCACGGCCGCGAAGGCCCCCTACGAACTGATCCTGATCGATTCGATCCTGCCTCAAATGGACGGATTCGCGGTCGCCCGCATCCTGCGCGAGGAAATGGCCTTTGCGGGAACGGTGGTGATGATGCTCTCGTCGGCCACTCGCCAGGCCGATCTCGCCCGCTGTCGGACACTCGGCATCGACTGGCATGTGACCAAGCCGGTCAGTTCCTCGCTGTTGTTCAATTCGCTCAACGACGTGCTGCGCGGCCGTGAGACGGCTCGGCATTCCCATCGGGCCGCACCCGTCAAACCCTTTCCGGGGACATCCGTTCCCACACCGGACCAATCCTCCCGGACGGCAGGCCCCCGACCACGCACCTGCCGGATCCTGCTGGCGGAAGACAATCTCATCAACCAGAAAGTGGCCCTCGCCATTCTCCGCCAGGCCGGACATGAGGTGGTGGTCGTCAACAATGGACGCGAGGTGCTCGACCTCCTCGAATCACGCCCGTTCGATGTGGTCATCATGGACGGACAAATGCCCGTGATGGATGGTTTCGAGGCCACCGCCCGGATCCGACAGCGCGAACAACAACTCGGCGGGCATCTTCCGGTGATTGCCGTCACGGCCCACGCACTGAAAGGGGATCGCGAACTCTGCCTCGCCGCCGGCATGGATGGCTACGTCTCCAAACCGGTGGATCCCACCCAGTTGCTGGAGGAAATCGACGCCTGCCTGACACGGACGACGGCCGGCCACAGCCCCGCCCTTCCGCCCGCTCCCGTCGACGAGCCCCTGCTCGACACCGACGCCCTCTCCTCCCGGGTCGGCGGAGATCAGGAACTGATGCGGGAGATCCTGCTGCTGAGCGTCAGTGAGAACCAGCGATTGTTGCAGGAACTGGAATCGGCCCAGTCGCGTGCCGAGTGGCCGCGGGTGCAGTCTTTGTCCCACACCCTCAAGGGATCCCTGGGCAACGTCGGCGCGACCGCCGCCTCTCGCGCCGCGCGACATGTTGAACAGGCCTGCCAAAAGGCTGAACCGGCACCGATCCACGAGTCGATCACCCAGCTCGCGCAAGCCATCGACCAGTTGAACGGGTACATCCGCACGTTGACCTCAGGTCTCCCCCAGGGAGGCTGACGGAAAATCTTTCGCCGCTGTAACGACCCCGATCCCTCGGCTCACTCCTGCGGTGCCCGTGGCGATGGTTCAACGCACCGGCCTGTCGGGTTCTGTCAGCTCCCCCAGCCGCAGATCCCGGGGATGCACCGGCTTCGCGGGATCCTCGTCGCTCCAGCCCTGGGTGTCGTCCCGGCCGTCTTCGCCGACGGAGTACAGCCAGCGCCGATCGCCGATCTGGCGGACCTTCAGCGGCTGCCCGTCGTAGGGATCGACCGGCAATGCCGCGAGATCCTGCGGGACCAGGTCGCTGAGGTTCGCCGGGAACTGTCCCGTCCGCAACCGGTGCAGTTCCGACGCCAGCCGCACTGCCAGGGCTCCCTCGGCGGCCCGGCTGGGACGCGGATCGAGGGGCACCGCCAGCAGGTCGGCCAGCAGCGGCAGGCTGCTTTGCAGCGTGGCAATGACCGGGGCATACCGACATTGTGACCACGATGTCTGGACCACCTCGGCCAGCTCCACCCGCAATTCCGTGAGGAACGCCTGCGCGTCGGCTTGCGGATCCGCCCGCCCGCTTGCGGCGGCCACCATCCGCAGGATCTCGTCCCGGGCCCCGCGTCGCCCCAACATCAGCGGAGCGAGGATCGGCCCCAGCGGCAAAACCGGTTCTCCCGACCGTAACAGCCACGGCTGAAGCCAGGGACGGTCGGCCGGCCACATCAGCCAACCGAGCACGGGCGTCATCCCCCCGGGCAGCACCGACTCGCTCCACAAGATCTGCAATCCCTGCCGGGTCACCGCGCCGTTCTCCCCCGGCGAATACAGCCGGTCGAGCTGCTGGATCAGCACCTGTTCGACATCGACCGCGGGGGCCGTCCTTTCCACGCGGGGTTCGAGGATGGCATCCCGCAGCCGGACCAGCGCAGCCGCCGGGAGTTGTCCCGACTGACAGAGCGTTCCCAGCAAGTCGACCACCTCGAGGACGCCATTGTCCCCCAGTTGCCTCAGGGAGGGATGGTTGCCCGCGTCGTACGCAAGGCGGGCCAGCCGCAGGGCGGCCAACGCCATCTCCACCGCCCGGTCAGGATCCCTGTTCTCGAGCGCTCGATGGGCCTCCCCCTGGAGCAGATGCAGGGCAATCGACAACTGCCGCGATTGCCACCGCGAGGAGGAGGCCGCCAGCATCACGCTCGACAACTGGACTTGATGGACGGGCCAGTCGCGAAACAGGTAACCCAGCGTCGGCTTCCGCGACGCCTCCAGCAGCAGGTCCCACGAGTCGCCAATCGATTCGAGTTTGGCGCGCGCTTCCGGCCAGTTCGGGTCGCTCGGTCCCGCCACCCAGGCGGAACTGAGACCCAGCTGCCACCGCATGTCGACCCGCCACGGGTCGGTCTCCCAGAACCGCTTCACCAACGGCCAGGCCCGCTGCTCGACGGGAATCGCGCGGGTCGTCGTGTCCAGGGCCTCCAACGGATCAAGCCCCGCCGCCGACGGCTGCAGCCACGCCAGCCGAATCCACAGCCCGGCATACAACAAACCCCCTCCCAGCAGCCCCCACAGCACTCCCTGCCGGCACCGCCGCACCACCCGCGACAGCCAGCCCCGCCGCCGCAATTGCTCGTTCCGCGAAGCCCGCACCTGGCTCTGCAGCGGCTCTTGCAGCAGGGTCGCCACGGGTGTGCCGGATGTGAGCGCGTGAGCCCAGGTTTCACACGACTCGACCAGGACGCGCTCCCGCTCGGCACGCCGCAGTCGCCCGGGCCACCACCGCGCCAACCGCCGGCGCACTGCGACCAGCCGTTCCAGCAGCGGAATCGGCAGGGACGAGTCGATCACCGCCATCCGCACCTCCCGGCGGTCCTTCAACAGGCGGACGACGGCGGGATGCCGCAGCCAGGCCCGCAGGTCGGCGGCCGATTCTCCCGCCGCGAGCCGTTGTCCGCACCGCTGCGGCAAAGCACAGGCCAGTTCCCAGCGATCATCAGTCCCCCGCACCGCCAGCACGCGGTCTTCGATCTCCAGCCAGATCCGGTGCGACAACTCCGGAGGGTCGTAGGAAGTGACATCGATCCCAGCCTCGAGCAGACGGGGAGCCGGATTTTTCCCGGAGCCCTTCGGCACGGGGTTCTCTGCCGGTGACGAAGACGACACAACCATGCCCTGCCATTCCGAGGGAGCCAACAACAACCGCACGTCTCTTCCAGAGCGCGGTTCCGAACTGTTTTGTCTGTCAAACCTCTCCGACCGCGTCGAGTCGATGGAATTCGACCCGTCGACACTCCCCCCGGAAGAAGCCGCCACCCAGCATTGCCAAGGTGCCGCGATTCGGAATTCTGCGCAGACGCCACAGTCACCGCAACCCGGTGCCGTGGACCGGGGAGACGCTGTCCGGTTCGTGTTGTTTGGCTAGGCGGAGCGCATGGTGGGGATGAGCCGGTCCCGGACAACCTGAATGAGCTGCGCCTGGAAGTCGGGGATGGCATCGAGCAGCGGGATCGAGTGCATGAGCCGCAGCGACGCATAAAACGCCCGCTCGCGTTCAAAGTCTTCCCGCGCGTGGGCGGGGAGGCCGGCGAAGTAGTGGTTGTGAAACAATTCGAGGAACTGAGCGCCGATCGCGTTCGGGATCTTGGTCACCCGTTCGCAGATCCCCACCATCGGCGAGTAGATCGTCTCGATAAGACCGAGGTCGAAGAGGGGGCTGCCGCGGGAAAAGTCTCCCATGTCAATCACCACCGGTTCGCCATGGCAGACCATGACATTCCCGCCATGGAGGTCGAAATGCACGCAGGTCGTGGCGTCGGGGATTGTCGCCACCCGGCGGCGCAGAAAGGCGATGTCGTCGGCTGTGAAGAGGGAAGAAAGTCGATCGAGCCAGCCCCCGGCGGCTGCCTTGATGTCGGGCAGCACGGCCGGATCGGCCTCGGTCGCGTGAATGGTGCGGGCGAGCGTCGCGAGCAGTTTCGCATGGTCGTCCATCCGTTCGGGCTCGCGCCGCATCAGGGCCGAGAGCGAATCGGCTCCCAGCATCTCGTACGTGATGCCCAATCGCTTTCCGCAGGTCACGATGTCGAGGGAAATCGCCGTCGGAATGCCGGCGACGAACGCCGCGCGCGAAAACTGCTTCTCCCGCTCGACAAGCGCTGGGTCCACCCCCTCGCGGTAGAGTTTGACGATCGTTTCGTCGTCGATGCGGAAGACTTCACCAAAGACCCCTTCCGACAGGAACGGCAACCCGTCGAGGCAAATCTCACGGGGCTTGTCGCGGATGCGGAGGATCTCGGTGAGCCCGGTCAGTTCAAACACACGGCGGACCTCCGGCTGCACGTTGATCAGCTCGACTCCACCCCCCAGCGGAGCAAGTCGGGCCCGCGCCCCGAGGATTTCACGAATGCCGCCACTCGAAACGAACGGACAGTTGCCGAGGTCCAGTATCAGCCGGCGCAACCCGGCATCAGCCGGGATGGCCGCCGCGAGGCTCCCGGCCGTCGTCGCATCGAGCCGGCCCGTGAGGCGGAGAGTGGCCGTATTGCCGGCATGCGTGGTGCTGATTTCAAGCTGGGACATCGAGTCGATCCGAAGAGCGGGTGACAACCGGGGAGCAGTACGGAAAACAGCGCTGGCCCGCCGACCCACCGGAACCGGCGTCTCGACCAAGGGTCGGGGCAAGAATACCGGATTGGCTCGCGGGGTGCAGTGGCCGACTGACAATGCGGCAGGCCAGCGACGAGTACGGTCTCTCGGGTCTGTGATCACACGGCGGGATCACCGCACCCGGATTCTCCCGGGCATCGCTGGCAACCCGACGGCGCCCACGGCCCCAGCCGCCTCTGCCGGCGACGGGAAATTGCCCGCCAGCCGTCACGGATTCCGGCGGAGTTGCCGGTTCCGGGCTGCCAACTCCGGCGGGAATCGGTCCCGTGGATTCCCGGGTTCAGCATTTCGAGAAGGAAACTCCTGACGGTCGCCCCGGTTGCTGCCAACGGCCGTTGGTTCAGTCACAGTCCAGCGATCGCCGCACGATTCCGCGCCGCGGACCATTCCCCAATGGCAGTGAAAATGCACTACTCGCGACAGCAGGGGGGGTGAGCATATCCCCGGGGGGGCCACAACAGGCCATCAGCGCCAGAAACCCTCAGCGACGACGACTGAGAGCTTGTGCGGCGACGTTGCGACCAGGGGGAAATGGGCGATGAGGGATTCGAACCCCCGACATCCACGGTGTAAGCATGGCGCTCTAACCAGCTGAGCTAATCGCCCGAATCAGAAAGGATTGTAGCGTGCGGCCGGGACGCCGGAAACCACCCGTCCCCGGCCTTCACCGCCGAACCGCAAACCACGAACGGCTTCCGACCGCGAACACAGCGACGTTCCCTCGGTGATCCATCCGCTGGTGCTGCCTGGTCGCCCCCCGCGCCCCCCCTCGGTCCCCTCGTCGGCGTCCCTTCCTGTCGCGGTCTGCGACCGCTCTTTATCATTCCCCAGCCACGCCGGTCGCACGCCAGGTTCGCCCGTCGACCGGCCGCCGCCATCCGGCACCGCGGCCTGTGTCACCTGCCCGAACGAGCCGGCCGGCCGCGTTCCGCACTCCCCGCGTTCTCTCCCCCTGGAAATCCCTCCATGTCGAATTCCCCTGCGAAGGTCGTTCTCGTGACCGGTTCCGCCACCGGTGTGGGGCGCGCCGCCGCCCTCCGCTTCGCCCAGAATGGCTACCACGTCGTCGTCAACTACTCCCGCAGCGAGGCCGACGCCCGCGAGACGCTCCAGCTGGTCACCGACTGCGGCGTGCGGGGCCTGCTGGTGAAGGCCGACGTCGGGGTCGATGCCGAGGTCCGGGGAATGTTGCAGACCATCGAGCAGGAATTCGGCCGGCTCGATGTGCTGGTCAACAATGCCGCCTGCACCTGGTTCGTCGATCATGCCGACTTTGAAGCCCTCACCGAAGACAAGTGGGACCGCATCCTGCAGGTGAACCTCAAGGGCCCGTTCTTCGTCACCCGGGCCGCCACCCCGCTCCTCAAGAAATCAGGCGGCGGGGCGATCGTGAATGTCAGCAGTGTCGCCGGGATCGGCGGCGAAGGTTCCAGCATCGCCTACGCCGCCAGCAAGGGGGCCCTCAACACCATGACCCGCTCGCTGGCCCGCGTGCTCGGCCCCGGGATCCGGGTCAACGCCGTCTGCCCCGGCCCCATCGACACCCGCTGGCTGCGGGCCGTGATGACCGAAGAACAACTCAACGCCCGCACCGCCAACTATCCCCTGCAGCGCCCCGCCACCCCCGAAGACATCGCCGACACCATCTACTACCTCGCCGCCGGCACCACGCTCACCACCGGCCAATGCCTGGTCGTCGATGGTGGCCGGACGATGTAGCCACGCCGCGAGTGGCGGCAAATCGGCCACGTCCTTGGCGCTGTTCATTCCCCTCCCGCACCTCGCCCGAGTTTCCCCCGATGTCTGCCCTCCGCTGGATCCCGGCCGTCACACTGCTGGCGATGCTGGCCGCCGTTCCCCCGGCACACGCCCAGACCAAGCCGACCCGCCAGCAGAAAGTGCTGGCCGATCGCGACAAAGTGCTCTCCGAAGGGTTCTGGATCTACAACGATCTCGACCGGGGACTGACCGAGGCCCGGCAGACCGGCCGACCCCTGCTGGTCGCCCTGCGCTGCCTGCCGTGCGAAGAGTGTGTCAAGCTCGATGAAGAATTGATCGAGCAACATGCCGAGGTGCGCCCGCTGCTCGAGCAGTTCGTGCGGGTCCGGCTGGTCGCGGCGAACAACCTCGACCTCCGGCTGTTCCAGTTCGACACTGACCAGTCGTTCGCCGTCTTCTTCTTGAATGCCGAGGGGACCATCTACGGCCGCTTCGGCACCCGTTCCGACCAGATCCAGTGGGCCGACGATGTCTCGATCGAGGGACTGGCCCGGGCGATGGAAGGAGCCCTCGAACTGCACCGACTCCCCGCCGCCGAGCGGGGGGACCTCGCCGCCAAGCGGGGCCCCGCCCCGGAGTTTCCCACGCCGCACGAATTCCCCCGGTTCCGCGAGAAATACGGACCAACGCTCAACTACGAAGGGAACGTCGTTCAGAGCTGCATTCACTGTCACATGATTGGGGACGCCCACCGGCAGTCGGCCCGCGACCGCGACGGGGCCCTTGCCGAAACCGTGCTGTTCCCCCAGCCGCATCCCCGGGCGATCGGGCTCGTTCTCGATCCGCAGACCCGCGGCACCCTCCGCCAAGTCACCCCCGACACCCCCGCCAGCCGGGCGGGATTGCAGCCGGGGGATGAACTCCGCCGGCTCAACAACCAGCCGGTGTTGTCGATGGCCGACGTGCAGTGGGTGCTGAATGGCATCCCGCCCGAAGGGGGCAAGGTGCAGGTCGACCTGCGGCGTGAGGGGCAGCCTCTCACCATCACGCTTACGCTGCCGAGAAATTGGCGGCGGTCCGACGACATCGCCTGGCGCGCCTCGAGCTGGGAACTGCGGCGCATGGCGTTGGGGGGACTGTACTTCAAGGAACTCGATGAGTCCCAGCGCGAGAAGCTCGGGCTACCCGCCGACCGGACGGGGCTGTACCTGCAGCATGCCGGCAAATTCGCCCCACACGACCAGGGACACCGGGCCGGGTTTCTCGAAGGGGACCTGCTGCTGCGGTTCGCCGGCCAGACCTTCACCCGCGAGACCGACCTGCTGCGCTACGCGCTCAACGAGATCCCCGTCGGCCAGACCGTCGACGTCGAGGTCGAACGGAAGGGGACAGTCAATACATTCCGGCTGGAAATGCGGCGATAAGGACTCGCCATGGAATCCATGGAACATCGGATGTCGTGTTTCCTCGAGGACATGGCAGCGCGGAATCCTTCGGCAAAACGCAATCACGATCACCGTGATGAGGTGATTGATCGTTGCCTGAGCCGTTCCCTGAAGGGGAACTCTTCCATAGCCCAGGGTTGACGCGCAGCGGCTACCCTGGGTCAGGGCCATCCATAAGGTGCCTGAATCCTGTAGGGATTCGCTTCACCCCTCGATCACGCCCATCGACTCGGGTGTCGATCTCCACACGCCGATCAGGCAGGTCACAATCAGCCCGCGGTTGATCCGAAACCCCCGTTTCAAGCCATCCCCTTCAGGGATGAATCGTGTCTTGGACTCGTAACCCACGGTAGCCGCTGCGCGGCGAACCCTGGGCTATGAAAGAATGTCCCTTCAGGACATGTCGGCGACAGATGCTGTGCTGGTGGGCGCGGTGGTTGGTGGTGCACATTATGCGAACCGGCGACGGAATCGCCACATCGATCACTTCCGAGATCCGATCAACAATCCCGCCGAATGTCCCCAAAATACTGGGGACGATTTTGGCCCGCCCCGTTTACGTCGACCCGTAGATCTCCGCCGGCAGACCCAGTTCATGCACTTGCCGGGCGATCTCTTCCAGCTCGGGATTGGTCAGCGGGGCGACGAAATCTTCGGCAGGACGCCGGGCGACGGTGTAGACCTGCACCAGCTTGAGTTTCCCGCCCCCCTGCACAATGTCGCGCAGCCGGCCGCACCACGCGGCGATCTCTGCGGCCGGAGGGGGTTCGCCATGCACCCGCATGAACAGCGCCTGGATCACCAGGGGACGAAGGCGCGACGCGGCGAGAATGTTGTCGAGAATCTGCTGGAACGGAATGACGGTCCGGTCGACCAGCTTGTAATAGGCCTCGGTCCCCGCCTCGAGCTTCGCCCAGATCTCCCCCTGGTTGGCGTCGAAGATCTCCAGCGCCCGCTGCACCACCGGGCGGTGGAACATGCTGGCGTTGGTGATCAGCACCATCTTCACGTGGTGCAGCCCGTGCTTCCGTTTGAGGTTCGCGACCGCCTCGACAATCTGGTCGAAATTCTTGTACGTGGTCGGCTCTCCCTCGCCGGCGAAGGCGATGTCGTTCACCCGCCGGCGGTCGGCCGGGGTCTCGGCAAACCGCCCCTCCTCGAAGATGTGCCCCGTCTCGGCCTCGGTCAGCATTGTGTCGAGTTCGCTCAGCAGCCGTTCCAGCTCGACGAACTTCGTCTCGGCCTCGCTTCGTCGGTCGACCTGGCAGTAGATGCAGTCGAAGTTGCAGACCTTGTCGGGATTGAGATTCACCCCAATCGAGATCCCTTTGCTGCGGCGCGACAACGTCGGATAGACGAACTTGAAGTTCGCGACATTGTGGTACGGCAATGGTTGGGGAGTGCGCAGTTCCGTCATGACCTGAATCCGCTGGAGAGAAGAGTCTGTCTCTGTATTCTATACCCGGCAGTCCGGCCGGCGCAGAAAAAACCGGCGGGCCGCCATCGCTCCCGCCGGGCCGGTTGGATCGTGTATGCCGGGGTTCCCGGCGGGTTTCAGAACCCCATCACGTCGGCCATCGAGTACAGGCCGGGCTTGCGCGAGGCGAGGAACTTGGCGGCGGCCAGGGCCCCGTAAGCGTAGCTGTCGCGGGTGTGGCTCTTCACCGCGAGGTCGATCGTTTCCCCCATCAGGCCGAAGACAATCATGTGCTCGCCCACGTTGTCTCCCACCCGCAGGGCGTGGTAGCCGATTTCGTCGCGGGGGCGCAGACCGGGGCGGCCGTGCCGGCCGTGCACGTGTGACGTCTGCTGCATCTCCTCGGCCACAATCTGGCCGAACCGCAGCGCGGTGCCGCTGGGGGCGTCTTCCTTGAACCGGTGGTGCCGTTCGATGATTTCGACATCGACCCCGTCAGGAACGTTCTTGAGAATGCGGGCCGCCTCGCGGACCAGCTTCATCGTCAGGTTCACCGCCAGGCTCATGCTGGGAGAGATCAGCAGCGGGGTGTTCTGGGCAGCGGCCAGCACCTGCTCGCGGGCTTCTCCTTCGAGGCCGGTGGTGGCCATGACCAGGGGGATCTGCCGTTCGGCACACAGGTTGGCAATCCCCACCGCCGCCTGGGGGACCGAGAAATCGATGATCACATCGACCCGGTGGTCGAGGCTGCTGGTGATCGGCAGGCCGAGCCGGCCGACCCCGGCCAGTTCCCCGGCATCCTTCCCCAGGTGGGGCGAACCGGCCGCTTCGAGGGCCGCCTTGAGCTGAAAGGCGGGATCCTTCGCGGCCAGCGCGACAACGCGCTGCCCCATGCGGCCAGCGGCTCCGTGGACTCCCAGGGTGATGGTCTCGGTCATGATCGTGAACAGGCAGGTCGAAACAGGGAAACAGGAGGGCAATCGCACCCGGGGCCGTCCGACCCCAGAGGATGCAGTATACCGCCCGGAAATCGGCGGAACGAGTCGCCCCCTGTCCGCCGGCCGACCCCCAGGCCCCGCCGTCGCACGGCTGCTGTCCCCGCGATCCATTCTGGCCATCCATCGAGACCGGCACGGTCGATCTCTATAATCGGGCTTCGCCGATGTCCGGGGTTCGCTCCGCGACGTCTGCGAGAGCCCGGCTCTTCTCTCGTTTGCCTTTCGACGTGTCTCTGTCTGCCATGACCCCCATCTCTGCGTCCCAGTTGCTGTCTCAACTCCGCTGGCGGTATGCCACCAAGAAGTTCGATCCGCAGCGGCGGATCAGCCCAGCCGACTGGCAGACGCTGGAAGACGCGGTGATTCTCTCCCCCTCGTCCTTCGGCCTGCAGCCGTGGCGGTTTTTTGTGATTGACAATCCGCAACTGCGGGTCAGGTTGCGGGAGCTGTCGTGGAACCAGCCGCAGATCACCGACGCCTCGCACCTGGTGGTCTTCGCAGTGAAGCACAATCCGGGGCAGGCTGACGTGGAACGGCACATCGACCGGATCAGCGCGGTGCGAGGTGTGCCGCGGGAGAAGCTGGACGGCCTGCGGCAGATGATGCTGGGCACGATGAACCGTCCGGGGGGCGACCTCGACAACTGGCTGAGCCGGCAGGTCTACATCGCCCTGGGAGTCTTCCTCACCTCCGCGGCCCTGCTGGGGATCGACGCCTGCCCGATGGAAGGCTTCGACGCCGCCAAATACGACGACCTGCTGGGCCTCCCCGCCAAGGGCTACAGCGCCCGCGTCGTCGCGGCCGCCGGCTACCGCGCCGCGGATGACCCGGCGGCACAGGCGCCGAAGGTACGGTTTGAGCCGCATACGGTGGTGGAGCATGTTTGAGGGACCCCACGCGGTCGCCTCGACGCTCACGAGAGGTGACGCCATCTGGGCGTTCGGCCCCGGGCACAGTCATGTGATCGATGCTCTTGAAGAACGACAATCCAGTGTCCTGCTGCCGATCCGCCACGAGTCGATTTCTTTAACGTTTCCCTGAGTGACAACCAACTCTCAACTAGGTAGACTTTAGTACCCGTCTGCCTTCCGTGCTTCAGTGCCACTCCGTCAAGGATGCTCGCCAGAGATGAAACCCCCAGTCATCAATCGGATTGTGAATGGAGATTGCATTTCGGGCATGGCGGCCTTGCCTGCCGGGTCTGTCGATCTGGCGTTTGCCGATCCGCCATTCAACATCGGCTATTCCTATGACGTCTATCGCGATCGCCGCAAGGTGGACGATTACCTGGATTGGTCCCGGGCATGGATCGGCGCAGTCAAGCGGGTCTTGAAGAGCGACGGCACCTTTTGGCTGGCGATCGGAGACGAATACGCGGCCGAATTGAAATTGATCGCCCAAGCCGAGGGTTTTCATTGTCGCAGTTGGGTGATTTGGTATTACACGTTCGGAGTCAACTGCAAGTTCAAGTTCAGCCGTTCCCACGTGCACCTGTTTCACTTTGTCGTCGACCCTGCGAAGTACACCTTTAATACCGAGGCGATTCGGGTCCCATCCGCTCGGCAGTTGGTTTACGCCGACACACGAGCGAATCCAACAGGTCGGCTGCCAGACGACACCTGGATTTTAAGACCTCAAGATTGTGTCCACGGCTTTAAACCCGATGAAGACACTTGGTATTTCCCTCGGGTGGCGGGAACTTTCAAGGAGCGCGAGGGTTTTCATGGCTGCCAGATGCCAGAGCAACTGCTGGGTCGCATCATTCGTAGTTGTTCCAACAGCCAGGAATTGGTTTTGGACCCGTTCGCTGGCAGTGCCACCACCCTCGCCGTCGCGAAAAAACTTGGTCGCAATTACCTCGGGTTTGAACTCTCCCAGGATTACGCCAAGCGGGGTCTCCAACGGCTTTCCAAAATCGTCACAGGCGATGCACTGGAAGGCGCCCCCGAACCATTGGTGAGCGCACCGCCTACTGGCACGACCAGGGCTGCTAGCAGGGGGAAGTCCACCAAAACCGACAAGAACCGTCCTGTCCCGGCGACCTCTCAAAAGCCGGCCCAACAGTCCCAGCACCAAGAAACTTCGAGGAAGCACACGCCCACGTCGATCATGAAGTTTCAGTGGGACACGAATCTGACTGAGCTGCTACTGAAGGCGTATCAGAAAACATACGAGGGCTTTTCGTGGGATCGCGTCATAGCCGACAAGACACTCAACGCCAACTTCCTGGATGCCTGCCGAGATGCGCAGCTTCCGGGTGAACCCGTCGACTGGAACAGGAAGATGTTCCGTTTGCGGAAGTCCGGCAAGCTCGCGCACATTCCAACCCAGAATCGCACCCAATTCGACTGGCGGGAATGCGACGGCTTCATCGATGCTGCGGAGATTGCCTGGCGACTGACACCAAATATCGGCGACCACCTCGATCTCGATGAGATCTTCTGCGATCCGAAACTAGCGGAACTGTTTGATTCGAACGCGCGACGTTTTGCACCAGGTTACGAGTCACTGCAATATCGATGGGCAGCATACATGCTGCGGAAAGGTGCGAAAGCCGCTCGAGATCAGCGGCTCTCACACGCAGACTTCAGCAAAGATCAGAAACTTCGATCGCTCGATGTTGAAAAATATGCCGGAGTTCCGGGGATCTACCTGCTCGAAACCGCCAAACGTCAACCACTGTACGTGGGTTGGACTTTTGACCTCAAGCAAAGATTGCAACGTAGCCTTTTTACCCAGCAGGCTCGTGCTGCTTGGGAACACGAACCCCTCGTCGGCAACGTCGATGACCTGAGACTGAGAACCATTCTTCTGCAACGAGACTTGCCGGGGCCCGACTTGGTCGCTCGCCAGATCCAGATGGCTCACCACAAACGGTCTTTCCTGAACGCCATCGTATTTCCCGCCTGAGTCCCGATGACCGACCGCTCACTGCTGGCTAGGGCCCTGCAAATGGCGGGGGCGGGATACTCCGCAGACCGTGTGGTTGTGGACCCGGAATCAAATGCCCGGTTCCTTGCTGCCTGTAGGGAACTGGGCTTGGTCGCCCCGATCCCCGAGCTGAATCTCGCGCTCCTCAATCTACGCAAATCCGGTGATTGCCCTGTGCCTACCACGATACGCACCAGCTTTCGATCGGAAGGCGAATACCGGTTCGCCAGCGAAGTCGCGATTCGGTTGATCGAACGGCGCGACCAGATTTCCATCGACCGCATTTTGTGCGATCCTGTTCGTGTCGCTGAGTTCGACGTGATCGCGTCGCGGATAGCGCCTGGATTCGCCCCGGTCCAGTATCGTTGGGCCGCGCTGAATCTCCGGAAACTCCGGCGACTTTCCCCAGAGCTGCTGGCGCGCGTGCGGCCCGCCTTCGAAGTCCATACGGCGCGAGTGGATGCCCTCAATCTCAATGCAGTGCCACGAACGCAGGGACTCTACTTCTTCTTCAATTCTACGGAAGCCCTCTACGTCGGCGAGACGCAGAATCTTCGAAAGCGAATTGAAAAGCACCTGGATCACTCCGACAACAAGGGGCTGGCGCAGTGGTTGTGGGCGGAAGGGACGGCCAATCTGCACCTCGAATGGCACATCCTGGAAACGACAACTTCGACCCGTGTTCGCAAGGCCCTCGAAGCCGAGTTGATTGCTTCACGACAACCACTTTTCAATGTTCAATGCGTCTCCCCGCGAGATAGGCCTGGTTCTGGACAGGGGGTCTGAGATGTCGGTGGCCGAACAATCCCTGAAACTGATTGGGCTGTTTGAGTCCGAGTTGTTACTCCACCTGATGCTTTGTCACTGGAACCACCCGTTGGCGGATGATGCCGATTTTCGCAATGACCTGCTCGAAACAGCCGCTGAGGTATTGGGGGCTTCAGTCCAAGGTCAGAAATTGATCGACAATCTGCCCCCGGCCGAAATGAATTTGGTGGCCGCCTTCTGGTATGCCGAGTCGACCCAGTTGTCTGAATCCGACTTACCCGACGATGAACAGATCACTCAGCGCAAGGAGTGGGTGAACCAATTGCGGAAAGCGGTACCTTCCTGCTTTTGCGCCTCGGATCGACTCTTCTAACGGCGAACCGGGTGTTTCACCCCCAAGTCGCGCTTCCACTGGTGGTACTCCTCCCATGTCGGTCGGTCACACGGACCACCCATGGTGTCCAATTCCAACCTGCGGGAGTTCCATTCTTCGTAGGTGAGTTCCTGCACGACACCGTTGTCGGTGAGGCGTTTTCCAGTGCGGGTTTCAACGGAGAGGCGTAAACGATTGGAATGATTTCGGTCTTGGATTGCAGGTGTAGGACTGTCCCACACGCGAGATTGCAAGTCGCGGCTTTGCGTCAAGAGTCTTTGACCGTCGGAGCTGAAAGACACGGCCAAAACAATGTCTTTATGTTGAAATGGTTTACTCAGCGGCACCCTCGTTCGCACATCCCACAAGCGTGCCGTTTTGTCCGCACTGCCAGTTAACACCGTGCTATCGTCATGGCTCAACGTGATTGCCTCAACTCCACCCATGTGTTGCAACGGTTCACCCTGCAACAAGCCATCGCGCCCACTGACCACCATTGCTTCGCCCTCGTCAACACCGAAAGTGCCGATAATTAATGTCTGTGCTTTTGGACTAAAAGCGATGGTCTCAATCGAGCCAACGCGCTTCATCTTCGGACATTGCAGCTCAAAGGAACCTACACTCCACAAATACACCCCATCTGTAATATCCATAGCCACCAGGACCTTGCCATCCGGGCTGAAGAGTGTCGTTGTAATTTGGAACGCGTGCACCAAGGGTTCACGCATCCCCACACCTGTTACTGCATTCCATATGTGTAATTTCTGTTTGCTCGCCGTCACGACAATCTGACCATCTTGGCTAAAACTACCAGCCACAACAGGATCGCTATGTTGTAGTACTTTGATTAACGATCCTGTCGATGAGTTCCAAAGTCGTGCTTTATTATCACGGCTTCCCGTCAATACTGCAGTTGTGTCTGCACTAAATGCAACAACATCTACACGCCCGTCATGCGGTAATGGATCGACACGCAACAAGCCAGTCACCGTGTCCCACAACCGCGCTTTCCCATCAACACATCCCGTCAATACGATTTGTCCATCCGGACTGAAGACGACTGATTGAATGTATCCAGGATGAGTCAACGGTTCGCCTCTCATGGTTCCGCTGCATGTATCCCACAGGCGTGCTACCTTTTCATCGGTTGCCCATTCCAGTACCGTTTCCGCGTTCGGACTGTACGCAACTGCAGCAAGCTGTACATTGTTTTTAATTCGCTGACCTCGCTTAGCGCCCTTTTGCGGGTCCCACAAACGTGTGATCTCTTCGTTTCGCAATCTGTCGACAGGTTGTCCGTCTATAGAGTGCTCATCGGAATTGTTAACATCATGTCGAGTAAGCGGCCGTCCATCATCGAGAGTGGTTCGAATATCCCATAAACTAACAGTATTAGCAGATCTTGTAACAACAAGTTGTCCATCCGGACTAAAGGCAGCCTCCGAGACCGATGTACCATGTGTCATCGGTTCACCCGTCACTTCTCCCGTCCGCACGTCCCATAGACGAGCTGTCTTGTCCGCACTTGCTGTGACAATCAACCGGCCGTCTGGACTAAAGGCTGCCGTCTTAACTTCGCCACCATGTGTCAGCGGTTCGCCTTTCGTATCTCCCGTTCGCGCGTCCCACAGACGAGCTGTCTTGTCGACACTCGCCGTGACGATTAGTTGAGCGTCGGGACTCAAGTCCGCATCCAATAGTGGTGCACTATGTTGCAATGAGATCCGCTGCTGTCCCGTATTTGTTGCGATTACACGGACACTGTTGTCGTCACTTCTCGTAATCAGTGTCTGACCGTCGCGGCTGAATACGACTTCATAGACTTTAGATACGTCTACCAGCGGTGCACCTCTTGGGTCGCAAGTAGGCCAGTCCCATAAACGAAGCTCACTCTTTTCGATTCCACTAACCGTACATAGCATGTGTCCATCAGGACTGAATGTAATAAACGTCACCGTTGCGCCGTGTTCAATAGTTTTGCCAGAGTCAGTTCCGGTTGTCGTTTCCCACATTCGGACTTTGTTGTCTGCACCTCCCGTTAGGACAATTTTACTATCTGGACTGAAGGCCACAGCAAAGACTTCATTGAGTTGAGCTAATAATCCCCGTAATGCGCCTGTTCGCGCATCCCACAGCTGAGCCATATTGTTCCATTCACATGCCGTGACTACCGTCGCACCATCCGGACTGTAGGCAACCCTTGATACATACGAATCATGATTGAGTGGTTTGCCACGCAGCACACCACCGCGAACATCCCACAAACGCGCTTTATGGTCGTTGCTGCCGGTCAATAATGTTTGGCCATCTCTACTTAACGCAAAACATTCGACATGACCATCATGTGCCAACCGCCTTTCGCGAGGTGACCACGCCCCTACAAGATTCTGTAGCGACGTCTTCAAGTCCTCCGCCTCTGCCGTCTCCAACGCCTTCACCCACCACAAAACCGCAGCATCTCGATCGTGTTTATCAAAACTGACCTTTCCCAGCGCGAAATTCGCCTCGGCCAGATTGTTGTTCGCCTCTTTCTCATTCGCGACTGCCTTCTCCGTCGCCCGATCCGCCTCCACCTTCTGCCACCAAAACAGCCCCGCCAAACAGGCCACGACCACCATGATCCCCGTCGCAATCCCTCGCCGCAGGCGCTCCCGGTGAATTGCATCCTGAATCCAACCGACCTCCTGCTCATTCAACTCATTCGCCCGTCGGTTGGGCCACTTCCGTGCCACCGCCAATTGGGCTTCCCGCAGGCCGGTCCAGCGCTGCTGGTCATTCGCCCTGTCCCGTTCCACATCTCGCCGCCAACGCAGAATATCCCCCGCGGTGCGCAGCCATTCCTTCAGGTCTCCCCAGCAGCGGAACATCGCCTCGTGAGCCACTTCGACCCGCACCGCGCCATCCTGCTCCGATTTGACCAACAGCCGTTCGTTGACGAGCTGGTCCAGCACCGGTTGGGCCTCCGCCGGCAGGTCGGTCCACCGTGCGGGACGACGGACCACCTCGTCTTTCTCATTCACTTGGGCCAGGTGCTTCACAAAGCTGAGCCGCAGGGCCGACTCGACCGCGGGCGACAGCGATCCCGGGGGAATCACCCGCTCGACCGACTTCTGAATCGCCCCCTCCATCCCCCCCAGCTCGTGGTACTCTCCCAACTCGAGCTTCCCGTCCGCCGCCGAACGCCGGTAGAGCTTTTCGAGCGTAAACGCCAACAACGGCAAGGCCTCGGCGGTCGGCGTTTCTTGTTCGAGCTTCTTCACCAGCTCCTGGCTGATCTCCAGGCGCGCTCGCGCGGCGGGTTTCTCGATGATGTCGGGGATACGCTCACGGGGGAACGGACCGAGCCGCCAGGGTTTGAATGCCGGGGCGACGAGGGCATAGGGATTCCGCTCGTAGAGATCGAGATAGTCTGACCGCATCGACCCCACGGCCAGCAGCCGGGTATTCCGCTGTCGAAACGCCCCCTGCAGGAACCTCAGAAACTTCGCCGCCGAGGGGCTGGCGGCGGCCGACAGCAATTCTTCAAACTGATCGAACGCCAGCAGCACCGTCGCATCGGCATAGTTCCGGGCCGACGTCAGGTCGAGAGTGACGTCCCTTAAAGCCTGGGCCGCGAGGTCGAGATCATCGGCCCCCAGTCGGGTTCGCAGCTCTTTCCAATCGGGAATGTTGCGGGCGTCGGGTGGAAACAACCCGACCAGGTCGCGGGCGAGTTGGTCGAAGAGGGTGTATTCCTCACTCGGTGCCGCGCCGTACCGCAGCGTCGGCAACACCAGCCAGTGCTGGGCTTCAGTCACGTGACTGAGCCGGGGAAGAACCCCCGCCCGCAGCAGCGACGATTTCCCGCTGCCCGAGCCCCCCACGATCATCAGCAGGCGGGGCTCTCCCTGGCTGCGCATCTTCCGCAGCTCTTCCAGCACAACCTGCGTCTCGGGCTCCCGGCCGAAGTAGACCGCCGCGTACCGTTCGTCAAACGCAAGCAGGCCAGGAAACGGGCAGCGGTCGGGCTGGCCGTCGGCGGTCTTCAGGTCGGGATGCGGCCAGGGGAGATGCTCCTTCGGTCCCAGGCCGCGGGCTTCGAGGTCCTGAAAAAGCCGCTCGAACGCCTGCTCGCGCAGGGCCGGGTCGGTCTGGTTCAAAAACGCCGCCTGGTACTCCCCCAGCGAACTGCGATCGCACTCTTCAATGACCAGCGGAAAGACCTCTTTGCCGGCCATCTTGGCGGCGGCCAGTTCCGCAAAGCACCATTTCGACTCGAGCCAGCGGGGCGAGCAGAGCACCAGCAGCGCCCGACAATCGCGCAGGTTGTCGTAGATCGCCTGTTCCCACTTCTCCCCCAGCCGAATTCCCGAACGCTGGTCACTGTCGAGAAACTGCTGCTCGCACGCATAACCACGGGCTCGAAGGCGGGCCTGCAGATCGAGGGCGGGGTCTTTGTCTTTGGTGCTGTGGCTGATAAAGAGCATGAGAGCCTCGTGCCGGGTCGGGCCAATGCAGTCCCCCGGCAGTTCGCCGGGGGGACCAGAACCGAAGACTACCTCAGCGGATAGCCAGTTGCCATGCGGAGCGCCACTTCATGAGCCCCGAGGGAGGCGGCGACTTCGTGACGTCGAACGGGGCGCGATGGAACGGGGGGTGGCGACAACAAACGCATTGACCGGAACACGCCCCAGGCCCGGGAGGCAGCGAATGATCCCAATCGATCCAGCTCAAACTTGGAACGAGTCCGGATGAGGGGGCCAACCTTCCGAACCACGAGCGGCACAGGCCAAACCAATCCAACGTCACGGGAGCGCGGACCTCCGTGTCCGCCCGCTGGGCATTCATCCGAAGCCCCCCGCTCCCACGGGCAGAGAACCAACCTGGATCGGGCAGGCCCACACCAACCCGCTGCCATCCGGCCCCAACGGTTTGTGAAGGGCCACGCACAAACGGCCCAAAGGGCCAGCCATTCCCCCAGCCCGGCCCATCGGGCCGGGAAAGGCCCCAACGACATGTGCCGGCCCAACGGGCCAACAATTCCTCTTGTCGCCCGCGCGGTTGGAGGAACGGTTGGCCCGTTGGGCCGGACGGGGTGATGGTGGGACACGCCACCAGGGCCTACGACCCTGGCTGGGGGAATGGCTGGCCCGTTGGGCCGGACGATGGCCCGTTCGGGCCCGGAAAACCAAGCCCCACAGCAACCCCCTGCCTTCCGGCCCGACGATTTGTAAAGGGCCACGGACAAACGACCAACCGGCCCAACGGTTTGTAAAGGGCCACGGGCAAACGCCGAACCGGCCCAAAGGGCCAGCCGTTCCCCCAGCCCGGCCCAGCGGGCCGGGAAAGGCCCCAACGACATGTTTCGGCCCAACGGGCCAACAATTCCTCTTGTCGCCCGCGCGGTTGGAGGAACGGTTGGCCCGTTGGGTCGGACGGTAGCGCGGTGATCCGACAAAAAGGGTCAGGTCCAAATACCGCGTCACCTCGCGGCAACAGGCCCGGAGGCCTGGCAGCGAACTCCAGAAACCAGCCGTGAAAGACTGATCAACCGGGAAAATGGACCTGTCCCCTGTTACAGAAGCTGAGTAAAACGGGTCCGGTCGAATCGTATTCGGCACGAGACTTGAGTGCTCGATGGATGTTCTTCAAGTTGCCGGACGGAGAATCGGTTGTCAAACCCAGCACTCCCTTGATCATGACCGCCTGCCCTACGGGCATGGCTCCGACCCAATGCGATCATCGGTGGTTACCGGTATCGGCCGATGAGATCGCAGCCGATGCTGTTGCCTGCCCGCGATGAAAACGGAGCGCCAACCGGCAAAGCGGAAGTCCAGGAACGAGTCGTGCCCGGGTTGCGGAAGGCTTGTCCAGAGGCCATCCTGTGGATTTCCACCAGTGGAAGAAGCAGCGTCGCGCTCGGAAACGTGGACCTTGTCCGTCGCGCGGCAGTCCTGGCCCGGACTGTGCAGCGGACAGTCACCACGCCAGCGCCAGCACGCCAGACAGTCGGCCTTCCCCCCACGTCCACTCGTTCGCTTGATTTCCATCCAACGGACCGAAGTCGGACAGTCGCACAGATTCCTCGAGGACAGGCCTGCACTGTGGATATTCAAATTGTGGAACACAGGGTAGGGCAGCGGGGACAGAGCGTCGGCGGAACGGAGCAGGCGTCGTTGATCAGGTTATTGGAGTCGCAGGGGCACCGAGCCGAAGTGCTCGCGTCGGACCGACCGGAGGCTCTGCGAGACGGTGTGCTACTGCTCCTGGGGAACATCAACTGGTACCCGGAGTTGCGACAAAAACTCGCTCAGACAGCGCCCCATCGTCGCCCGTGGGTCGTCCTGTGGCACTATGAACCGCTCCCGACACCCCGGGCCGCTGGGTTTCCAAGGGCATGGCTGACTTTCCGTGAACTTTGCAAGATCGCCTTGCGAGACCGCCGAGTGACGGATGTCTACAGCAACCTGCGCATGTTGCGTTCCGTTCATCAGGCGGGTCTGATCGACCAACTCGTGGTCAGCTCCCGGGGGCGTCAAGAGTTTCTGGCCGAACAGGGGATTCCCTCCGGGTGGATCCCGCTGGGATACACGCCTGACTACGGCCGCCCTCTGGCACTCCAGCGCGACATCGACGTGCTGTTCCTTGGAATCGTGCACGTCCCCCGTCGCAAGAGGATTCTCCGACGTCTGGAGGAACTCGGTTTGCACGTGGTCATCAAGGGTGACTGGCATGATCCGGGCTGCTGGGGGGAAGCGCGCACCGAACTTCTGAACCGCACCCGGATTCTGCTGAATTTTCCGCGAACGCCCGGCGAAATGTCTGGCATGCGATTCCTGCTTGGGATGTGTAATCAAGCACTTGTGGTGTCCGAGCCGGTCTATTGTCCGGATCCCTACGTTTCCGGAAAGCATTTTGTCAGCGGCCAAATCGACGAATTGCCGGAGATCGTACAACACTACCTCGACAACGAAACCGAGCGCACAGCGATCACCACAGCCGCCTGGCAACACGTGCAGCACGAGGTGACCCTGGCACATTCCGTCGGGAAACTGCTGCCATTGATGGAACGCGATTCTCCCCGTGCCGAATCAAAGGGGACAGGTCCAATGTCCGCATCACCTCGCGGATCAGGCTCAAATACCCGGCAGTGAGGTCGAAAAACACGCGGTGGAAGACTGATCCACGGGAATAATGAACCTGTCTCCAGTGACAGATCCCCGCGAGAACCCAGTGCCCCGCTCGCGTCCCCCTTGCCGCGCCAGCCAGCCACCGCGGGCTGCGAACCAAACAGGCCAGTCGACCGCGTTGGTCCCGGGCCACCCAGGGAGACACTCACACACATTCAGAACAAGGGTGGCTGCAGCGCTTTTCAGCGCATCCGGAAGCCCGAATCGGTATTGCCCATGAACTTTGTGGGATTTGTATGGCTTGTGTGTCTGGTGTGGATTCCGCGCGGAGCGCTGCCTCCCGCCGCGGTCACGGAAATCGCCGCCGCCCGACCGCGCGGACAACGACCGCCGCGTTTAATGGACCTGACCCCTTTTGTCCCCCAACAGCCAGAGGTGCGCGTCGGTGCGCAGCAGCAGGTGGTCTCCCAGCAGGGCCGGGGTGGCGGTGATTCGCTCTTGCAGATCGTTTGTCGACAGCAGTTCGAATTCCGCCCCCGCCCGCACCACGAACGTCTGCCCGGCGGTGTTGCTCACGTAAATGCGCCCCGCGGCCGCGATGGGGGAGGAATTCGCTTCTCCCCCCAGCCGCTGCCGGTAGCGCTCGGCCCCCGTGCGGGTGTCCAGACACGCCAGCACCCCGTTGTCCAGCCACGAGTAGACGTGCCCCTGATACACCAGCAGCGACGGCTCCACCGGACCCGGACTCTCGCTGACCCACAGCGGGGTCGGCACCGCTCCTTCGGGATTGAGCTGAATCGCGTGGATTGGGCTCTGCCGCCACAACTGCAGATACACCACCCCCTCCTGCTCGACCGGGCTCGAGATGATCTCGCCGTTGTACGGGCCCGAGCCCTCTCCATACACCCACAGCTCGTCGTGCGTGTGGGCATCGAAGGCGGTCAGCCGGTTTTTTCCCGGCACCAGCAGCAGCTCCCGCCCGTGGCTCGTCACCAGCAGGGGAGTGGCGTGCGCAGTGCCAATCGGCCGGTCTTTCTTCCACGCCGTCTCTCCCGTCTGCGGATCCAGCCCCAGCAGAAAACAGGGACCGGTGTGATGGTCCCAGCCAAACACAATCGTCCCGTCCGCCAGCAGCGGGCTGATCGAGTACCCCCAGGCCATCTTCGGATCGCCGTAGTCCCGCAGGTAGTCCCGCCGCCACACCCGTTCTCCCGCCAGCGAATACCGCGCGAGCTGCGCATTGCCAAACGCCACGTAGACCGCGTCATCAGTCACCAGCGGCGTATTCACCGCGAGGTTCGATTTCTCGTGTGTGCGCTGGTTCAATCCCGGCTCGCACGACTGCTTCCACAGCACCGTTCCCGTCCGCTGATCCAGGCACAGCAGCCACAACACCGGCTGTTCGGCACTTCCCGTCTGCGAGGTGATGAACACCCTCCCGCCGCGCACCACGGGAGAACTCGTCCCCCACCCTGGCAGCTCGGCCGACCACAGCACCTCTTCGGACCGACTCCAGCGGACGGGGGGCGACCCCGCGTCAGCCACCCCCGCACCGCGCGGTCCCCGCCACTGCGACCAATCGTAAGATGTCGCCTCGGGAGCCACATCCGCGACCGGACCAGGGACCGCATCGGCGGCGGGGGGCACCGGCTGAGTGGAACCCGCCGGGACCCCACTTTCGAAATTCGCCAGTGCCGCCGCCGCCTGGCGTCGTGCATTGGCCGCCTGCTCGGCCGGGGTCGGCTCCCGCTGGCATCCCGCGGCAGCCAGCACCGCCAGCCACAGCAGCCCCTGGCGGACCATCATTCCCGCTCCACTGGTCTGAATCACGTGGAATTCTCTTTCAAAAACCCGGCCCACCCCATCCCCCCAGAGAACTCCGGAAACGGGACAGGCAGAGAACGGGATCCTACCGCTGCAGATGCCGGTCGAAAAACCGGTCGATTTCCTCGAACACCTCGCGGCTTTCCGCGGCGGGAAACGCCCGCAGATAGTCGGCATGCGACTGCGCCTCGAAGACGTGCAGCTCGGCGGTCACTCCCGCCGCCCGCAGCTTGCGGTGCGCCCGCACCGTGTTGCTGAGGAACAGGTCGCGGGTTCCTGTGACGAGTATCGTCGGAGGAAACCCGGCGAGGTCCCCATAGAGGGGGGAGATCAGGGGGTGTTTCAGGTCGGTTTTCCCGCCGTAAAGCCTGGCCGAGATTTCGAGGAACCCTTCATACCGACCCAGCACATTGTCCAACTCGGCGTGGGTGAAGTAGCTGTCGCCTGTCTTGGTGAGGTCGGTCCAGGGGGTGCCGAGGAACAGCGCTGCGGGAAGCGGCACTTGGCGCTCCTTCAGGGACAGAACTGTCGCCATCGTCAGGCCGCCGCCGGTCGATGTGCCGAAGAGGGCCATCCGCGAGGGGGCGTGGCGGGCGACGAGGTCTTTCCACACCGCGACCGCGTCGTCGACGGCTGCGGGAAAGGGATGGTCGGGAGGCATGCGGTAGTCGATCGAGATCACGCGGGTACCGCAGGCGGTCGCCACCAGAATTCCCTCGAGCGTTCCCGCCTCACCCGAACCCAGCACATACGCTCCGCCATGCACGTGCACCAACAGCCGGTTGGTCCCTTCCCGGGAAATCTCGCGGGGGGTGATTTCAAAGCACCGGACCCCGGCGATCCGCTGTTCCTTCAGGGTGGCCCCAACCGACTCGGCGGCTTTGCGGGCGGTCTGGGCCCGGTCGGCATCGAGGCTCTTCTGGGCCCCCTTCCACTCGTCAACGGTCTGGGGCAGCGGCAACACCCGCACGGGAAGTGCGACCGCCTTGTCGGCCAATTCCTGACTGATGGTCGACGGCACGGGGACCAGCCGTTCGGGAAGTTTTCGTGCGTTGGCTTGCTGGGCCACAGCCGGAGCCACCGACGAGCACAGCGCACCAAGCAAAACAGACGGCAACAGCCACCGGGTTCGACACGGCATGGGGAATGCGATCCTGCGCGGAACGGAAGACAGGTTGGTACGGACGAATCACAGCAACGAACCGGTCCCCGGCGCGACACGCCGGGAACCGGTCCAGCACCGGCATCGTAAGGCAGTCGACCCAGAGGGGTCTACCGGGTGGGAACGATGGCGAACTCGACCCGTTCGATCTGGCCCGTGAAGGGAAACTGCCCCTGATCGCGGTAGGCCGGATCAATCGCGGTGATCGAATCGCGGCCCACCTCGAACGGCTCCAGGCCGTGCCGGAAGATCGAGCGGGCGAGACGCCCCTCGCCGGCGGGCCGGCCGTTGACGAACAGCCGCAGGGTTCCGCCCCCCGTCGCCCCCCCGTCGGGAACGAACTCGGTCTTCAGTTCGACCTCCCCCTTGGGCAGCGGTTCGGTCCCGGTGATGGTGGTGTCCGCCGTCTCGAAGAAGGTGTAGTGGAACACGGGATGGTTGTCTTTCACGTACAGCGTCCAGCCGGCCGAGAAGGAACCACAGCAGGTCACCACCCCGGCGGCTCCCGTTTCCGGGATCTGCAGCCGGGCCGTGATGGTGTGATGCCGGGGGAACAACAGGGGACCGATCGCCTCCGGCAGCCAGACCTGATTGCCGAAGTAGCGCCAACTGGTCTTGGGCTCGCCGGCGGCGCGGACCCGCGGGTCGAACCGCTCCGCCATCCGCGGGTCGAGGGGAAAGACGTCGTATTTCTGAGCCTCGGCCAGAAACAGTTTCTGCAACTCGGCGAGGCGGGCCGGTTCCTTGGCCGCGAGGTTCTCGGCCTGGCTGAAATCCCGCTCGATGTGATAGAGCTCCCAGGGAGATTTTTCAAAATCGAGCCCACGGTCGGCGGTTTGCCAGGGGAAGCCGTAGCGGGTGCAGGCGATCCAGCCATCCTGGTAGATGGCCCGATTGGTGAACATCTCGAAGTATTGCGTGGTTCGCCGGTCTTTGGCTCGCGCATCGTCGAACGAGTAGACCATGCTGACTCCCTCGATCGGCTTCTGGGTGATGCCATTGACGGTCTGGGGGGCGGCCACCTGGCAGGCTTCGAGGATGGTGGGGACGATGTCGATCACATGGTGGAACTGCGTGCGCAGTTCGCCCTGGGCGCGAATTCCCTTCGGCCAGTGAACCACCAGGGGATTGCGCGTGCCGCCGAAGTGGCTGGCGATCTGCTTGGTCCACTGGAAGGGGCTGTTCATGGCCCAGGCCCAGCCGACGGGGACGTGCGGCTCGCTGGTCGGACCGCCGATTTCATCGATCCGCCGGATGGTGCTTTCGAGCCCCAGCTGCACTCCCAGCAGACTGGCGATCTCACTGAAGGTTCCCTCGAGGCCCCCCTCGGCACTCGCGCCGTTGTCTCCCACGAGGTACAGCAGCAGGGTGTTGTCGAGTTCGCCCGAGGCGGCGAGGCTGTCGACCAGCCGGCCGATGTGATGGTCGGTATGGGCCATGTACGCGGCGTAATTCTCCATCAGCCGCTCGTAGACCTGGCGGGCCTCGGGCGAGACCGAGTCCCACGCCGGAATCTCCTCGGGGCGGGGGGTCAGCCGCGTGCCGGGGGGGACAATTCCCAGCTCGAGCTGCTTCTGATGGGTCAGCTCGCGTTGCCGGTCCCAGCCGTGGGCAAACCGGCCGCGGAATTTCTCGCGCCATTCCGGGGGGGCGTGATGCGGCGCATGGACGGCACCGGTGCTGAAGTAGCAGAACCAGGGTTTGTCGCTGGCGGCCCGCACATTGCGGATCCAGCCGATCGCCTCATTGGTCATGTCATCGGTGAAATGATAGCCCTGCTCGGGGGTGCGGGGCTGTGGGACCGGAACGGTATTGCGGTACAACGTGGGGTAGTACTGGTGCGTCTCTCCCTGGTTGAAGCCGTAGAAGTACTCGAAGCCAAACCCGGTGGGCCAGCGGTCGAACGGACCGGCGGGGCTGACATCCATCTCGGGCGTGTTGTGCCACTTCCCGAACATCGAGGTGGCATACCCGTTGTCGCGCAGCAGCTGCGAGACCATCGCCGTGCTCCGGGGGATGATGCCGGTGTAACCCGGGAACCCGGTCCCGCATTCGGTAATCACCCCCGACCCCACACTGTGGTGGTTGCGGCCCGTCAACAAGGCGGCCCGGGTGGGGCTGCAGAGGGCCGTGGTGTGGAAGCGGGTGTAGCGCAAACCCCGTTTCGCCAGCTGATCCATGTGCGGGGTGGGGACCGGCCCGCCAAACGTCGAGCACATCCCGAAGCCCACGTCATCCAACAGCACCAGCAACACATTCGGGCTGCCGGGACGGGCCTGCAGCGGACGGGGATAGTTGGCGACCGAGTCGGCAAAGGTCTGCCCCACCTTGCCCCGGAAGGGAGGGTCTGGTTGGGGCAGCTGCTGTGCCGGTGGGCGGCGGGGAGTCTCTTCCGCATGCACGGCCCGGACCGCTGCCGAACGGGACCACCAACCCCAACCAGCCACGGCCGACACCAGAACCAACAACAGGGACAAACGGGATTTCATGAGGATCGTTCCCAGGGGGCCAGACTCCGGACTTGTCGCGGGAATGCGCACGTCGATCTGTTGTACTCAAATCCCTCCCGGAGCGAGCTGCGGGAAACACTGATTATGCGAACAGTTCGGCAAGCGATCGGCGAATTCTCCCAGAGGGGGGGCGGACTGGCAACGAGGCCCGCTGTCCCGCAGCCCGCCAAACGGGGAGCCTGTTGATTTTCCCGGGAATTCTCGGCTGATTCCTGCGACTGCGGGGCAATCGGGCCCATGTATTCCCGCATCCCGCAATGAGGGCCCCAGTCACTACAATCGCGCGAATCGGTACAGGCTGCACGGAACCGGTTTTTGATACCACAAAGTTTACAGACGGCAGTTTTTTGTGTAATCGATAAAGACGGGGGCTGAGCAGGAAGTAAGATTCCCACGTGGATTGCAGTTTCTGGGCAAATTCAACTCTCTGGTTTGACCAGGACGAAAGGAAACTCACCACGCTTTCAGATCCACATCAGTCGACGGAACCGCCTGGCAACTTTGCCAGGCGGTTCTGTTTTTGTCCGGCACCTCGACGGGCGAGTGGGGCTCTGTCTGTCGGGCTTGGCGCGTCTCGCCGGACCAGTCGGTGACCGCCGGCAATTCCAGACGCTGCTCCCTTCTCCTTCCTCCCCCCGAGTTCCGTTTCGAGATCTCCCGGGCTGATCCCCGCCACAGCCTCCCCGGTTCGGTTCGTCCCCCCCTTAGGCCCGTTCGGCCGCTCGCGAACGGCCCCCGCGCAGCAGCGCCAATTTTTTGGGACTGCTTTCCCGCCCCGCATGCGTTACAGTCGCGCTGGGCGATTTTTGAAAGGATCGCTTTATCGGCACGGAGGCCCGTTGTTTGCGAGTCCGTCAACACAGGAGACTCGGCATGCTGTTTCGCTCAAACTTCGCGGTTCACCCCTGCGGCCGGCGGGTGTCTCGGCACCCCTGCTGGCCCGGCCTCATCACCGGCCTGATCACTCTGGCGGCCACTCCGCTCGCGCAGGGGGCCATCGTGGGAATCAACACCCCCGGCACCTCCTTCGCCACGATCAATTTCGACGACACGAATTCGAACGCTCCACCATTGGGCATCACCAACACCGGTCCCTCGACAACCCCCTGGAACGGCTCGCTGATCTCGCTGGCCCTGACCACCGACCCGAACACCTCCGACCAGGCCCAGGGAGATCTGACGGCGACGTTCATTCCCTTCACGAACACCTATGGGATCAGCTTCAGCAACATCCTGCTGACCCAGCCATTGTCAACGACCACCGGTCTGGCCTTGTTGAGCTACAGCTTCAACGTGCAGTACCAGCTCGACGTCGCGGGACTTCCCGTCCAGGCGACGCTGTTTCCGACTTTCTTTCTGAATGGCACGGTGCAGAGTCCCCCGGGCAGCTTCGCCGCGTTCTCCGGTTCGCTCGACTACTACGGCGTCGACATTTCGGGCGCGTTCAATCTGCAGGACTCGGTCTCCTACTCCGGATTCTGGACGACCCCGGGTCCCTTCTCGGCCACGGTGACCGGCACGCCCACGTTCGGAACCACGCCGCTGTTGATGCCGAACACCGTGTTCGAGATCCAGGGGTCGTTCAAGTTCCAGGTCGACCCCGCCACGATTGGCGGATACTCGCTGATGGTTCCCGAGCCGGGCACCTGGGCGCTGGCCTTGGCTGGTGGAGCGCTGGTCCTCGTGGGACGACGGTTCCGACGCGGCTGAGTCGGACCGTGGTCCGTCGCGGCATCACCCTCGCCATCACGCTGTCACCCCCCCGAAGTCAGCAAGCCTGGCAACCGGGTCGCGACGAACTCGCGGATTTCGTCGCGCACCCGGCGGTAATGGGCCAGACCTTCTTCGGGGGTGGCGGCACTCTTCGCCAGCTTGGGGGGGTCGTCGAACCCCACATGCACCACGCGCGTCCCGGCGGGCCAGGCGGGGCAATTCTCGTCGGCATGCCCGCAGACCGTGATCACCAGGTCGATCGGGTCCCCCAGCAGCGTCCCCACCAGCTTCGACGACTGGCCGGTGATGTCGACTCCCGCCTCCCGCATCACCTGCACCGCGTTCGGATTCATCCCATGCGCCTCGATCCCCGCCGAGCAGGGCTCGATCTGGCCTCCCAGCAGGTGCCGGGCCCAACCCTCAGCCATCTGGCTGCGGCACGAATTGCCAGTGCACAGGAACAACACGCGGGGCTTGCGGGACGACATGGCGGAAGACTGTGGACGAAGGGATCGGACAGAGTGTCCCCCCGGGACACACCCGGGCGGGGTCTTGCATTCTGTATTACACCAGTTAGTGTAATGCAAGAGCACTGGTCGGTCCTGGCCTTGAGGAACCGTTGTGAAGCAGCCGTGTGGAAAGGGGGCGTGTGATCCCTGCGTGGCGCGGGACGACGTCTCCCGGCGGCCGCTGCTGGACCGTCGCGAGTCACGCCGTCTGGCCACGGTCTTTGGCGTGTTGGCCAACGACACCCGGCTGCGGCTGCTGCACGCCCTCGTGCGGGAGCCGGAACTGCCGGTGGGTTCTCTCTGCCAGTTGCTGGGAATGAAGCCCCAGGCGATCTCGAACCAGCTCCGTCGTCTGGCCCGGTTGGGAGTGGTCGCTTCCCGCCGCGAGGGAACCACGATCCACTATCGCCTCATTGACCGGTGTGTCCGTGGCCTGCTCGACCAGGGGCTCTGCCTGTCCGAGACCACCCGTCCCCAACCCCGCCCCCGCCGGCGGGTTTCCCCAAGCTCCCGTTCCTCCCCATGAATCGTCGTTCGCTGCTGGCCGAATTGTTCGGAACGTTTGCCCTCGTTTTCTGCGGCACGGGGGCCATTGTGATCAATGAAGTGCAGGGGGGGGCGATCACCCATGTTGGGATCGCGCTCACCTTCGGGCTGATTGTGTTGGCACTCATCTACGCCCTGGGAGACATCTCGGGCTGCCACCTCAACCCGGCGGTCACCACCGGGTTCTGGCTCGCCGGGCGGTTCCCCGCAGCCCAGGTCGCACCGTATCTCGGCAGCCAGTGTGCCGGGGCCCTGCTGGCGAGCGGCACCCTGCGGCTGTTGTTTCCGACCGCCACGACGCTGGGGGCGACACTGCCGGCGGGCCCGGGCTGGCAGTCGTTCGTGCTGGAGTTGATTCTGACGTTTCTGTTGATGGTCGTGATCCTCTGCGTGTCGACCGGTGCGAAAGAGAAGGGGATCATGGCCGGGGTGGCGGTGGGGGCGGTGATTGCCCTGGAGGCGATGTTCGCCGGTCCGGTCTGTGGGGCCTCGATGAATCCCGCCCGGTCCCTGGCCCCCGCCGTGGTGTCGGGGCGGGTCGCCGAGTTGTGGATCTACCTGGTCGCTCCTGTGGCCGGAGCCGCTTTGGGGGTGGCCCTGTTCCAGCAGTTGGCACCGCCGGTCGACCCCCGGGGTTCGAACTCCGATCGCGGCTGACTCCCCCGCCGACAGCGCCGCGACGGCAGGCCCACTTCGCTGACCGGCCCCCGGGTGACCAGCGAGCGACGGAGCCTCGCCGATGTGCTACGTTCTGCCAGGGGCGCTGCCCTCTGCCCACCCGCCGCTCTCTTTCTTGAACCGCCGCCGTGCAAAGGTTCTGGCCATGAAAGTCGCTCTGTCTGCTCTGCTCTCCTGGACCCTGTTCATGGCGTGCGCCGCGGGTGTGGTTGCCGCCGCGGAGCCGATTCTCGCCCCGGGGGGCAAGCCCGAGTTGCTCTCGGAAACCGGTGCCGGGGAAGGACCCGCCTGGCACCCCGAACTGGGGCTGCTCACCAGCGGTGACGGCCACGTGATGCGCCGCGACCTGCAGGGGAAGCAGTCGATCTACCGCGAACAGGCGGGGACCAACGGCCTGCTGTTCGACCGCCAGGGGCGGCTGGTGATGTGCGAGCCGGTGCGGCGCCGCGTGTCGCGGCTCGAACCCAACGGGCAGGTGACCGTGCTGACCGACAACTATCGCGGCAAGCGGTACAACCAGCCCAACGATCTGACAATCGACTCGAAGAACCGCATCTACTTCTCGGACCCCTGTTATGGCGACCGCTCGCATCTGGAATTGCTGGATGACCAGGGAAAGCAGGTCGAGGGGGTCTACCGCATCGATCCCGATGGCAGCGTCACCCGGATCATCACGCACGAAGTCGACCGGCCCAATGGTCTGGTGGTGACTCCCGACGACAGGTTCCTGTTCGTCGCCGACAACAACAATGACACCGTCGGCGGGGCGCGGAAGCTCTTTCGGTTTCTGCTGAAGCCCGATGGCACGGTCGACTTCGCCAGCCAGAAGCTCATTCACGACTGGAAGCAGACCCGGGGCCCCGACGGCATGAAACTCGACTCGCTGGGACGGCTGTATGTCGCGGGGGGCCTGAATCGCCAGAATCCTCCCTACGAGACGCAAGACCAACCGACGGCGGGTGTCTATGTCTTCTCGCCCGAGGGAGAACTGCTGCAGTTCATTCCCATCCCCCGTGATGAGACCACCAACTGCGCCTTCGGCGGTCCCGATCTCAAGACCCTCTACGTGACCGCCGGAGGCAGCCTGTGGAAGATCCCGCTGGCGGTCGCCGGCCGCCCGGTCTGGCCTCCGCTGAAATAATCGTGCGGCCCTCGTCCGCCAGTCAGCTGCGATTCGCGTCCGACTGGGGTTGCTGCTTCGGCACGAACCCTCCTCTGAGCGAGACGTGGCGCGCCTGGTGATGGCGGCGACGGACTCAGCGGGCGAGCGGCAGCGACAACTGCAGACCGGTCTCCTTGCCGGTCCATTCGATCTGCACGGGAGTTGTGGCCACCTGCCCGACCTCGGGGGGCAGCACCAGCTCCGACCCGGCGGTTTGTACGGTCACCCGGTACAACCCCGGTTCGAGCCGCAACGGTCCCGTCGCCCCCGGCAACAGCAGTTCAAACCGGCCCCCTTCCCCCGTGGTGGCGAAGCCGACCGGTTGCCACGTTCCCGCCTCTTCACGGAAGAATGTGAGCTGCAGATCGGAGGCAATCTGGTTGGGCACCTGCAGTGTCCCGGGAGTTCCCCCGGTGATGGGCCGCACCCGCCCACAACCCACCCTCAGAGCCAGCACCGCCAGGCCGCAACGGCTGAGGAACCGCCAGCGTGTGATGGGTGTGTGACCGGCCGTCCCGAAAGTCTCTGGGGCGGATGACATCACACCCCCTCCGTGCGTGGGGTGGTGTCCAGACCCAGCCAGCGGCTGACTCCGGGGATCCGCCGCAGGACGAAGCGCTCCATCAGCAGTACCACGAGCAGTGAGGCCCCGAACAGCGGCAGCAGCACCGTCAGCAGGGCCAGCACTCCCAGCAGGCCGGCAGTCCCCCGCACTGGGACCAGCGGCAGCGGGGCTCCCAGCGTGCCAGGCTCGCGGCGGCGCCACCACAGCACCACGGCGCTCAGGCAGACCACCACCAGACCCAGCGCGGCGGTCAGCCCCAGAAGCTGGTTCGCGATACCAAACAACTGCCCTTCATGGGCGGCGATGCAGGTCCCCACGACGCGGTCGATCCAGTGCTTTTTGTCGAAGGTCTCCCGGCGGGTGATGGCGGCGGTCTGGGGATCGAAATGGACCGTTTGCCGCAAGGGGCGATTCTGGGTATTGCTGACCGCAGTCCAGTCTCCTCCCGGTCGAGCGGGAGGGGTGATCACGGTGGGCGCGGGAAGGTCGAGAGACAGTGCCGCCGCCGTCACGCGGTCCAGCGCGGCCAGGTCGGGAGGGGGACCGGAGGTGTCGCGGCCCCCTCCGCCACCGTGGTCGGAGTGACCCCCTCGGCGTGGACGGGCACTCCCCGACGACCAGTCCTGCCGGACGACGGCGGTCCCGGTCCACTGCCGCACCTGCTTGAAGTAACCCCCCCAGAATTTGGCCCAGGGGAGCCCGGTGAACAGCAGGAAGAGCACAAGGCACGAGATCCACAGACCGGTCACGGCATGCAGGTCGCGCCAGAAGACCCGCTGGCCCCGACCGAGACGCGGATAGAGCACCCCCGCCGCCCCCAGGCCTCCCCGCGGCCACCACAGCAGCAGCCCGGTCAGAATCAGCACGATGGTCCAGCACGACGCGATCTCCACCAGGTTCGACCCGCGGTCCCCCATCCACAGCTCGCCATGCAGACGGAACATCTGCCGCATCAAACGCTCGTCCTCCACCACCTGGCCCAGCACCTCGTTGCGGGTGGGGTGCACGTACACCCGCTGGGTCCCCCGGCCGTTGGCGATCAGCACGCGGCTGGCATCTCCCTCGCGGGCGGGCAATTCGAACCCGGTGAACCCCCCTTCGGGAACCGCAGCCAGCGCCGCCGCGACCTGAGCCGAGGGAAGCCCACGCCCGGAGGAAACATCGTGCCCGTCGTAGGGGCGGTCGAGCCAGCGTTCGACCTGCGGCTTGAAGAGATAGACCGATCCGCTCAACGAGAGCACGATCACAAACGGGATGCAGAACAGTCCCGCGTAGAAGTGCCAGCGCCAGAGGGTGCGATAGTCGGGCCAAAACCGGGAGGCGGGAACAGAGACGGGGGGAGATTCCGACATGGATCAACCGGGAGAGAGGTGGCGGGGCAGGGCGGGGGGTGGGAAGGGGTCGGGAGGATGCGCGTGGGAGGCTGGAGATCGGCAGGCGGGGGAAGGTTCAGAATTCGCCCACGACATCCCGTCCGTTGGCGCTGTGCAGAGCGCGGCAGGTGGCCTGATCGACACTGTCGCCGAGGAAGCGGACCGAGCCATCACCCAGCAGCAGGTGGGCCCCTCCCACATGAAAACTGCGGGGGGCGAAGAACCCGGTGAAGTGCACCACCACATCGGGAATGCGGCTGTTGGGGGTGAGGTAGCCGTTGGTGAGGGTATTGCAGGCACTGGCCTGCGCCCACGAGAGTCCCCGTCCCCGCATCGCGTTGCTGGTGGCGCCCCGCCAGTTGGTCAACGTCGGCCAGACCATTTCAAGGCGCGGGTTGGCGATCACGCCGTCGGCGTTCTGGAAGCTGCTCCAGGCACCACCCGACGGGGCCAGCCCCTGGACCGGCAGCCGGGCCGAGTTGACCCCGGTCGAACCGTTGAGAGTGGCCTGGTAGGGAAACAGCGGCAGGGTGCCGGCGGGGAGGACGAAATCACCGCCGACACTGCGGACCGATTCGCTCATCAGCACGGTGTTCGACATGCCGTCGAGCAAGTCGGCGAACCGGACGAACGAGTTCTCGTACACAACGCCGTCGGTGCGCCAGCGCAGGTCGTAATGGGCGTTTTGCCCGCTGCCGAAACTGAGCATGTAATTGTTCCCGCCGTACCGGTAGCCGGCATGCCCCTCATTGCCCGGGGGGACCGGGTCGGTGGGGCACAGGAACAGGGGAATGTTGCGGGCGAACGCCTCGGCAAACAGGGGATTGGGGACCAGGTTGTTGAAGGGTCCCAGGAAGGCTGGCTGCCGGAAGTCGAGCAGGTTCTGCAGATTCGCCTGCTCGATGTGGGGCAACAGCCGCGCGTGAATCGAGAACCCCTGCACATTGGGGACGTAATTCTGCGCGTTGGTCATCGGCAGACCGCTGTACATCCCCTCGTAGTTGTGCAGGGCCAGGCCGAGCTGGCGCAGATTGTTCTTGCACTGGGTGCGGCGGGCCGCCTCGCGCGCCTGCTGGACCGCCGGCAGCAACAGCGCCACCAGGATGCCAATGATGGCAATGACGACCAGCAATTCGATGAGGGTAAAACCCGGCGATCGCCTTGCCCGGAAGACCGCAGGGTTTCGAGGGACGTAAAGCGACGGGGACGCCGGGCTTGAAACCCGGCGAACAAGACACGAAGGCAACGAACTCACAACCACTTTCCTGACCGGAGTCCCGACCAGCGGGGCCCCCCTGAAGACGAAAAGTGGCTCGCTCTCCACATCTGCAGACTAGGGGGCGTGGCCGACGGAGGTCAAGCGAGGGGAGAGGCCACCGGGGCGCGGGCTCGGCGCGGAACGTCGCGCCTTACGGAGTGGAACGCGGAGTCGGCCCCCTCGGGCAGCGGTCACCACTCGAGGTGCAGTTGGGTGAATTGCAGCTTCAGATGGGCCATGTCATAGAGCCGGACGCCAAACTCCCGTTCGATCAGCACGGCCAGATGTGAGGCGTCGTTGGTCAACTGCAGGCGGACCACCGCCCCCTCGAACGGGCCCAGGTTGTGCAACGGCTCGGGAGGAGTCTGGTCGAGGTTCCAGACCACCACCCGGCCCCGCCGGTCACCGGTGACGGCCAGCGGCCCGGCCGCGTCCAGCGCCACCACCCCTTCGACGTGCTCGGCGATGCGATACTGCGTCTGTCCTTGCACAAGATCCAGCCCCAGCAGTTCCCCCAGCCGGTTCCCGCACAAGACCAGCCCCCGTTCCTCGGCGAGGGCCAGGCGATCACCAATTCCGCCGGGGACTGGCACCTCCCACCGCAGGGCTCCCGTGGCGGTCTCGAACAGCCGCACCCGGCCGTCGACCGAAGACACCACCACGACCCCCCGCCCCACCGCCAGATCCAACAGGCCACTCACGCTGTCGCGCTGTTGCGACTGTTCGTTCAACCAGCGGAACGTCTCACGTCCCGTCTGCAGATCGTGCGCCGCGAGGAAGCCGACGTCGTCGCGCGGGGATCCTGCGGGTGCCTCTCGATTCGCTCCCGTCGATCCCGTAAACCAGATCACCCGCCCGTCGGGATCGAACTTCGCCCGGAACGCCCCCGCCAGCAGGGGCCGGGGGGCCTCGGGCGATGCGGAACGCATCAGCCCGACGCTGGGCTCCACGTCCCGCAGGCTGCAGAGGATGTTCTGACCGGACGGGTCGATGGCCAGCAGCGGAAACAGATGCGTGTCGAGCGGCTGACGTTGGACCTCAGTGGCTGTTGGCTGCAAGGAGCGGGTCACGACCGCCAGGGGACCATCCCCTTCGCCCACGAACTCGGTCAGCACCCCGCCGTCCGACGACAGGTCGAAGTCAACCACCGGTGCCGAATGCATCATCGGCACCGTGGTGATCGCGCTGGGGGCCAGTTCCCAGACCTCGATCCGCCCATCGCGGGTGAGTGTGATCTCGGGCCGGGTGGGATGAAAGGCGGCCGAGACCCGGCAATTCGCCGGATTGTTCACGTAGGCTGCCAGTTTCCAGCTCAGCAGATCCCAGAGCCGCAGTCCCTCGGTGGAACTGGTCAAGAGCCAGCGTCCGTCGGGCGAGACCTGCAACTCATGAAAATCGCCCGTCTGGATCCGCCCACTGCGCGGATCGGTCCAACGCCGCAGCAACCGGCCGGTCGCGACGTCAATCGAGATGAGGTGGCGTTGATGCTCGCCAAAGACCGACTGGCGATCGGTATGCAGCGACAGCAGCCCGGACGATTCGGGCTGACTCCAGACCACCTGCCGCTCTCCCCGCACGGGGTCCAGCCGCCAGCGTTCGAATTGTCCCTCGGCTTCCAACAGCAGGTCGGGCCCAATGACCGCGAGTTCATTCCCCGCGGAGCGCAGGGGAAACCCGCAACGCAGTTCGCCCGTCTCGGGATTCCAGACCCGCACCACCGACACGGGGCGTTGCGAGAGGGAGATCAGGCAGTCGTCTCCCTCGGGCCAGGCCAGCGCCAGCACGGCGGTGTCGTGCGCCTGCCACGAACGGCTCCCGGCCGTGAGATCGTCGAGTTTCCACGAGTGAATGCAGCCCCCCCGGGTTCCGAGCCACAACCGTCTTCCGTCAGGCGAAAACAGCAGGCTGCGCACGCCGTCCTCCCGGTTCCGCCGGCCCGGCATCGCGTCGATCTGCGGCGACCGGGGAAACCGCAATTCTCCCGCCAACGAAAAGTCCCTGGTATCGAACAACAGGGCCCGCCCCTCGTCTTCCATGAGGGTGTTGCTCCCCACCACCAGCCACCGCCCATCGGGACTGTACACCACCCCATACCCGTCGAATTGCTGGCGGATCAGCGCGTGCTTTCGCAACTCGATGTTCGAGACGACCGCGGCCCCCTCGCTGCGCAGCTGCCGCCGGGTTTCGGGATCCGTGGTGGTCCCTCCGGCGGCAATCAGTTCCTGGAAATTCCGCTGCTGCCAACCAGCCTCGCGATCCTCGCGCCGTTGGCGAATCTCGATCGCCCGGCGCGAGTTCCGCTCGATCTTTGTCTTCAGCTGATTCTGTAAATCTGTCTCACGCTCCTGCGCCTTTTGGCGACGGACCTCCAGCGCGCTCAGACCAGACAGCAGCAGGGCGAAACTCGCGACGGCCGCCAGCGCCGACCGGTCGGGATTCCGGCGAATCCAACGGGTCACCCGCCCCCACGCGGAAGGGGGCCGGGCCCGTGTGGGACGATTGTTGAGAAAACATTCCAGGTCGGCCTGCAACTCGACCGCCGTCGGGTAGCGTGCCGCCGGACTCTTCTCGAGACACTTCAGACAGATCGACTGCAGATCGGAGGGAACATCCCGCCGCAGTTGCCGGGGTGGAGCGGGGTCGACAAACCGCGCCTGGTCGGCCACATCGACAAAACTCGTTCCCTGAAAGGGGGGGCGGCCAATCAGCAGTTCATACAGCACCACTCCCAGCGCGTAGATGTCTCCAGCCGGGCCCTGCCCGTTTCGTTCACCCTGAATCCGTTCGGGAGACATGTAGACGGGTGTCCCCATCATCAGGCTGCCGGTCCGCGGCAACCCCGACGACCGGCCTGGTTCCTCCGACTCGATCCGCGCCAGTCCGAAGTCGGTCAGCCGGGGTGTCCAGGGAAGCCCCAGGGCCCGGTCGGCGTCGGTCGCGGGAAACAGCAGCACATTGGCCGGCTTCAGGTCGCCGTGGATCACCCCGTTCGCGTGACTGTAGGCGAGCGCTCCCGCCAGTTGGGCCACGAGCCGCGCCGCCAACTGGGGGGCCACGGGCTGCTTCTGGTCATGCAGCCACTCGGCCAGCGTGGGGCCGTCGCAGTACTGCATCGCGATGTACCACAGCGGGCCGGTCAGTCCCGTCTCGAGGATCGGCACAATGTGCGGATGATCGAGCCCCGCCGCCGCCTGGGCTTCGTGCCGCAGCCGGTCGGCCAACCGCGCATCGGCCAGCACATGCGGCCGGGGAATTTTCAGGGCCACCCAACGGCGCAACTGGTCATCGTGGGCCAGGTACACGATGCCAAATCCACCATGCCCCAGCAGGCTGTCGATGGTGAACCGGCCAATCCGGTCGCCCGCCGTCGACGGCCCCGCTCCGCTGAGAGGTTGGGGCCAGGCCCGAGCCAGCAGTTGCAGCGCCTGCTCGACCCCAACTCCCGCTCCCCCCAGGCCGCGGAGGGCCGCGTGTTCGGGGTCGCGCGGCTGGTCCCTCTCCCCGCTGGGGGGTGGGTCAGCGGGTCCGGTGCCGGCGGTGGAACCGGGGGCCGCGCCGGGTGTCGGTTCCGCCCCCCCCAAACCGGCCGGCTCCGGCCAGCCGCTCGGGTTCATCGCTGCCTCAGGCTGCGGCTGGCTCTCTTCGTTCACCGCGCGGTCCCCAGCAGGTGCTGCAGATTCTGGACCGCCCGTTCCCAGAGTTTCCGGACGGCATCCGGACTCTTCCCCAGCAGGTCGCCAATCTGGTTGAAGGTGTACCCCTCGCGATGCCGCAGCAGAATCACCTCCCGATGCAGTGTCGACAACCGGTTCAGTCCCGATTCCAGATGATGCCACTCTTCGGCCGACAGCAGCGGCTGGCTGGGAGAGAGCGCCTGGGCATCGACCAGGTCGTCGAGCAGCCGCACCTCCCGGCTGATGTTGCGCTTGTCGGCATCAAACCGTCGCACATGATCGGCCACCTGGTTGACCAGAATCTGCCGCACCCAGGCGATCAGTTCGGCCAGATCGTGTCCCGTGAACTCGGGAAACTCGCGATAACCCCGCAGCAGTGTCTCTTGCACCACATCCGAGGGAGCCACCTTGCCCAACAGGCCTTTGGGCAGCATCTGCCAGGCCATTCCCAACAGATAGGGCCGATAGGCCTGCAGGATCTCGCCGAGTTCGTTGCCCAGGAATTGATGGGGCAGCCCGGCGGGACTCGCGGAGGGCAGACCCGTGCCCAGTTGGGGAAGGCTTGGGGAGTCGGGTGGTGACATGGATGAGGGGGCAACCAGTTGAGACAGGAAGATCGCGAACACAATCCGGGCCACAGACCGGACACACCCGGACCCACCACTGTTCATCGACCTGCCGCCGGGGCCCCAGCAGAGCCTCCGACGGAATTCGACGCAAACCTCGTCCGATTGTGGTCTTCCCTCCATTCCCTCGCCACCCCAAATGCCCATCGCATCCGGAAAGACGTGAGCAGCCCAGGACCGGATTGGCGTTCGCTGGAAAGTGACGTTCCCGCGCGGGAAGGTCTGCCAAAAAAATTGCCCCCCCACAATTGCCCTTCCCGCCGCGGAGACGACAATCAGGGCAGAGATCTCCCGATCAGGCATCCCCCGGGAGAGCTCCCTTGTTGTCCCGCCGATTCCCCCACCCGGAAAGCTTCGCCGTGTCGCAACCCAAGGCCGTGGTCCTGCTGTCGGGAGGACTCGACTCGGCCACCGTGCTCGCCATCGCCCGTCAACAGGGGTTTACCCCCTGCACGATCAGTTTTCGCTATGGACAGCGGCATCTTCGCGAACTCGATGCCGCCCGGAGGATCGCCGAAGCCGCCGGGGTCCGCGACCAGGTGGTGCTCGACATCGATCTGCGGGCCTTCGGGGGCTCGGCTCTCACCGCCGACCTGCCCGTTCCCAAGGGACGCGATACCCACCAGATGTCCACCGGCATTCCCAGCACCTACGTTCCCGCCCGGAACACGATCTTCCTGTCGCTCGCCCTGGCGTGGGCCGAAGTGCTCGAATCGACCGACATTTTCGCGGGGATGAACGCCATCGACTACAGCGGCTATCCCGACTGCCGCCCCGAGTACATCGCCGCCTTCGAGCGGATGGCCAATCTCGCCACCCGGGCCGGGGTCGAAGGGACCCGTCCCCTCAAGATCCACACCCCGTTGATCGCCTGGTCCAAAGCCGAGATCATCCGTCAGGGGCTGGCCTTGGGGGTCGACTATGGCCTGACTCACTCGTGTTACGATCCCGACGCCACCACCGGGGGGGCGTGCGGGGAGTGTGATTCGTGCCAATTGCGGCTGAAGGGGTTTGCCGAAGTGGGCCAGCCCGACCCCGCCCCGTACCGGCGCCCCCCCACGCCGGGCTGAAGGATTCAGCGTGAACCCCTCCCGTCGCAGCCTCGTGGCAGGGATGAAACAGGCTCTGCCGGGATTGACGGTGGGATGGGTCGGCCGACGGGACCGATCGGCCGGTTTGGCGCGATGGCTGGGTCCACCAAGCCAACCGGGAGGGGAACGGCCGAGCGGGCCTTTCCCGTGACGGGGGCCGGGCGTATTCTGGAACGGTGACGGCGTCTCCGGTGGTGAGCCCACCGCGGGTGTCTCTCCCGGGTGGCCGGGGGAGAGTGGCTGTCGGCGGTTCTCTGGTTGGCGCAGTCCCCCACTCATGGCCTATTCCGTCAAGGAGATCTTCTACACCCTGCAGGGTGAGGGGGCGCAGTCTGGCCGGGCGGCGGTCTTCTGCCGGTTCACCGGGTGCAATCTCTGGACGGGACTCGAAGCGGACCGCGGCCGGGCGGTCTGCCAGTTCTGCGACACCGATTTCGTGGGAACCGACGGCGAGCAGGGGGGATCGTTCGCCTCGGCGGCCGACCTGGTCGACGTGCTTTCGCGGGGCTGGTTCGACGGGGCGGGGACGGCTCCCGACGCCGGTCATCGCCCCCCCCGGGTCCGCCCGTACATCGTGTTCACGGGAGGGGAACCGCTGCTGCAGCTCGATGCCGAGCTGGCTCGGGTGGCGGGTCTGGCGGGGTTTGAACTGGCGGTCGAGACCAACGGCACTCGACCGGTCCCCCCCGGGGTCGACTGGATCTGCGTCAGTCCCAAATCGGGAGCGAAACTGGTGCAGAAGACGGGACACGAGCTGAAACTGGTTTATCCGCAGCCCGGGGCCGAGCCGGAACTTTACGCCGACCTCGATTTCGACCATTTTTTCCTGCAACCGATGGCGGGCCCGCACCTGGCGGCCCACCAGCAGGCCACGCTTCAGTATTGCCTGCACAATCCGCAATGGCGGATCAGTCTGCAAACTCACAAGCTGCTGGGGATTCCGTAGGGGTTGGAGAACAGGCCGCACCCGTGAGGGGGTCTTGTGGGAGATATCCTCCCTGTAACCGTGCCGCTTGAGGGGAGTGCCTGTTCGCTCGCCGGGCTGGCGGGAATCTCCGGTTGAACGAGAGTGTGGTCGATGGCCAGGCAAAAACCATTCAAGAGCAGGGTCAAGCTCCCGGTGCGAATCCACATCGCGCACCATGAGAAATGCCGGGAGGCCGCCTGGTTCGCCACCCGGCTGTACGAGTGGTTTCGGTTGGGTTATTCCATCGGTGATGCCGGGGGGGCCGGACTTCCCGTCTCCTTCCGCCGCAAGGTTGTCGGGATCCCAACGGAGGGGTTCAACCGGAAAACGGAACCGACCGAGTGGCAGATTGACCCCGAAATCGACTGGCAGGAAGCCGAGGTGGTGATCGTGATCCTGCTGGTGGATCACGAAATGGTGGTGGATCCCCGGTGGCGGGCGGCACTGGTCAGCCTGACAGCAGCCGTCGAGAAAACCCGGGGGAATGGGTCCGGTTCCCGCTCCCGCCGGGAACTGCTCCCCGTCGTGCTGCACGACAGCTTCTACCGGACCGGCCGGCTGCATGAGCAGTTCAACTGTGTCCGTCTGCCCAGCGGCGATCGCGAAGAGCAGTTGGCCGCCCTGCGGCGGGCCGCGACGGAAATGACCGCGCGCACGATGCGCCCCCCCGAAACCCGCCAGCGTCCGCTCAACGTCTTTCTCAGCCATGCCAAGCAGGATGGCCGCGAGATTGCCGAAACGCTGCGCGATGGCATCCAGAACTTCGGCCAGATGCGCCCCTGGTACGACCAGAACGATCTGGCCTTCGGCAAGCAGTATGAAAAGGAGATCAAGACCAGCGCCGCCGACACGGCCGGGATGATCGCCGTCATTTCGGACCTGTACAGTGCCCGCCCGTGGTGCCGGCTCGAGGCTCGCCGGGCCCGCAAACCGCGGCGGATCTCGAACACGAATGTCTGGCGGGTGCAGCCCGTGTTGGCGGTCTCCGCCGCGGGAAACCAGTGGTCGCGGGCGGTACCGATGCTGGAGGGAGTCCCCCGGATCGGCTGGAACCCGCACGATCATGCCGGATCCACCGAGATGATCGTCGACCGCCTGGTTCTCGAGATGATGCTGGCGCACAACAACCGCCAATTGGCGCTGCAGCTCCGACGACTTGACGACGAGCGCGAGCATCAGATCGCCTACATCACCTGGGTCCCCGATACCTGGTCGCTGCTGGCCATGCGGGATGAGATCAACGAAGAGTGGACCAGGAGCCGGGTCGAGGGGGAGGTGTCTTCCGCCGTCCAGGCCCCCTCGTCGCGGATCAACAAGATTGTCTACCCGGGCTATGGGCTGACGAAGTCCGAGTTGCGCGACCTGCAGCCCGCGATTGATGCGTTTGGCCCCCAGACCCGGCTGGTCAGCTTCGATGATCACCGGCGGGCCATGGACTACGGCCCCGATTCGTTTCTGCGCTGGAATCACCACCAGCGCCGGCTGCTGGTGGCCCTCTCGACCGAGGAGGCCCCCGAATTGGCCGACCAGGGCTGCGGGGCCGAGCATTGCCACGAGCTGCTGATCCGGCTGTCGACCCGCCTGATGAACGCCCACCAGCGGGTGGCACTGAGCCTGGCGGAGGAGGAATTGGGATTTCTTCCCGGTACGGGGACGGACACACCTGCCGCGCTGCAGTCGTCCCCGTTGCTGGAGCGCCTGGTGCAGGTGACCAAAAGCTGGTACTCGGACCTGAAGGAAGCCGAAGCCGATGGCGTCCTGCCGAAGGACGCGCTGCCGAAACATGACGTCAACGATGAGGCGACCTGGCCCGCGGCCCATTACTTTCCCTGGCCCTTCTACGAGGGGCTGATTGCCGAGGAACGGGCCAAATTCGTCGGACTGTGCCGGCTGCACCGCGTGAAGCCATCGGATCTCTCGGACCTCGAAATGGTGCGGTTTTCGCCCCGGCTCGACAATCCCGAATCGTTGTTGCGGCATGCCGATGCCCTGCGCGACCTGCGCAAGCAGATGGCGGCCCATTGCGATCTGCGGATTGTGTGGGGAGGGGCGATCTCGGGGGATCGCGGCTGGTGGCCGCGGGTGCTGGAGGAGGTCTACTGGACCCTCGAGTACGGCCGGGCCGCCTCGCGGAACCCCACTCCAGACCAGTCGGATGATCTGCCCGATCCGCGCCATCCCGTGCTGATTCTGGGAGGTTTCGGGGGCTGTGCGCACCTGATCGCCAAATTCCTGCAGGACCCCGAAGAACCGTGGCCCACCGGGCTCAAGCGGTTCGACGTGCTGGGACGGGATGGGCTGTTGACGGAGTTGGCGCGCGAGTCGCAGCAGAAGCTGATGGACAATTGCCGCCAATTGTTCGATGAATTCCGGAACGAGCTGTGGAACATCAAGCCGCCCAGGAAAACGCGTGACGGCACCCGCCGCCGCGAAAAACAGCGCCCGGGCCGCCCCCCGGCGTTCATCCGCGGCATTCCCCGCGATCTGTTCATGCGGGCGCTGGGGGAAACCTCCCTCCGCGAAACGATCTCGCTGGTGATGACGGTGGTCGACGAGTTGTTGAAGAACTCGGGGAAGGACGTCTCCCCGCGAGAGGAAACCGTGGCCACCCGACCAAGGCGGGGTCGTCCGACGAAATAGATCGCCTCGATCGCAAAACAACTCCGGGATCTGCAATCGGTGGAAATGGCCCACTGACCAGCCCGGGGAGAGGGTCAGCGCACTCCCCTTCAACGCTCTGTCGCCACCGTTTTGTCGCGTGTATCATTTCCTGTACGAGAGGTTTGCTCAATCGACTCATTCCCACCAGCAGTGGCAGACACAGATGACAGCGACGCCCGGGAAATCCAGACCTCAGGTACCACTCGCGCTCTATGTCATCCACCACCCGAAGTGTGAAATTGCGGCAACTTTGGCCGGACATCTCTACGAGTGGTTCCGTCTCGGATATCAAACCGGTGACACCGGAAGTGTGTCGGTCCCATTCTGGATTCGCTGCCAGCTCAACACCACGAAAGAGACTGACGAACATGTTGAGCTGGAACCCGAAATCGATTTTGAAGCTGCCAGGCTGAACATCGTGATCTTGCTGTCGAGTCACGAGATGGTGCTCGATCCGGCCTGGCGTCGCGCGCTGCTCAAGCTTCAGATGCGCGTCGCCGGGAGCCGTGAGCAACAGTCTCAGCAGACAGGCGCCGCCGCAGCGGGTGAATCGTCTCCGGTACCAACACAGATCGAACTGCTGCCCGCCGTTCTGGATGACAGCTTCTACAACCTCACCCCGATCTACGAAAAGCATAATCCCCTGCGTCTGACGCAATTCGAATCCGCCGACGCGAAGGTGTCGGTCTTGCGGCGAGCGGTTCTCGAAATGACGGCCCGCACCCTGTACAACAAATTCCGCGACGGTCAGGGAATGTTCTCGGAATTGCGGGTCTTTCTCAGCCACGCCAAGAAAGACGGAACCGGGATCGCCGAGCAGTTGCGGGATGCGATCCGGCGATTCGGCCAATTGATCCCCTGGTACGATGCCAACGATCTGGCGGTTTCCCAGGACTGGACGCAAACGCTCGACGATGCGATGCAGGCGACCACCGCCGGTATGATCGCCGTCGTGACCGATACCTATCCCACCCGGCCATGGTGCCGGAAGGAATTGAAGACGGCCCGCACCCCACTGGATCTGATCAAGGCCTCTGCCGACAAGGCCGTGGGGTCCCGAGTCTTCGCACTCCAGCCGGTCGTGGCGGTGATGCATTTGGAGAACACCTGGACGCGCGGTCTGGGAACACTGGAGGGGGTGCCGCGGATCGGGTGGTTGCCGACACAGCCCCTGCAGTCGGTGGAAGGCATTGTGGACCGGTTCGTTCTCGAACTGATGCTGCATCAGGTGAGACGGCAGAAAGCCCTGTCCATGGCCGCTGAGGCCCTGGATCCGGCGGTCTGGTTTATCACCTGGGTCCCCGATGGCTGGACCCTCGCCATGCTCGCAAAAGAGTTCAACACCGGTACGGTCTCATCCGAGGGGGCCGCCCCCGCCGGCACGAAGCCGCACACAATTGTCTATCCGGGAGTCGAACTCTCTCCCGCAGAAAAAGAGGATCTCGACATCCATCTGCAGTTGTTCGGTCCGGACACCCGCCTGTTGAGCTTTCAGGAATGGGAGGAACACCGACTGCGGCAGGTGGAGGAGCGCGCCAAGGCCTCAAACCGCTCGCAACCGTCCCGGCGCCTGCTCATCGCCCTCTCGGCGGGGGGGGATCCTCTGGAATTGTCCCAATACGGGCTGCGCTCCGAGCATATCGACGAGACCATGGTCCGGATTGTGATGCGGGTCTTGTCGGCCGGCCATCGGCTCGCCTTCGGCGGGACACTCAACAATCCCGATCACCCCCTCACCAGGAAAATGATCGACACAACCTTGCGGTGGGTCAATCTGAAGGCCCAAACGGGTCAGGACATAAGGTCCCACGACTATCTGAATCAGCCCTCCCAATGGCCGCTCGTCAATTACAGCGCCTACCCGTTTTACAACGATCTTGGCGCAAAACAGGAAGCTGCCTGGATTGGATTCTGCAACATTTTGCGTGTCGATCCAAAGATTGCGCTCACCGCGGCGGATCGCAGCCTCAACAGCAGCGTCCTTCCCTTGCGTCGCGACCTGGCGAAGCTGAACGCCGACGCTCTTCTGTGCATGCGAGAAACCTCCACCAGAGACAGTGATCTGCGGATCGTGTGGGGAGGAAAAATCAAGAAAGCGATGGGCTGGATGCCCGGTATCCTCGAGGAGGTGGGCTGCTCGCTGCAGCAGCAGAAACCAGTTCTCATCCTCGGTGCCCTCGGAGGCTGTGCCCGTCTGATTGCCGATTTCCTCCGGAACTCAGCCGCCACTTGGCCCGAAGAGGATCTCTGCTCGCAGTCCTGCGCCGACCCCAGCCGGGATGCCTGGTTGACAACGGAAGAACGAAACGCCCTTCAGAAACGTGTGCAACGTTACAGGACCGGGCTGGAAGAATATCGCGCCGCTTTGCATGGCTCCGCAGAGTCGATTCTGGGCGTGAATACCTCTCTTCTCCTGCGCGCTCTCGATCCCGATCTCGGCACAACCGACATCCTGTACCACGTCGAGCGATTCATCCAGGAAGTTCAACAGTCCAAGTCTGAATCTTCGACTGCCACTAAGTCCTGATCGGCTTCTGCAACTCCAGGTTCTATTCCCTTCCCAACCCGCGCGGGAACCCTCCCCGCCATCCCATGCCCAACCCCCGTCTCCGTGCGCAAATCGCCTTTGAAGCCGCCCGGCTCATGTACGAACGACAGGAGTCGGAGTACATGCGGGCCAAGCTCCGCGCCGCCCGCCGCGTCTGCCGTGACTGGGTCAAGAACTCCGACCTTCCCAGCAATGCCGAGATCCGCGAACACGTCCAGCAGTTCGCCCGGCTGTTCGAGGGAGAGCAGCGCACCGCCAACCTGCGCGACATGCGGCTCGAAGCCCTCCGGCTCATGCGGCTGCTCGCCCGGTTCAAGCCCCGCCTCATTGGCAGCGTGCTGACCGGCTACATCCGCCACGGGTCCGACATCGACATCCATCTCTTCAGCGACAGCACCCTCCCCATCGAATCGATTCTCGAAGAGGAAGGGCTCCCCTTCACCATCGAGAAAAAACAGATTCTCAAGGCGGGGGCCGAGCGGGTCTTCACCCAC
>Ga0315904_10000530_pt1 | contig 60645 bp, 40 predicted proteins | sample LakEriMetagenome_6_FD_203529 | JGI IMG/M metagenome (GOLD analysis project Ga0315904, IMG submission 203529) | Freshwater fungal communities from buoy surface, Lake Erie, Ohio, United States - Buoy 12 MA120 | ecosystem: Environmental > Aquatic > Freshwater > Lake | place: USA: Lake Erie, Ohio...
GTATCCGGGAGGGTGCGGCCGGCGAGGTCGAGCGACAGCGAGGGGCCTTTCATGCGCAGCCAGCCGCTGGCGGCATTGAAGGACCAGCGTTCCCGTCCGATGGGGACAGAGAGGGCATCGGGCGACTGGACGCGGACCGTGAAATCGTGCCGGTCTGGTCCGGTCATGTCGAAGGTTCCTTCGGTTTCCGTGCGCGGCGGAGAGGAAAAGACATATTTTCCGACGGCAGGGACCGCTTTGGGGGCGAACATGGAGACGGCTTCCACTGGCATGACCGTGCAGGTGGCATTGCGGAGGAGGCAGAGTTTCTCGCGGAGGCGGAGTTCGGTCTGGCCGATGGAGATATCGCCTTTGGCGAGCCGGAAGACGGCATTCCGGGCGCTGATGAGGGGGTCGCTGCCGGTGCGCGCCGAGATTTCCGAGACGGTGAGCAGGCTCACGGGGACGCCGCGGAAACGGAAGTCGCGTACGCTGCCATGGCCTGCGAGGTTCCATGCGGCTGGGCTGGATGCGATGGAGGTGCTGCTGGCGGTGGCGGAGAGGGTGAGCTGAGCCGAGCGGCTGAATTCGCAGAGGGCGAGTTGCGGCTGGATGGCCGGGGAGTTCAGGAAGGGCAGGAGAATGCGGACGGGCAGCTGGCATTCCGCGATGGCGCGGGCGGAGCCGTCCTTGAGGAGGAACTGTCCGGAGAGGTGACCGGATTCGTGTTCCACTCTGACGTTGCGGAGGTAGGCGAAGCCGCCGCTGCGGGCGGCGAAGTCGGCGTGGATGGCGGCGTAGTTTTCGCCTTTCACGGTGCAGCTGCCGCTGGTGAACTGGCCGGTGACGTCGAGGGGGAGATCGGGCCATGTGAAGCTCCGGGCAGGGTCCCAGCGGCCGGAGACCTCGAATTTCGGGGGGTCGTGGAAGGCGACCTGATCGGGGAGTGCGATGTCCGGGGCGATGCCTTTGGCGAGGGCGACGAGGTCGGCGCTGCTGTCGATGGCGAAGGGGACCGGGCTGGTGGAGCCGGCTTTCCATGAAGCGGTGGCGTTGAGGGCACCGAAGCGGTCGCGCAGGTGGAGTCTGCGGATGTGGAGTTCGCCATCGCGGAACGAGGATTCGGCATCCAGTTCGAGGGCGCTGAAGTTGCCGCAGGTGAAGGGGCCTGAGCGGAGGGTGGCTTCGATGCGGAGGTTTTCCGGCTGGCTGAGCGGCCCATGAATTTCAATGTCTGCTTCTGCCTTGGGGAGGTCTGGCGGTGAGCCGGCCGGCAGTTGGAAGCGGTCGAGGACGCCGAGGACCCTGCTGACGGCGAGTCTGCGTTCACGGATGAGGCGGGCCTGGTCCTCCTTCCAGCGCTTTTCGGCTTCGCTGCCCGGTTCGGGGCGGCTGGTGGGTTCCGGCTGTTCGATGTCGCCGCGGGCGGTGAAGCGGATGCCGCTGATGATGCCATCGGCGCGGGGGATTTCGATCCGCCGGCCGTGGACGACGAGGCGGGCGTTGAAATTGCGGATGGTGAGCCATTCGCTGTCCGGGTTGTCCGGGGTGACGGGAAGGGAGACGTTGGCGTCGTCGAGGGTGACCGAGCGGAGGAAGTCGCGTCGGTCGACGAGTCTGGCGACATCAATATCGAGGCTGATGCGGTTGATGTCGACGAGGCGCTGGGAAGGGTTGAGGAGGTCGAAGATGCGGACATTCCGTGCCGTGAGGCCATCGACTGGGTCGAGGGTGAGGCGGCCGATTTCGGCGCGGAGTCCGAGTGGTTCGAGTTCGCGTTCGATGAGGGTGCGCCAGCGGCGGTTGAATCCGACGTCGTAGGCGTAGAGGGCGAAGGCCGCGAGGCCGCCGATGAGGAGGAGGGAGAGGTAGAGGCCGAGTCGGCCGCGGCGGATGCGCGGGCGCATGGGGTGGTTAGTGGCGCAGGGGTGGAAGGCTGCCAAGGGCGGAAGCGTTTCCGTGGGGCGGGGAATGCAAAGAAGGGGTGCGGCGGACCGTAAGGGAGCGGGATGGCAATTTCAGGTTATCGGATTCCGGGGGTACTGCTGACGGTGCTGGCGATGGTGCTGCTGGTGCGGATGGCTGCGGCCGACGAGCGTCTGGCTTTTTTCGAGTCGAAGGTGCGGCCGGTGCTGGCGGAGCATTGTTTCCGCTGTCATGGGCCTGAGAAGCAGAACAACGGGCTGCGGCTGGACCGGCGGGAGGGATGGGTGCGGGGCACTGACTATGGACCGGTGGTGAATCTGGACGATGTGGGGTCGAGCCGGGTACTCAAGGCGCTGCGGCATGAGGAGGGGGTGGAGGCGATGCCGCGCGAGGGGCAGAAACTGTCCGGCGAGGCGGTGGCGGCGGTTGAGCAGTGGCTGCGGGACGGGATGCCGTGGCCTGAGGGTGGCAGCGAGGCGGTGCAGGAGGAAGCGTGGCGGCGGCACTGGGCGTTTCAGAAGGTGAAGATGCCTGCGGTTCCGGGGCCGGAGGAATTGCCGGACGAGCTGGCCGGCTGGCGCGGGCATCCGCTCGACCGTATGGTGGCGAAGCGCCTGCTGGCCGGGGGGATTCTGCCGTCGGGTGAGGCGTCGCGGTCTGTGCTGCTGAAGCGGGCGTCGGTGCTGCTGCATGGGGTGCCGCCGGGCTGGAAGGACGTTCAGGAATTTGTGGCGGATGGTGCGGAGGATGCGTGGGAGCGGCGGGTGGATGCGATGCTGGCGTCGCCGCGGTTTGGGGAGCGCTGGGCGCGGCACTGGATGGACATTGCGCGCTATGCGGACACGAAGGGCTATGTGTTTCAGGAGGAGCGGAGGTATGCCTATGCCTACACGTACCGCGACTGGCTGATCCGGGCCTTTAACGAGGACATGCCGTACGACCGCTTTCTGGAACTGCAGATTGCGGCCGACCGGCTGACACCGGCCGATCGGCCTGCCGACTTGGCGGCGATGGGATTTCTGACGCTTGGGCGGAGGTTTCTGAACAATCAGCACGACATCATCGATGACCGGCTGGACGTGGTTTTCCGTGGAACGCAGGCGCTCACGGTGGGTTGTGCGCGGTGTCACGATCACAAGTTCGATCCTGTGCCGATCAGTGATTACTATGCCCTGTACGGGGTCTTTGCGAACAGCGAGGAGCCCGCTGAGAAGCCTGCGATCGGGGCGGCGGAGCGGACACCTGAGCTGGAGGCATTCGAGAAGGGTGTGGCGGAGCGGCAGGCCAGAGAGCAGCAGTACCGCGAGGAGCGGCTGCGCGAGGTTTTCCAGCCGGGTGTGGCCGACAGGTATGCGGCGGCCGTGGAGGAGTCAGGGGAACGGGAAGGCCAGGAACTGCGGGAGTTTGCGCGTGGTCGTGACCTCAATCCCGTGGTGCTGGCGCGCTGGCGTGAGTGGGTTCGGTCCGGGGGGGCGGGCGAGCCGGCGGAGGCGGAGCCTCTGCGGTCGCTCACGGCAGCGGATCTGGAGTCCGGCTACAACCGGAAGCACCGGGAGGCCCTCAATGCGCTGCGTCAGGAGACTGAGAAATTCAAGGCGACGAGTCCGGCGGCACCGCCGCGTGCGATGGTGCTGGTGGACCGTGCGAAGGCCACCGAGCCGGTGGTGTTCATCCGGGGAAATCCGGGGCGTCCGGGGCCGCGGGTGGAGCGCCGCTTTCTCTCGTGTCTGAGTGAAGGCGAGCCGCAGCCGCTGACTGAGGGCAGTGGTCGGCTGCAGTTGGCGCGGGCCATTGCGTCGCGGGACAACCCGCTGACGGCGAGGGTTTTTGTGAATCGGGTCTGGGGGCGGCTGTTCGGGGTGCCGCTGGTGGATGGGGTGGGTGATTTCGGGGTGAGGACGGCTCCGCCGGTGCAGCCTGAGCTGCTCGACTGGGCGGCGGCGAGTTTCATGGAGCAGGGGTGGTCTCTGAAGAAGTTTCTGCGGAATGTACTGCTGTCGCGGGCGTGGCGGCAGGATTCGGTGGAGCGTGCCGATGCGGCGGCGCGCGATCCGGAGAACCGGCTGCACTGGCGTCAGAACCGTCAGCGTCTGGATTTCGAGGCACTGCGGGACAGTCTGGTCGATGTGTGCGGGGGATTGGACCCGGTGATGCATGGGCGTTCCGTCGACCTGCTGGCGGAGCCGTACACGCACCGGCGGGCGGTCTATGGATTCATTGACCGCCAGAATCTGCCGGGAACGTTCCGGACTTTTGATTTTGCGGGGCCCGACAACACGGCTCCGCGGCGGTTTGAGACCACTGTGCCGCAGCAGTCGCTTTATCTGATGAACAATCCGTTTGTGCAGGCGCAGGCGCGGCGGGTGGTGGCGGCGGTGGATGCGGCGGGAGTGACTGATGCTCCCGGGCGGGTGCGGGAATTGTTCCGGAGGCTGCTGCAGCGTGAGCCGGATGGCGGGGAGATGCCGGTGCAGCTGGCGGCGGTGGCGTCCCTGCAGGGCGAGCCCCGGCAGAGCGGCACACGATGGCAGTATGGCCGGGGGCGCTGGGCGGGGGAATCGCTCGAGTTCATCCCCTTTTCCTGGCATGGCAGCGGGCGGTGGTCTGTTTCCGGGGATCTGCCCGACCCGGAAGCCGGCTGGGTGATGCTGCAGAGCGAGGGTGGTCATCCCGGGGCAGATGTGGCGGTGCGGCGCTGGAATGTGGCGGAGACTGGAAGGGTGAGGCTGAGCGGGAAAGTGGTTGTGAAGGCGAAGGAGAGCGATGGCGTCCGGGCGGTCATCAGGCATTCGCGTCTGGGCATTCTGTGGCAGGCGAAGGTGTCTGGGGGAGGGGAGGCGGAAGCCTCGGTGGCTTCGGTGGCGGTGGAGCCGGGAGACACCCTTGATTTTGCGGTGGACCGGCAGGGTCATGATCATTCCGACAGTTTTGGCTGGGCACCGCGGGTGGTGGATGAGGTCAGTGGGGTTGAACTCGCTGATGCGGCGCGTGATTTCGGCGGGCCTGGGCTGTCGGCGTGGGAGGCGTATGCGCAGGTGCTGCTGTGCACGAGCGAGTTTCTTTTTGCCGACTGAGCGAGCGAGGCGTTGACCGCGGGTGTGGGGCGTGGCAAGCGTTGGTGACATGCAGGCATTTCTTGTTGTGGCTGGTGTATGGCTGGCGGGCCATGGGCTCCGCACCTTTGAGGTTCCGCTGCTGCGTCGGGCGGGGGCGGTACTGTATCTGGCGGCGACGTACCTTGCGGGATTTCACGCCGGTGGCGGCTCCCCGTGGATGGGGGGGCTGGCGCTGGGAATGTGGTTTCTGCTGCCGTGGGTGGAGATTCTGCTGCGGGTGAGACCGCTGCGGTTGCCTGCGAAGCAGGTGCTGCGGTGTTGTGCGGCTCCGGCGGCGTCCGACTTTCCGGAGCTGGCTGCACTGACTGGCGAGGCGGAGGGCGAGGGTTTCGAGCGGGGGGACGATGTGGGCTGGGAGGCTGGGGGGATGCGGCAGTTCGTGCGGATTTTCTACCGGGAGAGTGACCGTCTGCAGTTGCTGGTATGTTATCAGGAGCAGGGTCCGGTGGCGGTGACGCATCTGAGCGTAACCAGCCGCTACGGGGATGGGCGGCAGTATGTGACGTCGGATTTTCCTTTTTCTGCGGCCATGAGACCGCGTCCGGAAGTGGTGGTGCGCCAGGTCGTGGAAGCTGCTTCGGTGAGGGAGCTGGTGGCTGGTCATGTGGCGTGGCTGGAGAGTGCGGAGGGGCGGTCGCAGCACGAGGCCGAGGTGATGGTGGTGGATGACCTTGCGGAGAAGATGTCCGGCGAACTGCAGGGTCAGTTCCGCTACAACGTCGAGACCGGGATTCTGCGGGAGGATGCGGATGGCAGCGTGAGGTACTCGTGGCGCGGTTTCTTTTTTCTGTGGACGCAGTACCTGCGGGACCTTGTCAGGTTGGCTTGAGGGTATCTTCTGGAGAAAATTCCCTTCATCATGAAGCACTCCGAGAGCACGAGGGAACGCAGGCCGGGCAAGGTGGCGTTGCCGGTGCCGGTGGCGTGGCTTGTGCTGCTGGGGATGGTGGCGATTGCCTGGTGGGTGGCGCTGGCGAATGGACGCGGCGTGCCGTTGGCGGCGTGGGAACGGTTTCGGGAGAGCCGGGCCAATGGGTTGGTTTATGACTGGAAGCAGGCAGTGGCACTGGGCACGTGGATGGCGGCGGTGGTGACGACGGTGACGGTGCTGGTGGCGGTGGTGACGATGCGGTGGTGGCTGGGCAGCGGGGTGATTCCGGGGGATGGGGTGCGCAGCGCAGGAAGCAGCCGGACGTTCCGGTTGCTGGTGCTGGGGGCCGTGCTGGCGGCCTTGCTGCTGAGGCTGCCGCTGGCGCGGGGCAGTCTGTGGTGGGATGAGCTGTGGAACGTGCGTTATGCGACGCTGGGTGAATGGCGGGAGTCGGGTGGTGGCGGCATGGAATTCCGGGAATGGCCGTGGTCCCGTGCGTTCTGGTATTATGGGAAGCCGACGAATCATGCGGTGCAGACGGTGCCATCGAAGCTGACCGAGCGTGGGTGGCGGCTGCTGCGCGGAGAGCCGGCTGGGGAGGTTCATGAAGTGGCCTTGCGGTTTCCGGTGCTGGCGTCTGGGCTGGGGGCGATTGCGCTGGTGGCGGTTCTTGGCAGGCGCTGGGGAGGTGAGCGGGCGGGGGTGGCGGCGGCCTGGGTCATGGCGCTGCATCCCTGGCTGCTGCGCTATGGGGTGGACGCGCGGTCGTACGGGATGACGATGCTGATTGTTCCGCTGCTGCTGCTGGCGGCGTGGGAGTCGTGGCGGGTTCCGGGTGGCGGAGCGTGGCGCTGGTGGCTGCTGCTGGGGCTGGCGATGTGTCTGCTGATGTGGTCGCATGCGCTGGCCCATGCGGCCATCTGTCTGGGGCTTTTCGGGGTTGGGCTGGCGGTGATCTGGCGGGTCAATCGGGACGTGGCGGTGAGGAAGCTGCTGATGGTGCGGCTGGTGGTCGTGGCGGCGCTGGCGGCGTGTGCGTTTCTCGTGTTGTTTCTGCCGTGTCTGCTGCAGGCGGTCTGCTGGCATGGACGCAATGCGGATGGGAATCTGCTGACGTGGGATTATGTGAGCCGGACAGTGGGAGCGGTGGCTTCCGGCGAAGAGCAGGCTGGGCACGTGGCAGTGCTGCTGTTTCTGCTGCCTGGGCTGGCGGGTCTGCTGGTGCGGGGGCGGATGGATCCGCTGGGGCGCGTGCTTGGTCTGGCCATCGTGGCGGGGGCCTGCCTGCTGATGGTGGTGACTGCGCTGACTGGAGGGTTCTTCTATCATCGGTTTGCGGTGGCCCTTGGTCCGGTGCTGGCGATGGGCTGGGGTGCGGTGATGGGATGGGTACGGCTGCCTCGCTGGGTGGTTCCGGTGGCGCTGCTGCTGCTGGGGCTGAGCTGGATTCCGCAGCTGCGGGTGCTGACGGGGCGGAGTTACTGTCCGTGGCGGGAGACAGCCGGGATTCTGCGGGCGGAGATGGAGCGGCCGGGTGTGCGGACGGTGGTGGCCGGCTACGGGCTGGGAGCGAATCTGCTGCAGTGTTATCTTCCGGAGGTGGTGGATCTGCGGGGACGGGCGCTGGCCGAGCTGATGGCCGATGCCCGGCGTGCGGGGAACCGCCTATGCATTGCGTGGGCGTATCAGGCCTTTCACGAGTCGCAGCAGCCTGCAGAGATGGCCGTGCTGCGGGATCCTCGTCAATTCCGGCTGCTGGCTGAACTGCCGGGCATTGAAGAGCCCTTTGACTGCCGGGTAGTGGAGTGGGTGGGTGGCCCTTGAGGGGGCGGGGAGGGCGCGTGGTGCGGGCTTTTGCATTTCTGCGGTCTGCGGGTAGGATTGGCGCGTTTCTTCATCTGTGAGCAAAACCCGGACGACATCGGCCCCGCAGGGTTCGTTTCTGACGCCATTTCTGGTGTTCGGGGGAATTGTGGGATTGTCAGTACTGTTTTTCTTTCTGCTGACCTTGCCCACGTGGCTGGAGCGGGGCCCGCGGGCTCCGTCGGGGGCGGATGGGGCGGCAACGGTTGCGGCGGCCGTGCCGAAGACGCTGGTGAATGGTGAAGGGAAGGCGGTTCCGAAGCCGCGCGGAGCCGGACCGGTGAAGAGGGCATATTTCCCCGATGCGGCGTCATTGCTGGGTGAATTCGGGCGTTTGCTGGCGGACGGTCGGGTGGAAGAAGGGATGCAGCTGGCCGGGGAAGCCGGGAAGAGTCCGGGCGCGGGATTTCTGCGTCATCTCCTTGGTGGAGCGGGGTACCGGGTGGCAGCGGAGGCCGAGCGCTGGCGGAAGACCGGCAGTGCGTCCGGGATGAGCCGTCACCAGCTGGTGCTTGTGCCTGGGGAGGCGGGCGTGCCCCCGCTCCTGGAATTTCCGGAGTTGGATCTGCGGCGAGAGGGTCAGGCCGGCTGGAGGATTCAGGGTTTCCGGATCGGTGCGCGGCTGGCCGCGGCCGGTGCCGAGCGACTGCGGGTGCGCAATGTGGTGCTTGATGGCGAGGCGCTGCGGATGGAGGCAGATGCGCTTGGGGCGGCGTCGGAGTTTCTGTCGTCGCTGATCGGCCGTGATTTCCGGCGGGCGCGTCAGCTGACCAGTCCCGGCAAGGTGGCGCACGAGAAGCTCGCGGGTCTGTGCATTGTCTTTGAGGAAGGCGGGTACCGGGCGGACACCGATCATCCGGTGACTGTGACCGCGGAGAATGGCGGGCGGGCGTGGGCCATCACGAAAGTGCGGCCTGCCGAGGGAGGTTCTGAAAGCGAGATCGGAATCGAGCTGCAGTGTCAGGCCGATGGGGCGTGGTTGGTCGAGTCGGTTGATTTCAGCCGACTGCTGGAAGCCTACGTGAAGGCCACGGGTGCCGGGACGGTGTTTTATGCGCCGATTGTGCGGTCGCCGTCTGGTGGGGAGAGCATTGTGATCTATTTTGAATTCGACCGCAGCGGGCTGCATCCCCGGGCGGTGCAGCAGCTGGAGATTGTGGCGGCGCTGCTGAAATCCGATCCTGCGCGGAAGCTGAGGATCACTGGTCATGCGGATGATGTGGGGGCGGACGAATACAATTACCGGCTTTCGCATGCGAGGGCGGCGGCGGTGCGGGAACGGTTGGCGCTACTCGGGGTTGCGGCGTCGCAGATTGAGACCATCGGATTCGGGGCGACTGCGCCGCTGGATCCGAACCGTCTGGATGATGGCGGGGACAATCCGGTGGGGCGATCGCGCAACCGACGCACTGAAATTCACCTCGACTTCTGACATGGATTACCGCCGGATTCTCACGGGCCTTCTTTTTCTGGGGCTGGCAGCCTGTGCACCGCGGAAGCGGTCTGCCGGGGGTGGCCTGGGTGCGGTGGAATCTCCGGCTGGGGCGGCGGTGCTGCGTCGGGTTCTTGAGGACTGCCCGCGGAAGAAGGATGCGCGGGGGCTGACGATTACGGTGGGGGAGAAGATGGAGCAGGCGTCACCGGAGTTTGAGAAGCTTTTTGATTCGCCGGAGCTGCCGGTGTTTCACTACCGTCGGCTGGTGGCTGGGGCCGCCGGGGGCAAGGTAAGGATTTTCGATGAAGCGACTGGGATTTCGCCGCTGATTCTGCAGATCAGCAGTGTGACGGTCCTGCAGGACGGACGGCGTGAGGCGGTGGCGGCGTGGTCGTGGCAGGAAGAAGCGGAGCGGCGGCGGTATGAAGTGGTGGAATTGCCTGGTGGTGGGTACGAGGTGAAGCCTTTGGAGGCGATTCCCGTTCCTCCGCGCAATGCAGATCAGCTGAGCCGTGAGACCAAAGGGACGCGCTGAGGAAGAGGTGCCGCTTGATGCCGGGAGGATCCCGGGTCTGCGGGCGGCGCTTGCTGGGTGGTATGAGCGGGAGGCGCGGGACTATCCATGGCGCCGGACACGTGATCCTTATGCGGTGCTGGTGTCCGAGGTGATGCTGCAGCAGACGAGGGTGGCGACGGTGCTGGGCCGGGGGTATTATGAACGGTGGATGGAGGAATTTCCGTCGGTGGTGGAACTCGCGGAGGCCCCGGAAGACCGGGTGCTGCGCCTTTGGGAGGGCCTTGGTTACTATGCGCGGGCGAGGAATCTGCAGAAGACCGCCGCCGCGGTGGTGCAGCGGCATGGTGGCGTATTTCCCTGCGATCCGGAAGCGGTGGCGGCTTTGCCGGGGATTGGACGGTATACAGCGGGGGCCTTGCTCAGCTTTGCGTTCGGGCAGGCCGCGCCGCTGGTTGACGGGAATGTGGCGCGGGTTTTTGCCCGGCTGTTCGGGTGGGATGGAGAAGTCAATGCGCCGGCAGGTCAGCGGCTACTCTGGGAATGGGCTGGGCGGCTCGTTGATCCGGATCGGCCGCGCGAGTGGAATGGGGGACTCATGGAGCTGGGGCAGCGGGTCTGCACGCCGCGGCGGCCGGGGTGCGGCGACTGTCCGCTGCGTGGGTTCTGTCTTTCGGCTGGACCAGCGGCGGAAGCACGACCGCGGCGGCGGTCGGCTCCGGAGACGAAACCGGTCACGGAGCATGCGGTTTTCGCCTGCCGGGACGGGCAGTTGCTGCTGGCGAGGGAGACAGGGACGCGGCGCCGGGGGCTGTGGCGGCTGCCGCTGCGCGGGGAGGAAGCGGTGACCAACCCTCCGCTGCCGTTGCTGCTGCGGGCCGTGCATGCGGTCACGTGCCACCGGATCACGTACTGTGTGTACGGGAATCCGCGGGCGTCTGCGGTGGATGGGGAAGAGTGGATTCCGCTGGGCGAGGTGGCGGATCTGCCGATGTCCGGGCCGGTGCGCCGTGTGGTCACCGGGCTTCTGGCGGGCCAGTCTCAGTGAGGTTCCACTTTGACTTTCCGTGGGGCGGCGGATAGCGTGCCGCGAACCAGTTAGGAAGAGTCACCCGGGCATGCAAGCTTCGCCGCAATTCGTTGGAATCGATTTAGGAACCACCACTACAGGCATGGCCTGGGTCCGGCCGGACGGCAGTCCGGAGATTGTACCGAATGCCGATGGAGGGAGGCTCACGCCATCGGTGGTGTATTTCGATCCGCACGAGGACATCCGGCTGGTGGGGGAAGCGGCCCGGGACAGTGGAGATGCGGAGCGGACCGTGCAGCTCATCAAGCGGCATATGGACGATCCGGATTTTTCGGTGACGGTCGGCGGGAGGCAGTGGACGGCTGCGGAGATTTCGGCTCTGATTCTGGCGAAGATGCAGCGTGATGGATCGCGCATGATTGGTCCGGTCCGGGATGTGGTGCTGACGGTTCCGGCGAATTTCAATGAACTGGCGCGGCGGGCGACGCTGGCAGCGGGCCGGATTGCCGGGCTGAACGTGGTGCGGTTGGTCAATGAACCGACGGCGGCGGCCCTTTATTATGCGCACGCACGGCAGCTGGAGGGCAGGATCATGGTGTACGATCTGGGAGGGGGGACTCTGGACATCACGATTCTGGAAGTGGACCGCGGGGGCATCCGGTGTCTCACGTCCGAGGGGGCGGGGCGGCTGGGGGGATCGGATTTCGACGAGCGGATTCTGGAGCTGATGGGCGAGGCCTATCAGCACGCTCATGGGGTGGGGTTATGGGACAGCGAGCTGGAGCGGCGGCGTGTGCTTCAGAGCGGGGAGGACCTCAAGAAGATGCTGTCCAAGCTGAGGCTGGCGAGCGAGACCGTGGGCAATTCTGCGGGAGGCATGGCGCGCATTGAGCTTTCGCGCGAGGATTTCGAGGTGGCGGTGAGCCGGTTGTTCACGAGGACGATTCTGCTGGTGGAGCAGGCATTGGATTCCGTGGGGCTGGCGGCGGCGGACATTGATCATGTGGCCCTTGTGGGTGGGGGAACGCGGATGCCGAGGGTGCGCACGATGCTGCAGGAGTACTTTGGAAAGGAACCCGTGAACTGCGGGAATGTGGACGAGTGTGTGGCGCTGGGGGCCGCGCTGTTTGCGAAGAAGGGAGCGGACGTCCAGGAGGTATGCAATCACAGCTACGGCACGCTGGCTCTCGTGGAGGACGCCGCCACCGGAAAGCAGACCTATGCGAATACGGTGGTGATTCCCAAGAATACGCCGATCCCGTGCGAGAAGAGTCAGACCTATGTGACGTCCGAGGACAACGAGGAGTCGATTGATGTGGAGATTACTCAGGGGGAAGACACCGACCCCCGGTATGTGGATGTCGTGGGGCGCATCTCGCTGAAGGTGCCGCGGAACCGTCCGGCTGGCTGCGAGGTGACGGTGACGTACCGCTATGATGAGAATCAGCGGGTGCATGCGCAGGTACTGGACGAGCGGTCCGGCAAGGTGACGGAGGTGGCGGTGACATACGAGGGCGTCGGCGTTCTGACCGACGAGCAGATCGAAAAGAGGCGGGAGCAGTTTGCGGGCATGCGGATTGAGTGAACTCATCAAGACTCTGAATTTTGCCATGATTGAATTTCTGAAACGACTTTTCCGGCCGCGCCGGGCGGCGGAGGTACGGCCGGTGGCGGATCGTGCCGGTGCGGCGGGAAACCGTGAAGCATCGGTGGCTGCGGATGCGCGCCGGGTGTGGGCGGAGCAGGCGTCCCGGCCGATCGATCCGAAGGCAGCGCCGGAGGATCTGTGCGGGATTACTCCGGGGATGAGCAGTGACGAGATTGCGCGGCGGCTGACCGATCTGCATCGGCGGCACAACCGGGCGGCGACCAGTCTGGATGCGCAGCTGCGTGCGGAATCCGACATCATGCTGGATGCGATTGCGGCGCTGCGGGAGAAGTATTTTCCGTGAGGGGATACCGTGAGGGGGCAGTTTCCCCGGCATCTACGATTGATTGCTCTGTGTTTACCGGATAAAGATGACGCAATTATGAAAGCTTCCCTCCTCCTTTCCGCTGGTCTGACGATGGCATTTCTGCCTCCGGTGCTGGCTCAGAAGACTGATCCGGTGCGTCCTGCGGGACCCAAGGCTCCGGCGGCGGAGGGGGCGGGCGATGCCTCGGCGGAGTCGAAGCTGGAGCCGGGGGCGGCTAGGCTGGACAAGCCTGATCCGGTTGTGGCTCCGGTGCCGGATGCGCAGAAGGTGAACCTGCCGGGTCTGGAGAAGCTGACGCCTGAGCAGCGGGCTGAAGTTGTGCGGGAGTTGTCGGAGGTGAGCAATTACGTCCGCGGGGTCCGGTGGCAGGAGGCCCTTGAGAAGCTGACCCTGGTGGAGAAGATCACGGGAGACTCCCATTTTGTGGAGAATCTGCGTGGAGCGGTCTACACGAGGATGCGGGATTTCAAGTCGGCCCGGGAGCATTTCCAGAAAGCGGCCACCCTTTCGGCGGGCGGCGGCACCGAGGCCTTTCATCCCCGGTTCAATCTGGCCGAAATTGATTTCGTGGAGAAGAAGTGGGAGGACGCGATTGTTTCCTTTTCGAAGCTGCTGGAGGACAAGACGCGTCCGGACAAGTCGAGCGATGCGCTCATGAAGTTCAAGATCATGGTCTGCGAATATCAGCTCAAGCGTGCCGAGAAGGCGCAGGCGATCGCGAAGACTTTTGATCAGTATGATGATGCGACACCGGCGTATTACTATGCGGAGGCCGTACGCTGTTTTGCGGATGACAGGAAGGAAGAGGCGACGGAGTGGCTGGAGTCCGCCCGTCGGATTTACCCGCCGGAAGTGACCGAGGTGTTCAATGATTCCCTTGTGGAGGTGGGTTGGCTGGAATCTCTTTCAACGCAGTAGGACGGCGGGCTCAGGCAGAGGAATCGGTCTGTGGAGACAGCAAGGTGGTTTCATGGAAGCCATGAATTCGCGGGTCTGGCGTCTGGCGGCGGACCGCGGGGGGACGTTTACTGACTGTGTGGCGGTCGATCCTGCTGGGCAGGTGCATCGCTGCAAGGTGCTGTCGTCGGGTGTGCTGCGGATGGTGGTGCGGGCGGTTGACGGTCAGGGTGGCTGCGAACTTGATGGACCGGCTGGATTCTGCCGGGATTTTTTCCGTGGCTGGAGTCTGCGGTGTACTGACGGCAGGGAATGGGGGGTGACTGGGAGCTGGGGAAATGCGGTGGAGTGGGACGGTGTTGGTGGGGTGCGGGTTGGGGATGTGGTGGAACTGCGGACCGGTGAGTTGGCCCCGGTGGTGGGGGCGCGGGTGCTGACGGGGACGCGGGTGGGGGAAGAGTTTCCGGAACTGGAGTTCCGGGTGGCGACGACGCTGGCGACCAATGCGCTTCTGGAGGGCACGTGGGAGCGTCCCGTCCTGTTCGTGACAGCGGGGTTTGGAGACATTCTGGAGATTGGGGATCAGCGGCGGGCCGATTTGTTTGCGCTCGGGCATTTCCGGGAAACTCCGCTGCATGGGGCGGTGGTCGAGGTGGCGGAGCGTCTTGGAGGCGGTGGTGGGGTGGTGGAGGCGCTCGATGCTGATGCGCTGGCGGGGCGGGTGCGGGAGCTGGTGGCGTCTGGGCATCGCACGGCGGCGGTGGCATTGCTGCACAGCGATCTGAATCCGGAGCATGAACGGCAGGTGCGGGAGGTACTGCGCGGGGAAGGTTTCCGGACAATTTCGCTGAGCAGTGAACTGGCTCCGGTGATGCGCTATCTGCCGCGGGTGCAGACGGCGGTGATCAATGCGGCGCTTGCTCCGGTGGTGGAGGCGTTTGCGTCGGGGATCCGGTTGGCCATGGGGGATCGGGTGGAACTGCTGTTCGTGACGAGTGCCGGGGGGTTGGTACGGGCAGAGGAATTCCGGGCCTGTGACAGCCTTCTGAGTGGTCCGGCTGGTGGAGTGTCCGGTTGTGCGATGGTGGCGGAGTCCTGCGGAGAGAAGGCGGTGCTGACCTTGGACATGGGGGGGACCAGCACGGATGTGGCGAGGCATGAGGGTTTGCCGAGGTATCAGTTTGAGCAGCGCGTGGGCCGGAACGTGGTGCTGGCTCCTGCGCTGGCGATTGAGACGGTGGCGGCGGGTGGGGGATCGGTTTGCCGGGTTACGGCGGAGGGACTGACGGTGGGACCGGGGAGTGCGGGGGCGGATCCGGGACCGGCCTGCTATGGAAAAGGCGGACCGCTCACGCTGACGGATGTGAACCTGCTGCTGGGGCGGCTTGATCCGGCGCGGGCCGGGATTCCGCTGCAGGAGGAAGCGGCGAGGCGCAGGCTGGCGGAATTCCGTGCTGAGATGGCGGCGCAGGGTTTGCCGGGAGCGGAGACCGACCGGCAGCTGCTGACAGGTTTGCTGGAGATTGCGGTGGCGAGGATGGCCGAGGCCGTGAGGCGGATTTCGGTGCGGGACGGGTGTGATCCTGCGGGCTATGCGCTTGTGGCCTTTGGGGGAGCCGGTCCGCAGCATGCCTGTGCGGTGGCCCGGCAGCTGGGCATCCGGCGGATCCTTGTTTCGCCGCATGCCGGGCTGCTGAGTGCTTGGGGGGCACTGTGGGCGTCGCGCGAGGCGTTTGCAGTGCGTCAGGTGCTGCGTCCGCTTGATGATGTGCTCGGCTTGGTTGACGGCTGGGCCGGGGAATTGGGGCGGGAAGCCCTTGAGCGGCTGGGAAGGCCGGGTGTGGTGGGTCGGTGTCTTGCGGAACTGCGGCTGATGGGGCAGGGTGCTGGATTGCTTGTGGAGATGGTAGGTGCGCGGAGCTGCCGCGATCGCTTTGCGGAGGAATATGAGAGGCTCTACGGGACTGGTTTGCCAGCGGGACGGAGCATTGAACTGGTGAGTCTGCGGTCGGTTGCGCGCGAGGAGAGGGCACCGCTGGCTGCGGAGGCATTCCGGGAGGGCGATGAATCAGTGGAGGGACCGTGCCTTGTGCAGGATGGTTTCAGCACGCTTGTGGTGGAGCCGGGTTGGCGGGCGGTGCGTGGTTCCGGTGGGGCGTGGCGGCTCGACTGGACCGGGCGGGAAGAGATCCACGGGCGGCGCGCGGAGGCAGTCGAGGCCGAGCTTTTCCGGGCCCGGTTTCAGGGCATGGCGGACGCCATGGGAGAACTGCTGAAGCGTACGGCGGTGTCGGCCAATGTGAAGGAGCGGCTCGATTATTCCTGTGCCCTGCTCGACCCCGCAGGGAATCTTGTGGTGAACGCCCCGCACATCCCTGTGCATCTGGGGGCGCTGGGGGAATGTGTACGGCGCACGGCTGCAAGGCTTGGTCCACAGCCTGGTGATCTCTGGGTGACCAACGATCCTGCCTTCGGGGGATCGCATCTTCCTGACGTGACGGTGATCTGTCCGGTTTTTGCGGCTGGGGGGGAACTGGCGGGATATGTGGCCAACCGGGCCCATCACGCGGAAATCGGCGGGATGACACCGGGTTCGATGCCTCCGGCGGCGCGCTGTCTTGCCGAGGAGGGGGTGGTGCTGGCGCCGCAGCGGCTGGACTGGGGAAAGGTCGAGGCAGCACTGCGGGGGCATGCGTGGCCGAGCCGCGCGGTGGCGGACAATCTGGCGGATCTGCGGGCGCAGGTGGCGTCGGTGCGCCATGGGGCTGCAGCGCTCGGGGAATTGTGTGCACGGCATGGAGTGGCAAAGGTCGGCAGCCAGATGCACCATGTGACGCGTATGGCAGCCGGGGCGATGGCGCGGCGGTTGGCTGGGCTCCCTGATGGCAGCTGCTGGCAGGCTGGCGATGTGATGGATGACGGGACGCCGCTGCGGGTGAGGATGGAGCTTGCGGGCGGGAGGCTGCGCATTGATTTCACCGGGAGCGGCGGGGTGCATGCGGGCAACCGGAATGCGACCCCGGCCATTGTCCGCAGTGCGGTACTCTATGTGCTGAGACTGTGGATCGGGGAGCCGCTGCCGCTCAATGAAGGCCTGCTGGAGCCGGTCGATCTGGAACTGCCGGTGGGTTTGCTCAACCCGCCCTTTGCCGGGGATCCGGAGTCATCGCCGGCCGTGGTGGGAGGCAATGTCGAGACGAGCCAGCGGGTGGTGGAACTGCTGGTGCGGGCGCTGGGGCTGGAAGCGGCGAGTCAGGGAACCATGAACAACGTGATCTTCGGCGCGTCGTCGTGGGGGCACTATGAGACCATCTGCGGGGGCAGCGGGGCGGGGCGGGGGTACCATGGGCTTTCCGGGATCCATACTCACATGACGAACACGGCGATTACCGATACGGAGGTTCTGGAGCGCCGGTTTCCTGTGCGCATCCGGGAGTTCCGGCTGCGCTGCGGGTCGGGTGGGCGGGGTGCGTGGGTCGGCGGCGACGGAGTGCGGAGGGTCTGGGAGTTCCTCGAGCCGGTGACGGTTTCGCTTCTCACCGAGCACCGCGTGTCGGGTCCCCCTGGCCAAGGCGGGGGTGAGTGCGGGCTGCCTGGGCGGCAGTGGATCCGGCGGGGTGATGGGCGCGAAGAACCGCTGGGGTCGACGGTGTGCTGCGAGGCAGGTTCGGGAGATGTGCTGGTGATGGAGACTCCCGGAGGCGGAGGGTGGGGTGATGGTGCCGGGCCGGGCGGGTCGTGAATGTCAGCGCGGGGATGATTCCGGGGGCGACGGTCCAGATTGCTGCGCAGGGTCGGTGCTTTGCGGTAGCGTGCGCTTCTTTGCTTCGGCGAGGCAGTAATTGACTTTTGCCTTGAGTTCCCACCGGTCGATCGTGCCTTCCGGGTAGCGGTGCATGGCGGCGAGAAAATGGGGAAGGGCCTCGGCGGGACGGCCCGTGAAGACGAGGTGGTCGCCGTACTTGTGATGCACCTCGCGCGAGCCATTGCCCCAGCGGAGGGCCTGCTGGAACCATGATTCGGCTTCGTCATAGCGCTGGAGGGCGTCGCACGAGCGCCCGAGCCAGAGGGCCATGTTGGGATGGGGTGGGTAAAGGCGGATGCCGTTTTCGAGGTGCCCGATGGCTTTCTCGGTGAAGGCGCGGCTGACCGGTGGCATTTCGTCGGCAGCTTTGAGGTCGCAGATTGCCCAGTAGAGGTGGGTGATGGGGTCTTCCGGGTTGGCATCGGCGGACTTGGCAAAGCCGGCGGCGGCGCGGAGGTAGCCATCGAGGGACTCCGCGTTCGAGAATTCGGTGAGGGCGCGGCGGAAGTGCCAGTCGCCTGCGGCCATGCGCGGTGTGGCTGCGAGCATGAGGGTGGCTGCGGCGGCTGAGATAACGAGGGCGACGCCGGCCGTGAGGCGGGATGGACTGACGGTGACTGGGGAGCTGTGGAGGCGGCGGGAATCTGGTTCGCCGGGGTTTGCGAGCATGCCGAGGAGCATGCCTGCGGTGAGGACATTGACACCGACGTGCATGTGGAAATCGCCGGCGCAGTGGAGGGCGAAGGCACAGAGTCCTGCGGTGATGCCGATGGAGAGCGGACCGCGGTAGTCGGGGAAGAGGGTGCGCCCGCCTGCCGGGTCATCGCTCTGGCTGAGCGCGAAGGTGAGCCCTCGCCATGTGTGCGTGAAGAGGACGGCGATGGTGAGCAGGAGGCCGATGAGGCCGTAGTCGGCGAGCACCTGGAGCCAGTCATTGTGGGCGAAGACGGCATCGATGTCGACTTCGTTCCAGAATGTCCAGTCGGTGCGCAGGTCGCGGAAGCTGCGTTCGTAGTATTCGTAGGAGCGGGCTCCGGTGCCTGTGATGGGGCTGAGTTGCCATTGTTCGATGGCGCGCTGCCACATGCCGGTGCGGCCATTGAGATTGGCGAAGACCCGGCCTTCGCCGAACTTGTCTTCGAGGGCGCGGGAGGCGAGGTAGCCTGCGGCGGCGAGGAGGGCGATGAAGCCGGCGAGGACGGGGGATCCGGCGCGGCGGTTGGCGGGGTGGCTTCCGGCGCGGTTTCCGGCACGGATGACTGCGAGGGTGCCGCCTAGCACGAGCAGACCGAGGCCGAAGGCGAGGCCGCCTCGGCTGGTGGAGAGGGCGATGCCGGCGACGGCGGCGGCGAACACGAGGGCGCAGACGAGCCGGACGAAGCTGTGCATGCCCCTGTAGAGGGCAAGGGCGAGGAGGGGGAAGGCGGTCAGTTCGAGGAAGCCGCAGAGGTGATTGGAACTGGGGAAGAGGCCGCCGAAGACAGCGTCGACGACCGGGCGCTTGAGGCCGAGAAGCCAGAGGGGATTGGCCGAAGGGTGACCGGAGAGCTGGTAGAGTCCGGTGCCGAGGTTGAGCAGGATGAGGGCTCCCCAAACGCCGAGGATGGCGAAGCGCTGGGTGGGTCGGGTGAAGCGCGTGGCCATGAGCCCGTAGCCGATGGCTCCGGTGCCTGCGAAGAAGAGATCCTGAAGGGCGAGGGAGCGGACGTCGGACGTGAGGGCCCGGAACGTGATCCACCCTGTGAAGAGCAGGAAGGCGGTGGCGGGAATGATGGCGAGTTGGCCGGTGCTGTGCTGCCGGACGGTGAGGACGGCGGCGATGGCAGCGGTCCAGATGAGCGGGGCGGCGAGCCACATGGGAGCCATGACGGTCCATGTTCCGAAGATTCCTGCGAGCAGGACGCCGGAAAGGAAGAGGAAGAAGACAAGCGATTCGAGGACCCGCATGGAGCGACGATAGTGGAGGGACGAGGCTGGGGCAAGCCGCACCGGGGGCAGGGATGAGGATTTGACAAGGAAGGGGGGGCGGAACACTGAAGGGAACGGGCATGCGCATTCTCGACCGATATCTGAGCCGTCAGGTGCTCTTCTCCACGCTCTTTGCCGTGGTGGTGCTCAGTGTGGTTCTGGTGCTGGGGCAGATCTTCAAGAAGCTGCTGGATCTGCTGGTGAGCGGCATTCTTTCGCCTTCGGCTGTGCTGCGGTTTGTGGGGTATGCCTTTCCGTGGTCGCTGAGCTACACGGTGCCATGGGGGGTGCTGACGGCTGTGCTGCTGACCTTCGGGCGTCTTTCGGCGGACAATGAACTGATTTCGATGCGGATGGCGGGGCTGAGTCTGCGGCGGATCTGTCTGCCGGTGTTTCTGGTGGCTGGGTTGCTGTCTGCTTTCTGTCTGTGGATCAACACGACGGTGGCCCCGCATGCGTACACCGAGAGCCGGAGGCTTACCCAGCGGGCGGCTCTCGAGGATCCGTCCTCGCTTTTTACGCCCGGGGTGCCGATCACCACGATTCCCGGCTATCTGATTTACGCGGAGCAGAGGGAGGGGAAAGTGCTTGAGAACGTGCAGTTGTTTTCGCTGAGCGGCGAACGGGCCGACATCACGAGGTCGCGTCCGGGGAGTGTGACGGTGGCACGGCGGGCTGAGCTGGACGACCGGGATCTGAAGGAGCGGCGGGCCCTTGGTCTGGCGATGGATGGGGCCTTTGTGGTGAGCCGGCGCTGGCCGCGGAGTCTGACCGACGAGGACCGGGCGGCGATGAAGCCGGAAGAGATCGAGGCGTGGGAACTGCGGGCGGAGGAAGCGCTGCGGCGGGTGCCGGATGTTTCCGAAGTGCAGACTGGGTCGTCGCCGATTTCGGTGCCGCTGACGAGGCTTTTTGAGCGGTCCGAGCGGATTCGGGTGGATGGGATTGCGATGAAGGATCTGTGGCTGGGGATCCGGGACCCCGGGGCGCTGGCGGGGCGCCTGGGAGTGGCCGTGATTCCGTCGCGGACCGAGATTCTCACTGAGTTCAACCGGCGGCTGAGCTTTTCGCTGGCCTGTCTGGTGCTGGCTCTGGTGGGGGTGCCGTTCGGGATTACGGCGCAGCGGCGGGAGACTTCGTCGGGTTTTGTGCTGAGTCTGGTGGTGGGGATCAGTTATTTCACGCTGATCATGCTGGGGGAACTGTGGAAGGACAAGGCCGACAAGCTGCCGCATCTCTGGGTATGGCTTCCGAATGTGGTTTTCGGGGGACTGGGCCTGGTGATGTTTCTCCGGCTGCAGCGCCGCTGAAACGCAGAGACGTGGCTTGCATCGGGAGGCATGTCGATGCAAGATCGGGCATGGTCCGGTTTTCTTCCCTGCAGGCTCTCCGATCGTTCCCTGTGCTGCGTCGCGTGCTGGTGGTTCCCATGCTGCCGCTGGCTTCGCTGCTGCTGGTTTCCTGTGCTGGCATGTATGGTCCGCCCGTTCCCGGGCCCCAGCCGTTCCCGCAGCCGCAGCCTCCCCGGTTTGGGTATGGCGGCGTGCAGAGTCCGAACAACGTGCCGCCTCCGGTGGTGACTCCGGGTCCCCGCAGCAATCCTCCTCAGGGGAATTCCGGGGGATATTCCGGTGGGAATGCGGGCACTCCTGTCAGGAAGAAGCCGCCGGTGGTGATCAAGCGTGATCCCAATGACACCATTGTGGATCTGACGCCACCGGAGCCGGCTCCGACCCCACCGCCTGCGGTGCTGGAGAAGATCGAGCCGAAGCCTGCGCCGGTACCGGAGGTAAAGCCGACCGTGGAGCCTGCCCCGGTGGTTCCGGAGCGGAAGCCGGCTCCGGCTCCCAAGCCGGTGGCGCGGGAGGATCTTCCGTACGGAATTCCTGCGGTCACCAAGCCCGGCTGTGTCTACAGTCCCTATCACACGACTGGGCTGGTTGATGTCGAGGGATTTGCGCGTGGGAAGAAGGTGGAGTGTCCGTACACGGGCAAATTCTTCCGGGTTCCCTGAAGGATGAACCGGCTGCCTTGCTGCTCCGGGTGATGGCCTGCGGTGGCGGTGGCGACTGATCTGATGGGATCGTCTGAATTTTCCGGAAAGACGCTGGCGGTCTGCGGGCCCGGTCTGCTGGGCGGGTCTGTGCTCATGGAGGCGCGCCGTCTGGGTTTCCGGGAAAGCCGTGCGTGGTCGCGTCGTCCCGAGGGGGTGGCGGCGGTGCGGGCGTCTGGTCTGGTGGATCATGCATCGGATGATGTGGGCGCAGTGGTGCGTGGTGCTGATGTGGTGGTGCTGAGTGTACCGGTTGAGGCGATGCCCCGGCTGGCGGAGGAGATGGTTCCGGTGCTGAGGGGGACGGGGGTGGTGGTGACGGATGTGGGCAGTGTGAAGGGCTGGGTTGAGGAGCGGGTGGCTCCGGTGTTGGCGGCGGCGGGCATTTCCTTTGTGGGGGCGCATCCCATGGCGGGCTCCGAGAAGGGAGGGCTGGGGGAAGCGCGGTGCGGACTTTTTGCGGGGGCGGCCTGCATTGTGACGCCGCGGGATGAGGATTCTGCGGCGGCTGGGCTGGTGCGGCGATTCTGGGAAGCGATGGGTTGCCGGGTGACGGCGATGACGGCTGGGGAGCACGACCGGACGGTGGCGAGGGTATCTCATTTGCCGCATGCGGCTGCTGTGCTGGCGGCGCTGACGGCTTTGGGGCCGGATTCTGCGGTGGGTCGCTTTGCGGCTGGAGGTTTGCGGGACACGACGCGGGTGGCTTCCGGGGATCCTTCGATGTGGCGGGGCATTCTTGTGACGAACCGGGAAGCGATGATGCCTGTGCTGGCGGAATTCCGGGCGCAGACCGATCGGCTCATGGGATTGCTGGAGCGGGGCGATGGCGAGGCTCTGCAGGCCCTGCTGGAGGAAGCGAAGCGGCTTCGCGAGACCCGGTATTCCTGAGATCCGGGAGAAATTCAAAGTCATGCCGCCGATTCGCGTCCAGATGGCCCGTCCGATTGCGGTCGAGCTGAGTGTGCCTGGGGACCGGAGCATTTCGCATCGCGCCCTGCTGCTGGCGGCGCTGTCGAATGGTCCTTGTGAGCTGCGGGGATTTGTGCCTTCGCCGGAGTGTCTGGCGGCGGTGGAGGCGTGCCGTGGCTTCGGGGTTCCGGTGGAGATGTCGGGTGGAGGTGACGGCGGGCGGGGGCCGGTGCGGTTGCTGGTGCGCGGGGTGGGCCACGGGGTGGGCCGCGGGGTGGTGGAGCCGGTGGATCCGATTGACTGCGGGAGCTTTGCGACGCCGCTGGCGCTGCTCATGGGAATGGCTGCCGGATTTCCCTTCCGGACGCGGTTTCTGGCGGACAGCCGGGTGGCGGAAGGGGTGCAGCCGGTGGTTGAGCTGCTGCAGTCGATGGGGGTCCGGGTTCTGGCGAGTGGACCGGTGGGAGCGAGGATGTATACGGTGGATGGCTCGCGCGGACTGAGGGCGGTCCGTGGTCCTCTGCCGGTTCTCAGTTCGCGGGTGAAGGGGGCGGGCTTGTTTGCGGGGATGTCCGCCGGCAGCGGCCGGACGACACTTGTGGAACCGGTGCGGACGCGGGACCATACCGAGCGCATGATGCAGTATTTTCTGGTGAAGACCCTGCGGAGCGGGAATGCGATTTCGATTCATGGGGGTCAGGTGCCGGAGTCGCGGGATTTTCCGATTCCCGGAGACATCGGCAGTGCGGCGGTCTGGATTGTGGCGGCGGCGATGCAGCCGGGGGCGGATCTGGTGGTGCGGGAAGTGGGGCTCAATGAATCGCGCACGGTTTTTCTGCGGATTCTCGTGAGGATGGCGGCGCAGATCGGGGAATCCGTGAAGGAGTGGCGGTTTGGAGAGCCATGGGGTCATGTGACCGTGCATGGGATGCCGCTGCGGTCCGTGCGGGTAACGGCGGAGGAGAGTACCCTGGTGGCCGATGAACTGCCGGTGCTGGCGGCGGCGGCTGCGGTGGCGGACGGGGAGAGCTGCTTTGCGGTGGAGGCGGGGTCGGTCGCGGCGCGGCTCATGGCGGCGGCGGCGGCCAATCTGGAGCGGATGGGAGTGGAGGTGCGGCACATGGGTTCAGCCTGGCACATCATGGGCAATGGTTTCCGCGGGCCTCTGCGGGGTGCGCTGCTCAGTGCGGGGGGAGACCATCGGCTGGCGCTGGGGGCGGTGGCTGCTGGCCTCGTGGCGGATGGCGAGAGCGAGATCGAGCATGCCGATGTGGTGGAGGATGTTTATCCCGGGTTTTCTGCCATGCTGGCAAAGTTTCAGACCCGGGAGATTTCGATGGGTATCGAGCCGCGGGTGGCGTTTCCGCGCCGGGAGATTCCGGTTGCCGGATCGGGATCGGGATCTAGCATCGCAACCTAATGAGGCTGATGGGTTCCTGCCCGGGGCTCAGGGGCCGGGGAACGCATCGCTGACCACTCTGGAACACAATCTGCGCATGGCTGAAACCGACATATCCGGATACCGCTTCGATGATGCGGCCTGCAATTGTGCTCATGACTATCTTCTGACTACGATTGAGGGAGTGCTCCGGGAGATTGATCCGCAGCCGAGGCGGGCCTTTGATCTGGGGTGCGGGAATGGATCCGTGGCTGACTGGCTGCGGAAGAAGGGTTATGCCGTGGCAGGGGTGGATCCGTCCACGTCGGGGATTGCCGAGGCGAACCGTGCGTATCCTGATCTGGATCTGAGGGTGGGGTCGGCGTACGATCCGCTTCATGAGACCTTTGGCCGCTATCCTCTCGTGGTCAGTCTCGAGGTCGTGGAGCACGTCTATGCGCCGCGGGATTTTGCCCGGTGTGTGCGTGACCTGCTGGAGCCCGGTGGGCATGCACTGATTTCGACGCCGTATCATGGGTATCTGAAGAACCTGCTGCTGGCGCTGACGGGCGGGATGGACCGGCATTTCACGGCCCTGTGGGATCACGGGCACATCAAGTTCTGGTCACCGGCGACGATCACGCAATTGCTGGGCGAGGTTGGGCTGTCGGTGCTGAGGGTGCACCGGGTGGGGCGGTTGGCTCCTCTGGCGAAGTCGATGCTGGTGGTGGCGCGACGGGATTCCTGATGAGCGGCCGCCGCTGTCATTTCCGCTGCTGGAGGCGGAGGGCGGCGAGGGCGAGGGATGTGGAGAGGACGAGGAGGCAGACCGCGAGGGCATTGATTTCCGGGGTGAAGCTTTTCCGGATCATGCTGGCGGTTTCGATGGGGACGGTACTGGAGCCCGGGCCGGCGAGGACGTTGCTGATGACGTATTCGTCGAGGGAGACACCGAAGGAAAGCAGGGCGGCCCCGGCGATGGAGGGCCAGAGGTGAGGGAAGAGAATGTGCTGGAACGTGGCCCATGGAGAGGCACCGAGGTCGCGTGCGGCATCGGTCAGGTTCCAGTCGAAGCGCTGGAGGCGTGATGAGACGAGGAGAAAGGTGTAGGCGATGGCGAGCAGGCTGTGACCGAGAATCATGGGCGGGAGGCCCGGGGCCATGGAAAAGAGGGTGACGCACCAGAGTTTGAGGGAGAGGGCGGCGACGATGTCCGGGGCCATGAGGGGCAGAGTGAGCGTGGCGGCGACCGTGTGGCGGGAGCGGTGCAGGCGGGCGTGGCCGATGGCGGCGGGGATGCCGAGGAGGAGACCGATGGCCGTGGCGGCTGCGGCGATGATGGCGCTGTTTTCGGCGGCGCGGAGGAGGCGCTCGTTCCCGGCCAGCTGCAGGTACCACTGGAAGGTGAAACCGCCCCATTTCAGGGCTGACGGGCTGCGGCTGAAGCTGAACGCGATGAGGGTGAGAACCGGGAGGAGGAGAAAGGCGGCCGAGATGGCCCCGTGGAGGTGCAGCCACCATGGCAGGGAGCGGGGTAGCCCTGTGGTGCGTTCCTTCATGCGTCGGAGGAGCGCTGAAGTTTCCGGATGATGAGGAGGCCGGACATGAGGAGGGTCATGACGAGTACCGAGAGGGCCGCACCGCCGGGCCAGTCGAGATTCTGTCCGGCGAAGCGGTGGTAGATCATGGTGCCCGCGAGGAGGTCGCGTGAGCCGCCGAGGAGGTCGGGGATCACGAAAGTGCCGGCCGCCTGGATGAAGACGAGGGTGGAGCCGGCCGCGATGCCTGGGCGGATGAGGGGCAGGACGATGTGGAGGAAGGTCTGGCGCGGCGAAGCACCGAGGTCCGCGGCGGCCTCGAGAAGCCGGCCATCGAGTTTCTGGAGCGAATTCACGAGCGGCCAGACCATGAACGGCAGAAAGTAATGAATCATGCCGATGAGGCTGGCGGTGGGAGTGTAGAGCCACTGGCCGGAGGCTGGGGTGATGCCGAGGGCACTGGAGAGTTTTCCGAGGATGCCGTCGCGGCTGAGGAGGCCCATCCATGAATAGACGAGGACGAGGGAATTGGCGGCGAGGGGCAGCATGACGAGCCCGAGCAGGAGGTTGGCTTTGCGGCTGGGGAGCCGGGTGATGAGCCATGCGAGGGGAGCGCCGGTCAGGATCGTCCCGGCCGTGGTGGCGGCGGCGAGGGTAAGTGTGCGGAAGATGACGCGGAGCACGGGAGGTGATGTCAGTTCCTGCCATGCGTTGGTGGAAAACGACCATGTGATGGGCTGGCCGCGGGTGCTCAGGGACGCCGCGGCTACGAGGAGGAGCGGCCCGGCGAACCAGAGGGCGAGCCATGCGAGGGCTGGCAGGGCGAGGGTGCGTGGCTTCACTGCGGGGGCGGTGGAGGAAGAGGCCAGAGAAAATCCGGGCGGCACCATGGAGTGACCCTTGATCCCTCGGGAGGCGGGGGCCGGTGAGCATCTGCGGAGGCGGAGAGAACTGTGCCTGACGGAAGGCGGAGCTGGACCTGATGCGAGGGGCCCCGGAATGCGGATTGGGCGACGGTGGCCTCCGGGAAAGCGGTGGATCCGGGTTCCGGAGCATCGAGGAAGCGCACGTGTTCCGGCCGCAGCAGGATGGCGGTGGACGATCCCGGGAAGTCTCCCGCGGGAATGCGGGCCGTCATTCCCTCGGTGGAGACGGTCCATGCCTCTGGGGATCGTTCGAGGATGGTGCCCGTGAGGAGATTGCTTTCACCGAGAAAGCCGGCCACGAATGGCGAGGTCGGCCGGTGGTAGAGTTCCGCAGGGGTGCCAGTCTGGAGAATGGTGCCCCTGTCCATGATGCAAAGCCGGTCCGACAGGCTGAGGGCTTCCTCCTGATCGTGGGTGACGTGTACGAAAGTGAGGCCGAGGGATTGCTGGAGATTGCGGAGTTCCGACTGCATTTCGCGCCGCAGGCGGAGGTCGAGTGCGCCGAGGGGTTCGTCGAGGAGGACGACCTGCGGCTGGGTGGCGAGGGCGCGGGCGAGGGCGACGCGCTGCTGTTGTCCCCCGGAGAGCTGAGCTGGCAGACGGTCGGCGTAGTCCTGCATGCGGACGAGGGCGAGCATGTCGCGGGCGCGGGTTTCGCGGCGTGCACGGGAGATGCCCTGCATGCGGAGGCCGAAGGCTACATTTTCCCCGGCAGTGAGGTGCGGGAAGAGGGCATAGTTCTGGAAGACCATGTTGACCGGACCGGCGTAGGCCGGCTGGCTTTTCAGAACGGGTGAACCGCAGACTGTGACGGAGCCCTCATCCGGGAAATCGAAACCGGCGATGAGGCGGAGGGTGGAGCTTTTGCCGCAGCCCGAGGAGCCGAGCAGAGAGAAGAATTCGCCTGGTTCGATGCTGAGGGAGGCGTCGCGGACGACGGGTGGGCCGCCGAATGATTTCCAGACCTTGCTGAGGAGAACGGCTGGCGGCATGAGGTGGTCGGGGGGGGTTATGGCTCCGGCTGCGGCAGAGTTCTGCCCTTGAGCCATGCGGCGGCGACGTAGAGCGCCTTCCGCGGTGTGGAGACGCGGTAGCGGACATCGAAGACCCGGCAGCCATCTGCCTCCATGAGGTCGAGGGTGCGGCTGTAGATGCGGCGCATCGTTTCCGCGGCGAGCAGGGCACGGGCGTCGGCGGGCCGCCATGCGGCGGCGGCCGCTGCGTAGAATCCGCGGGCGCGGGCGATCTGACTGGCCATGAGGCGGAAGAAACCGTCGTGGTAGCGGTGGGCTGCGATGTCATCCTCCGTGCATCCGGCGGCGGCCATTTCGTCGGTTGGGAGGTAGAGTCTCCTTCCGTGGTCCCAGTCCGTTCCGATGTCGCGGAGGATATTGGTGAGCTGGAGGGCGTAGCCGAGCTGTTCGGCGTACGTGCGGCTTTCCGGGGTGCGGCAGCCGAAGATGCGGATGCTGACGAGGCCGACGCAGGAGGCCACCCTGTAGCAATATTGCCTGAGATCTTCCCATGTGGCGAAACGGACCGGGCTGAGATCCGTGCTGACGCCATCGATGATCTGCTCGAGTTCTCCGGCGGGGATCTGGTAGCGGTCGAGGAGCTGCAGAACCGAGGCTTCGAATGGAGAAATGTCCGTGACCCTGCCATGGAGGACATCGCGCCAGCGCTGGAGACCCGCGAGGCGCTGCTCCGTGGGAATTCCTTCGTCGTCCGCGAGGTCGTCGACGATGCGGCAGAATGCATAGAACGACTGCATGTCCTCGCGGCGCTGTCGTGGCAGGCTGGCGAGGGCGAAGGCGAGATTCGACCGGCTCTTCCGCACGATGGCGCTGGTTTCGGCACGGGACGGATCTGGGGTCATGGGACGGGGACTGCGGCGGGACGGAGAGGCTGCTGCATCTTGGGCAAGGTGATCCGGCTGTCCACCCGAATGCGGGCGGGTGGAAGCCGTGCCTGCGGATGGAAGAGCGGGACTCGTCCGGGAACAGGATTTCCGACTTTTCAAAGCGGGCAGTTCCGGCACCAGTGGGGGGATGAAATGCATAACCTGGAACGTGAATGGGCTTCGCTCCGTGATGGGGAAGGGGTTTCCCGGATTTGTGATGGCAGAGGAGCCGGATGTGGTGCTCCTGCAGGAGACCAAGGTGAATGCGGCCGAGATGGACTGGTCGTGGCTGCCCGGCTGGCATCTGGAGTGGAATCCGGCCGAGAAGCCCGGGTACAGCGGTACCGCGATCCTTTCAAAGCACCGCCCCCTTGCGGTGAGCCGGGGAATCGGGTGTGCCGGGCATGACCGCGAGGGCCGGGTCATCACTGCGGAGTATGCCTCGTGCTTTGTGGTGAGTGTCTACACTCCCAATGCGCAGGCCGAGCTGGCGCGGCTGCCTTACCGGATGGAATGGGATAATGCCTTTCTGGCGTACCTGAAGGAACTCGGGAAGCGCAAGCCGGTCCTCTGTGCGGGTGATCTGAATGTGGCGCACCGCGAGATCGATATTGCCCGGCCCGATGCCAACCGGCGCAGTCCCGGGTTTTCCGATGAAGAACGGGCTGGGTTCGACCGGATTCTCGGTTCCGGTTTTGTGGATGTGTTCCGGAAGTTCGATGACCGGCCGCATCAGTATTCGTGGTGGAGCTACCGGGCGGGGGCCCGTCAGAAAAACATCGGCTGGAGAATTGACTACTGGCTGGCGAGCGGGGAACTGGCTCCCGCGCTGACGTCCTGCACGATCCGGCAGGATGTGCTGGGAAGCGACCATTGTCCGGTGGTGCTGGAGGCTGCCGTACCGTTCTGAGTGAGGAATGGGGTGCGCGGAGGCTCCTGACGGAACTGGAAAAAGTCCGCTGGCGTTCCGGCTGGCCCCGGGCATCATCCGCGCGTGGTTCAGGGTGTGGCACCTGGAACGCTTCCGCAGCCGTACCGCTGAAACCTGACATTTCCTTCCCCGAGTCCCTTCATGAATTCGACCATCTCTGCCCGTCTCAATGTTGATCTGCTGGAAGACAAATACCGGCAATGGCTGGACAACCCCCGTTCCGTGGAAGGGACGTGGGCATCCTTCTTCGAGGGTTTCGAACTGGGAGTAGCGCAGCCGAAGGCGCGCACCCCGGTGAATGTGATGGACGACAGCCGCGGGATGCAGAGTGTGGGGATGAGTCAGCAGGAAATGATGTTCCGTGCGAATGTGACGCGCATGCTCGAGGCCTACCGTGGGCTGGGGCATACGGCAGCCTGGCTTGACCCGCTGAGTCCGTCCGGCGATGAGCAGCCGAGGCTTGGTCTGGCGGAGTTTGGATTCACCGAGCGGGATCTGACGTCCGAGGTGGAGACCATGTTCTACAACAGCGGGCGGCGGACGAAGCTGGGCGACATGGTGGCACGGCTGCGCAAGACCTACTGCGACCGCATTGGCTTTGAGTACATGCACATCCAGAATTCGGAAGTGCGGGCCTGGCTGCAGGAGCGGATCGAGTCGCGGGTGGATCTGCCCAACACGACCACGGAGATCCGTGAAAAGGTGCTGCAGTGGCTCTGGGAAGCGGAGACCTTCGAGCAGTTTCTGCACACGAAGTACAAAGGCCAGAAGCGCTTCTCGCTGGAAGGCGGCGAAAGTCTGATGGTGGCGCTCAATGCGGTTCTCGAGGATTGCCCGGCGGCGGGGGTGAAGGAAATCATGATGGGGATGGCACACCGCGGACGGTTGACGGTGCTGGCGAATTTCCTGCAGAAGCCACTCAAGGTGATCCTGCATGAATTCAGCGAGAATTACGTGCCCGACCTCGTGGCTGGCGATGGAGATGTGAAGTACCACCTTGGCTACGAGGTGGAGAGAAAGCTGAGCGGCGGGACCGTGCTGGTTTCCCTTGCTCCCAATCCGAGTCACCTCGAGGCAGTGAATCCCGTGGTGGAGGGTTCGGCGCGGGCGCGGCAGCGGGCGCAGGGAGATGGACTTGACCGCAAGGCGGTGGTGCCGGTGCTGATTCATGGAGATGCGGCCTTTGCCGGACAGGGCATGGTGGCGGAAACTCTCAATCTCTCGCAGCTTCCCGGGTACCGGACGGGCGGGACGATTCATCTGGTGGTGAACAACCAGATTGGCTTCACGACGACGCCGGCCGACGCACGCAGTTCTGCGTATGCCACGGATGTGGCGAAGATGATCGAGGCTCCCGTGTTCCATGTGAACGGCGAGCATCCTCTGGAGGTGTACTTTGTGGCGCGGCTGGCTCTTGAATTCCGGCAGCGGTTCGGGCGCGATGTGGTCATCGACATGTACTGCTACCGGCGGCATGGACACAACGAGACCGACGAACCATCCTTCACGCAGCCGAAGGTCAGCAAGCTGATCGCGGCCAAACCGACCGTGGGCACACTCTTCCGCGAGCGTCTTGTCACGAGCGGGGAACTTCCGCTGACGCGGGCCGATGCGATTCACAATGCGATCCGGGACCGTCTGGAGACCGAGCACCGGGAACTGCTGGAACTTGAGAAGACGCATTCGGGCAGCGACCTCAAAAAGGCGGTCTTTGCAGGATCCACGGCGGTCTTTCAGCCACCGTACTCGCACGAGCGGGTCACGACGGGACTCGACGCTGCGAGGTTCCGCGAACTGGGCGTGAAGCTGGCCGAAGTTCCCGCGGGCTTCCGCCTGCATCCGACCGTGAAGCGGACCGTTGTCGACAAGCGGCGCAAGGCTGCCGAAGACGGTGGACCGTTCGACTGGGCGAATGCCGAGGCGCTCGCCTTTGCGTCACTGCTCACCGAAGGCACGCCCGTGCGTCTGTCCGGTCAGGATGTGCGCCGCGGTACGTTCAGTCAGCGTCATGCGTGTTTCTACGATACCGAGAACCGGGACCGCTGGATGCCGCTCCAGCATCTTTCCGAAGATCAGGCTACCCTGCGGGTCTACAATTCGCTGCTGAGCGAGGCGGCGGTGCTGGGTTTTGACTATGGATACAGTCTGAGGGCTCCGGAGATGCTGATTCTCTGGGAAGCGCAGTTTGGTGACTTCGTGAATGGAGCGCAGGTGATCATTGATCAGTTCATCAGCTCATCGGAATCGAAGTGGCAGAAGCCGTCGGGTATCACGCTGCTGCTGCCGCATGGCTATGAAGGGCAGGGACCGGAGCATTCCAGTGCGCGCATGGAGCGCTTCCTGCAGTTGTGTGCGGAGGGGAACATGCAGGTCTGCAATCTGACGACGCCGGCTCAGTATTTCCACCTGCTGCGGCGTCAGATGAAGCGTCCCTTCCGAAAGCCACTGGTCATCATGACTCCGAAGTCGATGCTGCGGCTGCCTGAAGCGGTTTCCGTGGAAGCCGATTTCACCGGGCAGACGGCCTTCCATGAAATGCTGGACGATGCGGCCCTGCCGGGTCCGGCATCGAAGATCACGAGGCTGATCTTCTGTTCTGGAAAGGTGTACTATGATCTGGTGAAGTACCGTGCGGAGCAGAAGATCACGAATGCGGCGATTATCCGCATCGAACAGCTCTATCCTTTCCATGAGGAAATGTTCCGGGAGATCACGGCCCGTTATCCGAAGGCAGACAAGAAGTGGGTCTGGTGTCAGGAAGAGCCGCTCAACATGGGGGCATGGAGCTATGTCATGCACCGGCTTGAGAAGCACACGCAGCAGCGGGTGCGCTATGCGGGACGGGACCGTGCTTCCAGTCCGGCGGTTGGCAGTTCCGCGCTGCACAAGCGCGAGCAGGCGCAACTAATCGAGGAAGCCTTCTCGGTCTGAGCGCCCCGCCCGCCGTTCCGTGGAATCACAAAAGGCCCGGCAGCCATCATGTGCTGCCGGGCCTTCTGCTGTGCTGGGATTGGTCTGCCGTGCTGGATCAGGGCTGACTGAGGAAGGCGGAGATGTCGGCGGAGATTTTTGCGAGGGATTCCAGGTTGGTGTACATCATGTGGCCACCGTCGTAGTAACCCCATGTGAAGTTGCGGTTGGTTTCCGCGGGGAGGTCGAGATGGCGCACGCTGTAGGCGATGCCTTCCGGCGGCGTGGCGAGGTCATGATAGCCGCAGCCGATGAAGACGCGCAGGGCCGGGTTCTGCTTCATGGCTCCACCGAGCTGGGAACCGACATCGAAGTAGCGGTTTCCCCTGCCGTAGTTCCATGGATTGACGCCGCCGTTGAGGATCTCGTAGGGACGGTCGGAAGCATAGTTGAGGCCATCGGCTCCGCGGAGATAGGCATTCATGGCGGAGGCAAAGGCACCGTAGACGACATCGTAGCTGGGATCGCCTTCGGGACCGCTGCAGCGGCCATCGAAGCGGCCGACCACTTTGTCTTCCGACTTGAGTAGTTCGCGGCGGAAGGTGTTGGGATCGATGCGGAGGTTATCGCGGAGGATCTGTTCGGAGGGGAGACCGGTGAGGAGAGAGAGGTAATCGGCGATGCCGCGGCGTTCCTGTTCCGGGAGGTCCGCGCCCATGAGGAGGGCGCGCGGGTAGCGGTCGCGGGAGAAATCGACCGAGCGCTTCCATGCTGCGGGGAAGTCCGCCTGGAGTTCGGGGGTGAGTTTCCGGTGGTAGTGCGCCACCGCAGTCATGCTGGGCAGCCAGATGTGAAAGGGGACGTCGTTCTGTTCGTCCGGCGAGAGCGTGCGGAAGTCGAGGAGGCCGCTGACAATGATGACGCCATTGAGGTACATGCCGTAGCGGCTCTGGAGGTGTTCTGCGAGGCCGCTGATGCGGATGGCACCATAGCTTTCGCCCATGAGGAACTTGGGACTGCCCCAGCGCTGACGCTTGGTGATCCAGAGCCGGACGAAGTCACCCACGCTTTCGATGTCCTCGCTGAACCCATGGAATTGCTTGGGATCCTCGCCTTTTTCCGGCTGGCTGAGTCCAGTGCTCACGGGGTCGACGAAGACGAGGTCGGCGTCGCGGAGGAGGGTGTGTTCGTTTTCGGTTAGCTGGAACGGAGGTTTGGGGGCCGTGACTCCGTCAGCGGGCATGGAGACGCGGCGCGGGCCGAAGGCACCGAGGTGGAGCCAGACGGCGCTGCTGCCGGGGCCACCATTGAAGCAGAAGCAGACCGGACGTTTCGCGGAATCGCCGGCGTCCGTGCGTTCATAGGAAACCGAGAAGACCTTCGCGCGGGGTTCGCCGTAGGCCTTGGTGAGGGTCATGGTCCCTGCGGTGGCGCGGTAGCTGAGCTTCTGGCCTTTGACCGTGATGCTGCGCTGGGTTTCGGTGGTTTCCTCCTTTGCTTCTGCGGCGGGGGCGTCCTTCTTTTCTTCGGGCTTGGCGTCGGCTGCGCGTAACGGAGCCGTGGCGAAAGCGAACAGCAGCAGGGTCAGGGGATGGATTCTCATGGTTCCGCGCTACCGTCCGCGGCGCGGCAAGTCAAGCCATGGCCTGACGGGTGCGAGCCCGTCGAATCGGCGTGGCAGGCTCCATGATGTGCGGGAGGAATCCGCGCGGTCCCTCGCTGCACGCGCCGTGCATCTGTCCTCGTTTTTCTGCTGACAGCAGCGGCCGGGACCCGCAAGATGCGACCCTTTATTCCATGGCGACATCTTCAATTTCCTGGCTCGACCGGGCGGCAACGGAAGCCGGATCCGGATTCAACCGCTGGATGGTTCCGCCGGCCGCCATTGCGGTGCACATGTGCATCGGGCAGGTGTATGCCTTCAGTGTCTTCAACAAGCCGCTGGCGGCCGAGCTGGGTGCTACGGTGTCGCAGGTGCAGGTAGCCTATTCCATTGCGCTGGTGATGCTGGGACTGAGTGCGGCGGTATTCGGGAAATGGGTGGAACGGAGCGGGCCGCGCAAGACCATGCTGGCCTCGTGGCTCTGCTTCTGCGGAGGTCTGGTCCTTGCGGCGCTTGCCGTGAAGCTGAAATCGCTTCCGCTGCTGCTCGGGGGCTATGGGGTGCTGGGAGGAATCGGGCTGGGGCTGGGCTACATTGCGCCGGTCAGTACGCTCGTGAAATGGTTCCCGGACCGTCCCGGCATGGCGACAGGAATGGCCATCATGGGATTCGGCGGAGGGGCCCTCATCGGATCGCCCCTCGCGCAGGAACTGATGAAACATTACGCGGCCGGGGGGGGCACCGGAGCATTGGCAACCCTCGTGACGATGGCGGCCGTTTATTCCTGCTTCATGGTGCTGGGAGCGGTGCTGGTGCGAGTTCCCGCGGCGGGATGGCGTCCCGCGGGGTGGGAACCGGCGGTGGGTGGATCGAAGCTGGTGACCACTGCCAGTGTGGCCGTGGACACGGCATGGAAGACCCCGCAGTTCTGGCTGCTCTGGGTGGTGCTCTGCATGAATGTGAGTGCCGGCATTGGGATTCTCGGGCTGGCGAGCGACATGCTGCAGAACATGTTCGGAGTCTCCGCGGTGGTGGGTGCCGGCTTCACGGGCTTGCTCAGCATCTTCAACATGGGCGGGCGCTTCGTGTGGTCATCGGTCTCCGATTTCACCGGCCGCAAAGCCGTTTACTGCATCTACTTCGTGCTGGGAGCGGCCCTCTATGCGCTGCTGCCGTGGACGCAGCATACGGGAAACCGCGTTCTCTTCGTCGCCTGCACCGCCGTGATCATCAGCATGTACGGAGCCGGTTTTGCGACCATTCCAGCGTACCTGCGGGATCTGTTCGGAACCTATCAGGTGGGAGCGATCCATGGGCGGCTCATCACGGCATGGAGCATGGCTGCGGTCATCGGGCCCTCGCTGATCAATGGATTGTTCGACCGCCGGGTCGCGGCCGGAGTACCGAAGGCTGAAGCGTACAACGGAACCTTTTATCTCATGTGTGTGCTCCTCGGCATCGGCCTTGTGGCCAATCTCCTCGTCCGGCCAGTCGATCCGAAGCATCACGTGAAATCCTGACATCATGAAGACTCTGTGCATCTGGCTGGCTGTGGCGATTCCTCTGGCCTGGGGAGTGACGAAATCCGTGCAGAAGTCGCTGCCACTCTTTGCGGAACCGTCTGCGGTGAGCGCTCCGGCGAAATAGGGCAAGCTGCCACCCCGCCGTTCCTGCAGGCGGAACCACATCTGCGTGCTCGCCTCCGGAGCGGAAGTGCGGTAGTCTGCCACCATGAAAACTCTGCTGACTCTGCTGCTCGCCATCGGAACGGGAAGTGCATGGGCGGACTGGCCGACGTGGCGGGGAGCATCCCGGACGGGAATTTCGGAATCGAAGGGACTGCTTGCGGAGTGGAGCGGCAAGGGACCGCCGCTCGCGTGGACTTCGGAGGGTCTGGGCAAGGGAATGTCGTCGGTCGCCATTGCCGATGGAAAGCTCTATGTGACTGGGCGCCGGCGTCAGGCCGATGGCCGCGAGGGAACGCAGCTGACGTCGCTTGATGCGGGCACGGGCCAGCAGTTCTGGTCGCTGCCGATCTGTGAGGGAGGCGAGGAACCGAACGGGACGCCCACGGTGGCCAACGGGATGGTTTTCGTGCTCGACCGGACAGGGAATCTCACGGCTGCCGAGACGGCATCTGGCCGCAAGCTCTGGCAGCGGAATCTCGAGAAGGAATTCGGCGGGAAGATGATGTCGGGCTGGGGCTGGAGCGAATCGCCGCTGGCGGACGGCGATCGGCTCGTTGTTACTCCCGGTGGCCCGCAGGCGCTGCTGGTGGCCCTTGATCAGAAGACCGGACGCACGCTCTGGCAGAGCAAGCCGCCCATGCTCGGCAGTCAGGGCCAGGATGGCGCTGCCTATTCCAGCGTGGTCATCAGCAAGGCAGCCGGCTGGAGGCATTACGTTCAGCTGACCGGTCGCGCCGTGGTCGGTGTCGATCCGGAAGACGGCAGAGTGCTGTGGCATTACGGCCGGGTGAACAATGGGACGGCGAACATCCCGACGCCCCTTGTGTGGGACGATCACGTGTTTGTCTCGACCGGCTACGGGGCCGGGGCCGCGCTGCTCAGAATTTCCCGCGAAGCCAAGGGCCTGAAGGCTGCAGAAGTGTACTTTCTCGAGTCGCGCACCTTTCAGAACCACCATGGCGGCATGATCCTCCACGACGGTCACATCTACGCCGGGACGGGGCACAACAATGGATTCCCGATCTGCCTCGAGGCCGCCACGGGCAAAGTGAAGTGGGGAGGCGAGCGCCATCCGGAAGGCAAGGAATCCGCTGCCGTCACCATGGCCGATGGCCGACTCTATTTCCGCTATCAGAATGGGGTGATGGCTTTGATTGATGCGACTCCTGAGGCCTACCGGGAACGGGGGCACTTCCAGTTGCCTGAGGAGGATGGTCCATCGTGGCCGCATCCGGTGGTTGATGATGGCAAGCTCTACATCCGGACGCAGGACAAGCTGCACTGCTTCGATGTGGGTGCCCGCTGATGCTCCACGCCGCGGTTTTCCCGCTGAGAATTCCAGGAATCCGCGTGCTGGTGCGTGATGCCGGGGGATTCAGCGTCCGCCCTCCCCGGAACCCGGAAGCCCATTTCTGAAACAACTCATCGATACTTTCTCATGAAGCCGCTCTCTCTTTTTCTTGTCCCCCTGCTGCTGGCGGGTGTGTCCGTGGTGTCGGCCACCGATACTGGTTTTCTGGAACGGTTTGCTCTCGCGGATGACCGGGCGGCGGTGCTGCGGGAACTCATTCCGGGAACCGATGATTTCTACTATTTCCATGCGCTGCACCTCCAGCATGAAGGCAAACGGGCGGAGCTGCTGACGCTCCTCAAGGAATGGGAAGACCGGTTTCAGGGAAGCAATGGGCGGCGCGAGGAAATCCGGAACCGTCAGGCCCTGCTGGACTACGGAACCGATCCCGCGGCGAGTCTCGCGTACCTGCGCGGCAAGCTGGGGATCAGCTTCAACCATCAGCGCATCACGCCCGATGCCCGTCCCGATCTTCCCACCAGACTGGATCCCTCCCTCGTGTCCCGGGCAGCCTTTCAGGCGGATGCTCTCGCGAATACCGATGCGCTGGGAAATTTCACCCCGCACGGACTCGTCACAATCCTCCGCGAGGGCGGCACCGAACTGACGACCGCACGGCGGCGCGACCTGCTCAGCCGGATCCACCGTCCTGACTTTGCGGGCCTGCCGGGCATCATTCACGAAGACCTTGGAACCAAGGAATCCGGCGGGTTCGGGGAGTTTCCGATCCATGGGAAGCTGACGCTGGCACAACTCGAGGAACTGCTGCGGCTCAGGCCGGCGCTCCTGCAGAACACGAATTTCGTGAACGCGTGGGCCGTGCGGCTCCGTCCGGCCTTCGGCGAAGATGCGGTGCGCAGTGCCGAGGTCCGCGAGGCATGGCTGGACCGTCTCGAAGCCTTCACGGCGAAGCTCGCTCCGTCCTTCAATTCCCTCAAGGCGCACGTTCTCTATCATCGTCTGATTCATGATCAGCAGCAGGGGAAGGTGAGCGAAGCGCGACTGATGGCCTACCTGCAGCTGCCTCGGCCCGTAGGCTATGTGCGGCCGGAATTCCGTGACTCCGAAGCCTTCCGTCAGCCCGTGGATCTCAATGCGGACTTCGGGTCGCTCACCGCCTGTCCTCCGGTGAGCAATGATGAAATACTCGTGCGCAGCCTGCTGCTTGGCTTGCTGGCCAGAGTGGATAGCGCGGAGAAATGGGCGCCGTATGTGGAATCCGGATGGCTGTCGGCCTTGCATGCGGAAGCCAAGCTGCTGTCGGGTACTCCGGATGCGGCCCGCTGGGTGTCACTGCTCAATCCTCAGGCATATCAGGCCCTCAAGGACCGCGTGGACCTTGACTTCGATCCGGCGGCGCGGCGCAGCTGGGATGCCGCCGATGAAGTGGGCATCGATGTGCATCTCAAGAACGTGCCGAAGCTGCTCGTGAAGGTTTATGAGATCAATACCGAGAACGTGCACCGCACGACCGGCGCGCAGGTCAATACCGATCTGAATCTCGACGGCCTCACTGCCAACAGCGAGCAGACCCATGAATCAGCCGATGCACCGATTCTCCGCACACGGCGCACCTTTCAGTTCCCGGAACTCAAGGGGAAGCGAGGCGTCTGGATCATTGAATTCATCGGCGGCGGCCGGAGCAGCCGGGCCCTCGTGCGCAAGGGAGGCATCCGCCACGTGGTCGTTCCCGATGGGATTGGCACGCAGCTCCGGCTCTTCCACGAGAATATGGAGCCGGTCACCAAAGGCTATGTGCTCGCGGGCCCGCGGCGTTTCGATGCCGACGAAGACGGAAGCATTCACATTCCCTTCAGCGAAACGCCCGGCGAGCAGGATCTCATTCTCGGTGACGGCACCGGATTCACGTCGCTCGAAAAAGTCGTGCTTGGCGGGGAATCGTACGAACTGAAGGCGGGTTTCCACGTTCCGCGGGAATCGCTCCTGCCCGGAAAGATGGCGGAACTCGCCTTCCGTCCGGCTCTGCGCAACCATGGCCGCCCCGTGCCTCTGGAAGCGCTCTCGAAGGTGCGGCTGACCATCGTTTCGCGGACCCTCGATGGACTTCCCGCCACCAGCGTGCACGACATCGGGCTCCGCGACGCCGCCGGAAACCAGACTGGACCACAGCTCGCCGAAGACGCGGAAACCATCATTGGCTTCTCCGTGCCCGACCGCCTCGCTTCGCTCGAGTTCAGCCTCGAAGGTGAACTGAAGGCCCTTGCGACCGGCCAACCCGTGAAGCTCACCGCGTCGGGCAGTCTCGCGGTCAATGGCATCAGTCTGACCGAACAGACTTCCGACCTGCATCTTTCCCGGACGGAATCCGGATATGTGCTCGAAGAACGCGGCCGCAGTGGCGAGGAACGGGCCGAGCGTGAGGTGAATGTGACTCTGACCCACCGGGACTTCACGGTGAGCCGGACCTTCACCCTGAAGACCGATGCGGCCGGGGCTGTCAGTCTGGGATCGCTCGACGGCATCACATCCGTGGTGGCGCGCAGTGCTGCTGGCGTGGAGCGCCGGTTTGCACTGAGTGGCGACCGTGCCACGGTGCCTGCGCTCGTGCAGGCAAAGGTCGGGCAGACCGTGCGTCTGGCATGGTCCGGTCCCGCGAATCCACAGCCCGGCGATGTCAGTGTGCTGGAACTGCGCAATGGGGTGCCGGTGCGCGATGCCGCCGCTACCGTGACGGTTTCGGGGGGCATGGTGGCGATCCGCGATCTTCCGCAGGGAGAATACGCGGTCGAATTCACTCCATCGATGGCCACCACCGTGCTGCGGCTGGCGGCCGGAGCAGCCGTCACGGGAAATGTCGTGAATCCGGCGCTCACCATGGAACTTTCCGCACCGGCTCCGCTCAGCATTGCCGGAATGGCCGCGGCCCAGCTGCCGGGCAACGACGGCAAGGAAGGCCGCCGCGTCCTTGTCTTCCAGATCGGGAATCCCGGCGAGGAAACCCGCGTGCATGTTCTCGCGAGCCGCTTTCTGCCGCACTTCGACGCCTTCGAGGCGCTCGGACGCGACCACCTGCCGCAGCCCGCCGCATGGACCAATGCGTGGCGTCCCAGCCTGTTTCAGAATGCACGCACGATCGGCGAAGAGTACCGCTATGTGCTCGACCGCCGTGGAGCGAAGCGCTTTGCGGGCAACCTGCTGGGACGTCCTGGCTTGCTTCTCAATCCATGGTCGATCGCCGACACCGTGACCGCCAAGCAGCAGGCTGCCGCAGGAGAAGACGCCCAGGCCATGAATGCCGAGCGTCCGGCCAGTGCCGCGGCTCCGGCACCTACCACGGCCGAGGCCAAAAAAGACGCCGCCGCCCCCGTGCCCATGGAGGCTGACCTCTCGTTCCTCGGCCTCCCCGGCACCGTTTCCTTCAATCTCCGGCCCGACAAGGACGGCAGAGTGGCGATCGATGCCGACCTGCTGGCCGACCGCCAGATGGTGCGGGTCATCGCGGTGGGGAGCGACTCGGCTGCCGTCCGCGACTTCGTGCTGCCATCGAAACCGCTCGCACTGCGCGACATCCGGCTCACCGACGCCCTCGATCCGAAGCAGCACTACAGCCGCCAGAACCGGGTCTCCCTGCTCGAGAAGGATGTCCCGTTCGAATTCCGTGATGCCCTCACCGCGACGTGGCAGAATATCGGAAATCTCGGAGCGGCGCACGGACTTCTCTTCAGCCTGACCGCCAATGGCCAGCTGGCGGAATTCGCATGGCTCATCGAGTGGCGCACGCTCTCCGCGGCCCGCAAGTCGGAACTCTATTCCCTGTATGCCTGCCATGAACTGCACTTCTTCCTTGCCCGACGCGATCCGGAATTCTTCGCTAGGGTGATTGCTCCCTACCTTGTCAGCAAACGCGACAAGACCTTCATGGATCATTATCTGCTGGGCAGCGATCTCTCGGGGTACCTGCGGCCATGGCAGTACAGCGGCCTGAACACGGCTGAGCGTGTTCTGCTGGCGAGCCGGATCGAAGCGGAACGCGCGGTGGTGCAGCGGATGATCCGCGACTGGCTGGACACGCAGCCGCGCAATCCGCAGCGCGATGCCTTCCTCTTCGAGACCGCTCTCAATGGCCGTGCGCTCGGTGGCCAGAATGGCGTCGCCCTCACGGGCGGTCTGCTCGAACTCAATGATGCCAGCGATCGCGGCGGCTTTGGTTTCGGTGGCGGGGATGGAAACCGCGATGAGAAGAAGAATCTCTACTTCAAGCGCGCGGAAATGGACCAGCTGAGCGTCGATCAGCCGGTCAACGAACCCGGAGCCCCTGCGGGAGCCGCGGGCCTCGCGGCCAGCAAACCCGTGGACGCAGCAATGGCTCTCGGAGCCCTGCGCCAAAGGGGGTCGGTAGCCGCGGAGGAATCGGAGGAACTGCTCAAGGAAGTCGCCTCCGCTTCCGCCGGAGACGAATTGCGTCGGCTTGAGGACGGCCGGGACAAGGCAGCGGAGGACTTTGTCGGCCGCAAGGCCGGCCGAGGGCTCAACCGGGAGAAGGCCAAGGAAGTACTCAGCCGCCGCAGCAATGCGGCAGCCAAGGCCGAGCGGTTCTTCCGTCAGACCGAACAGACGAAGGAATGGGCCGAGAACAATTACTACCATCTTCTCATCGCTCAGCAGAACGCCGGATTGGTCCCGCCGAACCGCTTCTGGGCCGACTACGCGGCATGGGACGGCAAGCAGCCGTTTGTCTCGGCGCACCTTGCCGATGCCGCGGGTTCGTTTTCCGAAATGATCCTCGCCCTCGCGGTGCTGGATCTCCCGTTTCCCTCGGAGGCCAAGCCGGGCAAAATCGAGCGCAAGGAGAATGCAGTGACCCTCACGCCGGCTGGCAAGGGCATCCTCTTCCATCAGGAAATCCGGACGGCCGAAGCCGATAACGACGGCGCGAAGCTGCTCGTGAGCCAGAACTTCTACCGCCATGGCGACCGCTTCATCGAGCAGGCCGGCGAGAAACTCGACAAGTTCGTGACCGGAGAATTCCTCACGGGGGTGGTCTACGGATGCCAGGTGGTCGTCACCAATCCGTCCTCATCAGTGCAGAAACTCGACCTGCTCTTCCAGATTCCGAAGGGTGCCGTTCCGGTGCTCCAGACGCAGATGACACGCAGTGTGCCCATCGTGCTCGAGCCCTATCATACCAGCACCTTTGACTTCCACTTCTACTTCCCGGTCCCCGGCAAATTCCCGCATTACCCAGTGCATCTGAGCCGGAACTTCCGCACCGCAGCGAGCGCCGAACCATTCACCTGCCATGTCGTCGACCGTCTCACCACTGCAGACAAGGCATCGTGGGAATATGTCAGTCAGAATGCCGAACCGGCCGAAGTGCTCGCCTTTCTGCGCGAACACAATCTCAATACGCTCAATCTCGACCTCATGCTGTGGCGCATGCAGAATGTGGACTTTGCAAGAGATGCGCTGGCCCTGCTGCGGAGCCGCCACGTCTGGCATGCCGGGGCCGCCAGCTATGCACTGCTGCACAATCTTCCCGAAGGTGTGAGCGACTACCTGATGCACCTCGACGGATTCCTCGCCGAGTGCGGCCCCGTGCTCGACAGCCCGGCGGTGCGCATCGATCCAGTCGAGCGCCGTACCTATCAGCATCTCGAATACAGCCCGCTCATCAATGCGAGAGCACACACCCTCGGTGCTTCCAGGGTCATTCTGAATGACAAGCTGCGCGCCCAGTTCGACGCCTTCTGCCGGGTGCTTTCGTGCCGGCCTGCCCTTGCCGACGAAGACCATCTCGCCGCTGCCTACTACCTCGCTCTCCAGGACCGCACGGAGGAATCCATCGCCCGCTTCAGCCGCGTCGATCAGGCAAAGGTCGCAGAAAAGCTCCAGTACGACTACCTGAAGGCATGGCTGGCCCTCTCGCAGGAAGACACGGCGACCGCCCGCACCATTGCGACCGCGCATGCCAATCATCCAGTAGACCGCTGGCGCACGAAATTCACCGAACTGGCATCGCAGCTGGATGAAATCGAGGGCCGCCAGCCGGCTGCTCCGAGGGACGACGACCGCGACGCCAGCCAGGACCGCCTTGCCGCAAAGGAACCCGCCCTCGCGCTCAAGCTGGAAAACCGGGCGGTCACGCTGAACACGCGCAATCTCACCGAGGTGACCGTGAATTACTACCCGATGGATCTGGAGTTTCTCTTCAGTGCCAATCCTTTCGTAACCCAGGACACCAGCCGTTTCCGGATGATCCGTCCGAACCGGAGCGACCGCGTCGCCATTCCCGCGGGCGGTCAGCATGCCTTTGCGCTCCCTGATGAGTTCCGGAGTGCCAACGTGCTCGTCGAGGTGAGCGGCGGAGGCATCACGCGATCGGAGGCGGCCTATGCCAACGAACTCGAGGTGCAGCTGAGCGAGGGCTTCGGGCGTCTCGAAGTCCGTCATGCAGGCGACCGCAAGCCGCTCGCGAAGGTCTACGTGAAGGTCTTCGCCGAGGTCAACGGTGTCCCGGTCTTCTACAAAGACGGCTACACCGACCTGCGCGGGAAATTCGATTACGCCAGCCTGAGCACCGGTGATCTCGATGGGGCCTCGCGCTTCTCGATTCTCATTCTGAGTGATCAGCATGGGGCCACGGTGCGGGAAGCCCAGCCGCCGGCGCGCTGAGCGACGCCGCTCTGGCGGATCCGGGCAGTCGGTTCCATGATGCCCGCATGCCGGAGATCCTTCAGCCCCATGCCCTGACCGCTGCAGAGACAGCGGTCAGGCTGGGAGTGGATCCAGCCGCGGGGCTGACGGCCGGGGAAGCGGCGGCGAGGCTGGCGGCGCATGGCGCGAATGTACTGCCCGAGGCTGAGCGCCGTCCGCTCTGGATGACAGTGCTGCGGCAGTTTGCCAGTCCGCTGATCTATCTGCTGCTGGCGGCGGCCGTGATCGCCTTTGCGATGGGGCACACGGGTGATGGGGCGGTCATTCTGGTGGTCCTGTCCATCAATGCTGCGGTGGGGGCCATTCAGGAAGGCCGGGCGGAACGCTCCATGGAGGCGCTGCGGAAGCTGTCTGTGCTGAAGGTGCGCTGTCTGCGTGGCGGGCGCGAAGAGATGCTGGAAGCGAGCGCTCTGGTGCCGGGGGATGTTCTCCTGCTTGCGGCGGGCGATGCTGTTGGTGCCGACGCGAGGATTGTGGAAGCAGCTTTCCTCGAAGCATCGGAATCGGCGCTCACGGGCGAATCACTGCCGGTCATGAAGAACGCCGAGCCAGTTCCGGACGATACCCCGCTGGCCGATCGTCATGGCATGCTGTACGCCGGAACTCATGTATCCGCAGGCCGCGGACGCGCCATCGTGACCGCCACGGGAGTGCATTCGGAAGTCGGCCGCATTGCCGGTCTCACCGCTTCCTCGCAGGAACCCATCACGCCATTGGAACAGCGCATCCGGTCCTTCGGGCAATGGCTGGCCGCGGCTGCGGTCGTTCTCTTCGGTGTCGTCATTGCGATCGGTCTGCTGCGTGGTCTGCCGTTTCTCGAAATCCTCATGGTGGGCATCAGTCAGATGGTCAGCATGGTGCCGGAAGGATTGCCGGTGGCCATGACGATTGCGCTGGCAGTGGGCATGCAGAGGATGGCCCGCGAAGGAGCCGTGATCCGGCGCCTCTCGGCTGTGGAGACGCTTGGTTCGGTCAATGTGATCTGTTCCGACAAGACGGGGACGCTGACGCGCAATGAGATGACGGTGACGGCGCTCTGGCTGGCCGGGGGACGGAGGATTGGCATTACCGGGAGTGGCTATGTGCCCGAGGGAAGTCTGGTCGAGGCTGGTGGTCCAGCGTACCCTGCCGATGCAGCCCTGCGGCAGATGCTGGAAGCGATGGTGCTGTGCAATGACGCGCAGCTGGTCCCGCCGGATGGTGTGGACCCCCGATGGCGGGCGCTGGGTGATCCGACCGAGGCAGCTTTGCTGACAGCCGCATGGAAGGCAGGCATCGATCCACGCGAACTGCGCCGTGCCCATCCGCGCACCGGGGAAATTCCGTTCGATGCCGCCGCACGCCTCATGGCGACGCAGCATGGGCACCCGTCGCGGATTGTCATCAAGGGCGCGCCGGAACAGGTGCTCGCCCTCTGCGGATTCATCAGGACGGATGATGGAGCCGCGCTTCCCCTCACTGATGCCGCAAGGGCCGCAGCCATGGCGGCGGCTGATGCGCTCGGTGCCGAGGCGCTCCGGGTGCTCGCCGTGGCGGAATGCCGTGGGGTTTCCATTGATGAAGAAAAGGGCTTCGCCGCTCTCGCGGGACACCCGGTTTTCCTTGGCCTGGCCGGACAGATGGACCCACCGCGCGAGGAAGCAGCGGCAGCTGTGGCAGAATGCCGCCGGGCCGGCATCCGCGTGGTCATGGTGACCGGCGATCACAAGGGCACCGGACTCGCCATTGCCCGTGCCCTTGGCATTGCTGGCCCGGACGACCGAGCCATGGATGGACGGGAACTCGAGGCCATGCCCGAGGCCGATCTCCGCGCGGTCCTTGAACACATTCCGGTTTTTGCGCGTGTCCACCCCGCTCAGAAACTCCGCATCATTGAAGCATGGCAGTCACGCGGCGGGGTCGTGGCCATGACAGGCGACGGCGTCAATGATGCTCCCGCGCTGGCGCGTGCCGATGCCGGAGTGGCCATGGGCATCACGGGCACGGACGTGGCCAAGAATACGGCGGGCATTGTGATTTCCGATGACAATTTTGCGACCATCGTGCGCGCCGTCGCCGGTGGCCGGCTCGTCTATGGCAATCTGCAGAAGGTGATTCTCTTTCTGTTCACGACCTCGATTGATGAAGTGGTCATTCTGCTGGCTGCGCTCATGGCCGGGTTGCCGCTGCCGCTCGTGGCGGTGCAGATCCTGTGGATCAATCTGGTGACCGAAGGTGTGCTTACGGTGAATCTGGTGATGGAGCGGAGTCATGGACGCGAGATGCAGCGGCCCCCGGTGCCGCGCGGCGAATCTCTGGTCACTCCGATGATGCGGCGGAGGATGCTGATCATGGCGGCGGCCTCCGTGGCCTCCGTGTTCGGGTACTTTCTGTGGCGTCTTGGCACCGGCGTTCCCATCGAGCTGGTCCGCAGCGAAACCTTCACGGTGCTGGCGGTCACGCAGTGGTTCAATGTGCTCAACTGCCGGAGCGAAACCGATTCCGTGTTCAGCCGTGGCTTTCTGCGGAACCGCTGGCTCGTGGGCGGATTGGTGGCGGGCAATATGCTGCACTTTCTCGTGATCTACGCGGGACCGATGAACCGGCTGTTTCACACGCGTCCGATCGATGCGTTCCATTTTGTGCTTATCGGGGCGGTGGCGAGCCTTGTGCTGTGGGTCGAGGAGATCCGCAAATGGTGGGTGCGCCGCGCTTGAGGATCACGGCAAGATGGCATCGTGAACCAGCGTATTCTGCCCATCCATGAAGTCTGTCTTCCGCTCCCTGCTTCCCGTCACGGCGATCCTGTGCAGCGGTGTGCCGTCGCGCTCGGCTGATTTCGAAAAGGACATCCGGCCGGTGCTGGAGGCGCGCTGTTTCGATTGTCATGGCGAGGACAAGCAGAAGAACGGTCTGCGCCTTGATACGGTGCATGGGATCCTCAAGGGAAGTGATTCCGGAGAACCGCTCTACCTCCGCGGCAGCAGTGCCGACAGTCTCATTGTCCGCATGGTGACATCGGATGATCCGAAGCACATGATGCCCCCGAAGGGTGAGCGTCTCGCTCCGGAACAGGTGGCGGCCCTCCGTGCGTGGATTGATGCCGGGGCTCCCCTGCCAGGCGAAAAGGAAGCGGCGGCCTCGCTCCAGCTGAAGACTGATCACTGGTCGTTTCAGCCCGTGCGGCGGCCTGTGCCTCCAGCCGTTCCCGGCGCGCAGGCCCGCACGGAAATCGACGCATTTCTGCTCGCGGCCATGCGGGACAAAGGGCTGACGCCGTCTGGCGAAGCCGACCGGAGAACACTCGTGAGGAGAGTGTACCTTGTGATGCATGGGATGCCGCCGACTCCGGAGCAGACCGAGGCCTTTGTCACCGACGGCCGGCCGGATGCGTGGGAACAGCTCGTGAAGGATGTTCTGGCAAGTCCGCGCCGCGGCGAGCGCTGGGCGCGTCATTGGATGGATGTGGTGCGCTACGCGGACACCAATGGATTCGAGACGAACCGTGAACGCAAGACTGCCTATCATTACCGCGACTGGCTCATCCGGGCCTTCAACGAAGATATGCCGTATGATCAGTTCGTGCGCGCGCAGCTGGCAGGCGACGTCATGGGTGCCGATGCCGCCACCGGGTTTCTGGTCGCCGGAGCCTTTGATATCGTGAAGTCGCCCGACCCGAATCTGTCGCTCATGCAGCGGCAGGACGAATTGGCGGACATGGTCAATACGGCGGGGACTGCCTTCATGGGCCTGACGATGGGCTGTGCCCGCTGCCACAATCACAAGTTCGATCCGATACTGCAGAAGGATTATTATGCGATGCAGGCGGTCTTTGCGGGAGTGAATCATGGCGAGCGCCCGATCCGGCAGACCCTCAGTCCGGCTCAGGAAAATGAACTCGCCACGCTGCGCACGACGCAGGCCAGCCTGCAGTTGGAACTCGCGGCCCTCCGCAGACTGGCGGATCAGCCGGTGGCGACCGCGCAGGGGCTGCGACGTCCGTCGGTTAATCCGCGCGAGAACGAGGAAGTCTTTGCCCCGGTCGAAGCCGAGCGGGTGAGGTTCACGATCAATGCCTCCACGGGATCGCAGCCCTGCCTCGACGAACTGGAAATCTACGATACGGCGGGTCGCAATGTGGCGCTCGCCGCGGGTGGAGCCAAGGCCACGGCCTCGGGTTCGCTGGCCGGATACCCGATCCATAAGCTCGAGCACATCAATGATGGCGTGGCGGGGAATGACCGCAGCTGGATCAGCGACACCGAAGGCAGTGGCTGGGTCGAGATCACCTTGCCCGCGCGTGCCACCATCCGCCGCATTGTCTGGGGACGCGACCGCCATGGACGCTTTGCCGACCGCACAGCGACCGATTACCGGATTGAGGCCGCCGTGGGAACCGATGCCGTGAAACTGCTGGCGTCGTCGGCGGACCGCGAGCCGCTCAAGGGACAGGAAGCGCCCGATGCATGGCTGCAGAGGCTGTCTGCGGAAGATGCCGCGACGGCGCGTGATCTGCTCAGCCGTCAGCAGCAGGCCGATCAGGCCATCGCTGCCCTCAGTGGTGGACAGAGCGCATGGATTGGCACCTTCCAGCAGCCACCGAAGACGCATCGGCTCTACCGTGGAGAACCCATGCAGCCCCGCGAAGTGGTGGCACCGGATATTCTTTCCGTGATGGGATCGCTCCAGCTTCCCGTGGACACGCCGGAACAGGAACGCCGCACGAAATTCGCCGCATGGATCACCGATCCGAAACATCCACTCACGGCCAGAGTCATGGTGAACCGGATCTGGCATTACATTTTCGGTACCGGCCTCGTGAACACGCCGAGCGATTTCGGAGTCAATGGTGCCCGGCCCACCCATCCGGAATTGCTCGACTGGCTCGCTGAGGAATTTGTGCGGAGTGGATGGTCCGTGAAGCACGTGCAGGGATTGATTCTGCAGAGCGATGCCTTCCGGCGGGATTCGGCACCGCGGCCGGATGCCCTCCAGGTCGATGGTGACGCAGTCTATCTGTGGAGATTTCCGCCCCGGCGGCTGGAAGCGGAAGCAATCCGCGATGCCATGCTGACGGTCTCGGGTTCACTGGATCTCACACAGCAGGGCGGCCCGGGATTCTACCTCATGGATGTCGTCGAGGAGAACGTCATGCACTACTTCGCGAAGGAAAAGTTCACGACCGCGGAATTCCGCCGCATGGTCTATCAGTTCCGCATCCGGCAGACCACGGACAGTGTCTTCAGTTCCTTTGATTGTCCGGATGGAGGACAGGTCATGCCGAAGCGGAGCCGCAGCAATACGCCGCTGCAGGCGCTCAATCTGTTCAACAGTTCCTTTGTGCTGCAGCAATCCGATCTGCTGGCGGAACGACTGCGCAAGGAGGCGGGGAACGATCCCGCAGCCCAGATGGAGCGGGCCTTCGGGCTCTTCTTCAACCGGCCACCCGACGACTGGGAACGCAGTCAGTCGGTCGCCATGATTGGCAGCGAGGGCCTCGTGTCCTTCTGCCGTGCCCTCTACAATGCCAGCGAATTCCTCTTTGTCTTCTGAGGCGGTGCCGTCGTTACGGAGCGGACGCCGGGCGGTGGTCTGGGCTGTCCTGCTGAGTCTGGCGGTCTTTGCGGGGTCAACGTGGCTCCGCGGAGGGATCGGGGCGACGCCATACGAGACGACCGATTCCGCTGGGCGGACCATGGGATTCAATGACGTGTTCTCTGCGGAGCACTACGGGATCATTCTGCGGAATGCGTCGCTGCGGGCCGCCTGGGAACAACTGGGAGACGAAGCGCCCTGGGCCCCGCTGTGGCATCTTCTGCTGCTGCTGGCGCATGGGGTTCTGCTTTGGATGCTCAGGCGATGCGGTGCCCGTCCGATCCGGCTCTTTCTCGTCGTGCAGCCAGTACTGTTTTTCCTGGGGCTGCTTGGATTGATCGTTGTGCCCATGAGCCTTGCTGATCTGCTGTGGTTCCGGGCTTCGACTCGGGAGAGCTTCATCGATATTCCCTATATCGCAGTCATGTCGGAGGGGGTATGGCTCACGGTTTGTGCGTTTGCGTGGTTCCGGCTGCGGAAGGAACCGGCCGGGAAGCCAGCCTGAGAGTCGGGCTCAGGCATTACGTGGCTGCGCCATGGAATTGCTTTGGAACGGCGGAGGAAATCATGCGATGCCACCGCATGGTGAAGTCCCTTCGATTCATGGTTCCGGCGCTCGCGCTTTTCGTTTCTGCGGTGGTCCGCGCTGAGGAAGTTCCGTTCCGGACAGTGGTGCGGAAGGCGGGCGATGAAGGGGTGCATACCTACCGGATTCCGGGTTTGGCCACGACGACCAAAGGGACGCTCATTGCGGTCTTTGATGCCCGCAACAAGGGCGGTGGCGATCTTCCGGCTGACATCGATGTCGGCATGATGCGGTCGGTCGATCAGGGAGCCAGCTGGAGTCCCATGCAGCGAATCATGGATTACGATGCGGCGGTGCCGGGATCGCGGGGGAATGGCGTGGGTGATCCTGCGGTGCTGGTCGATGCGAAGACCGGCACGATTTTCGTGGCCGCACTATGGTCGCAGGGGAACCGTTCATGGCATGGCAGCGGTCCCGGACTCACCCCGGAGGAAACCGGACAGTTTGTGATCAGCCGGAGCACCGATGACGGAGTCACGTGGAGCGCGGCCGAATCGATCACGCCGCAGATCAAGGATCCAGCCTGGAGGCTGTGCTTCCAGGGACCGGGTAATGGCATTCAACTGGCGAATGGAGCCCTTGTGTTCCCCGCACAGTTCAAGGACGCCGCCAACGTGCCGCATTCGTGCTTCATCGCGAGCACCGACGGTGGCCGCACATGGAAGATTTCCGCACCGGCCATTCCCGGTCAGCCTCCGACCAGTGAAAGCGCCATCGCCGAGATTTCCGACGGTTCCCTGCTGCTGTCCATGCGCGACGAAAGCAAGTCCGGGCAGCGGCTGTGGTCGCGCTGGGACTTCAAAGGGCCCGATCCTCTGGCGGGCACGTGGTCCTCACCGCGGCTGCACTTGCCCGATCCCACCTGCATGGCGAGTCTGATCCGGCATCCTTCCGGAGCGCTTGTCTTTGCGAACGCGGCCCATCCGAAGCAGCGGGTCGCCCTGACTGTCCGGGTGAGCCGCGACGGCGGCACGACATGGAATGACGGACGGGTCATCGAGTCGGGCGGAGCCATGTATTCGAGTCTCACCGTGCTTGCGAATGGCGATCTGGGCGTGCTTTACGAAAGCGTTCCCGAAAAGGGACTGGTCTTTGCACGGTTTCCGTTCGCATGGGTCGCCGATGCGCCTGCTGCGGTGAAGTGAAGCCTTGTGTGGCTGCCGAAAGGCCGGGCGCGGCGGGAGCGTTTGGAGAAGGCAACCATTCTGCGCCATGCATTCCCTGCTCGACCGCCGCCGCTTTCTGTCGCAGACCGTCTCCGGGCTGGGCGGGATTGCGCTGACCCAGTTGCTCACCGCAGACCGCCTCATGGGAGCGGCACCGATCCGACCGGAGATCAATCCCGCGAATCCCAATGCGGCCCGCAGGGCGCATTTCACGCCCCGCGCGAAGAATGTTCTCATGATCTTCTGTTCCGGGGCTGTCAGCCAGGTGGATACCTTTGATTACAAGTCCGAGCTGATCCGGCATCATGGCAAGCCAATGCCTGGCGGCGAGAAGCTCATCACCTTCCAGGGCGAGCAGGGGAACCTGACAAAGAGCCCATGGGAATTCCGTCCGTACGGTCAATCGGGCAAGATGATATCCGATCTCGTCCCTCATCTCGGGGCGATCGCGGACGACCTCTGCTTCATTCATTCCCTGACCGGCAAGACGAACACGCATGGCCCGGGGGAGAACTTCCTGTCGACCGGAAACACCCTTGATGCCTACCCGAGCATGGGGTCGTGGCTCACCTATGCGCTGGGCACGGAAAACGAGACGCTGCCGGCTTACGTGGCGATTCCGGATCCGCGTGGAGCCCCGCAGTCGGCTGGAAACTTCTGGGGTTCCGGCTACCTGCCGGCTGCCTTTCAGGGAACGGATTTCAATGCGACCCGTCCGGTGCGCAATCTCGCCCGTCCGTCGGCTGCTTCTCCGGAAAACGACCGGGCCACGCGGGAATTTCTGACGGCCCTGAACCGTCATCATCTGGAACGGTTTCCGGGGGACTCCGAGCTGGCGGCGCGGATTTCGAGTTATGAACTGGCGGCGCGCATGCAGTTGTCGGTTCCCGAGGTATCCGATATTTCGAATGAACCGGAGCACATTCTGAAGCTTTACGGTGCGGATGCGGCGGGCAATCCGGTGCAGGATCTCAAGGCGGCCTATGCGCGGAACTGCATTCTGGCGCGGCGTCTCATCGAGAAGGGGGTGAGGTTTGTGCAGTTGTTCAATGGTGCCTACCAGACGGGAGGCGAAGGGGTGAGCAACTGGGATGGTCACAAGGTTCTCGAGGAACAGTACAGCAAGCACGGCGTGGTCATGGACCAGCCCACCGCGGCCCTTGTGACGGATCTCAAGCAGCGGGGCCTCCTCAAAGATACCCTCGTGGTCTGGTGCACGGAATTCGGACGCATGCCAACCTTCCAGAAGGGAGCGAGCGGACGCGATCACAACCCGGGAGGATTCACCGCATGGATGGCCGGTGCCGGGGTCAAGCCCGGCATGTCCTACGGAGCCACCGACGAATTCGGCTACAAAGCCGTCGACCGCATCGCCACCGTCTACGATTTCCACGCGACCATCCTCGACATTCTCGGGCTCGATCATGAGCGCCTGACTTACTATCACAATGGACTGGAACGCCGGCTCACCGACGTTCACGGTCACGTGATCCGCGACATCCTGGCCTGATCACAGTCATCCGCGGGGGCGGCAGCCGGTTGCCCCGCGCTCGGCCATGGAGTGCCGCTGTTTATTTGGCTGCGGGGGCGGCAGGCGATGCCTTGACGGCTTCCTTGTCGCCGAGCTTGAGGGTGGGTTCCTTGGCTTCCTCGGAGATGTCGAGGGCGATCCAGTGGCCATTGAGGGCGTGCGCCGGAAAGCCGCAGGCGAGGGCGTATTCCCCTGCTTCGTCGGCGGTGAAGGTGAACGTATGCTTGCCGTAGGAAAGGCCCTTGATGTGATCCGGGACGGCTGCGCCTTTGAAGTACGGCTCCGGGACCTGCAGCTTCTTGGTGTCATCCTTTTCGATGACGATGAGGCTGTGGGGAATCGGGCTGGGATTGATGTAGGTGACTTCCACGGTCCAGTCCTTCGGAATCGTGTAGATGGCATTGCCCTTGGCGTAGCCATTGAAGTTCATGCCATAGTTTTCCGCTGTCCAGACGGCGACGACCGTGAGTCTGACCGTTTTCGGTTTGTCTCCGAGGCGCAGGAAGTCCTTTTCTGTTAGTCCTTCGATGAGTTCCTTCTTGAGGCCCGAGTCAGCGGCAGATGCATGAGCGGCATGGTCATCGTGCCCGCCATGACCGGCGGCGGGTGTTTCCTTTTCGTCGGCGGCGAAGGCGAAAGTGGAGAGGGCGAGAAGCGGGAGGGCGATTCGGAGCATGGGAGCAGGGGGCGGGAAGGAATGAACGGGTGCAGGAGAACGGAAAGACGGCGGACCGCCTGTCGGCACTACTGCCGAGCGCGGTGGCAGAAGGCAACAGGCGGCCCGCACGGATTTCCCGGGGGGTTGCCGGAGATTATTTCTTCTGGAGCGGTGCCGTGGCGGCTCCGGCCGGGACCTTGTCCGCAGGCACGAGCTTCCAGACGGCTCCCTTTTCGTTGACGGCTGGGTCGACCGGGCCGCCATAGTTGGCGGTGGCGTGGGTCAGGTAGATATTGCCTGCTTCATCTTCCCCGCCCGAGGTTGGCCGCAGGTTCGTGTCGAGATCGAGCATTTCCTGCATCTGCCATTTACCGGCTGCGTCGCGCTTGAGAGCCCAGACCTTGCCGCTGCCCCAGTCGGCCGCGTAGTAGATGCCGTCCATGGAGGGATAGTCCTTGCCGCGGTAGATGCCGAGGCCGATCACGCAATTCCCCTGATCGACGTGGCTGTACTCCGCGATGGGGAGGACGCCGACGCGCGGGTTGGTGGCGTCGTCTTCAATGGGGAACGTGTGGCTGCCGCACATGAACTTCCATCCGTAGTTCTCGCCGCCTTTGCTGCCGGCCGGCTGGAGATCGATTTCCTCCCAATGGTTCTGCCCGATGTCGGCGATGAACATATCGCCGGTCTTGCGATCGAAGCTGAAGGTCCACGGATTCCGGATGCCGTAGGCCCAGATCTCGGGTTTGGCGAGCGGATGGATCTGGGAGAACTGCTTCTCACTGATGCCGAAGAGCGTCATCTGCTGCTTCGGAGTGAGGAACGGATTGTCCTTGGGAATCGAGTAGGCCCGGTCCGGTGTTGAATTGTCGACGTCGATCCGCAGCATCTTGCCGAGCCATGTGTGGAGGTCCTGACCCGCACTGATGACATCGCCTTCCCAGCCGCCATCGCCCACTCCGATGTACAGATAGCCATCGGGACCGAACTTCATCTTGCCGCCGTGGTGATTGCAGTACGGGAAGTCGATCTGCATGATGACGCGGGCGGATTCCGGATCGAGGCGGTCAGGATTTTTCTTGGAGACCTGGTATTCGGTGAGCAGGGTGGCTCCATTGAACCAGAGGTCGGCATAGCTCACATAAACCTTGCCGTTTTCCTTGAACTTCGGATGAAACTCGACCCCGAAGAGGCCTTCCTCAAGGAATGAGCTGAGGGTTTTGTCGCGGATATCGAGGGCTGGCTTATCAAGGAGTTTTCCGTCCTTGATGACGCGGACGAGGCCATGGCGCTCGCAGACAAACAACCGTCCCGAGCCATCGGGCGGGGCCGTCACGTCCACGGGATCCACGAGGCCATCAGCCACTTTCACAAGGGCCAGCGGGGGAGCGCCCTCGACCTTGCCACCCGGCTGAGCGACCGGGTCGGCGGCATAAAGCGAGAAGGGCAGCGAGGAAGCGGCGATCAGCGTGAGCAGATTCTTGTTCATTTCTTGGAGGGGGGGGAATTGCGACCCGCGCGGTGGGATCGGCCATGGTTCTAGCGCTCCGGCCCCTTCCTTGGCAAGCCCTGCGATGACAGAAATCGCGGACGTTCACCCTGGCCGGGTGGCTGGTAGATAGCCTGCGGGGACGCGATAATTCATCAAATCTCCGGCTCCATGCGCAGAACGTCAGTCAATCAACAGGCCAAGCGGCAGCCATGGCGGTGCAGCTATGTGACAGCTATGCCGGCATCGAATTCACGGGTACCGCGGGGCTCCATGAGCGCGCCTCGGGTTCTCGCCCTGACAGGATCATGAATTGCCCGGAAGGGACCTCCATGCGGTAAATGATGAAAATCCAGCAAAGACGACTGACATTTGCGAAAAGGAGAATTGCGAACGAGGGGAACGTCAGCCTGGGATCCGGGAGCGTTGGAAATCCATTAAGATTCTATTCCCTCAGGCTCCTGCGCATGCCACCCAGCGAAGGCGACCCAAGAGCCTGTTGAAAAACCGGGCCCGGCAGCGGATCCGGAGGCCACGGTGGCTGGTTGAGCAGCTGCGCCGGGGGGGGGGCTAGTGACGGGATCCCTGCGGGCGGCGCGCCTTATTCCAGCAGCCGCAGTCGAAGGTCTCGACCTCCTCCTTTGTTGCACGTCGCCTTGTGGAAGAATTTCTCGCCGCGCTACCAGTCCGGGTTTTTCAACAGACACCTAAAATGAAAGGCAATCCCAGGAGCCTGAGAAATTCCGCGGTCTCGGTGCGGCCTCCATGAGGAACCAGACAAATCAGCGGACCCCGGGAAAATGGCTCCGGGAGTGCAGAATTGAATTGAAGAGGAGCTAAAACCAGCGGACACCTCCGTCAAGCTAAACCAACTCCCCTCCATGAAATATTCAGCACCGCTTGATGGAATACGGGCACTTTCCATAGTGGCGGTTCTGGTGAACCACGCTAATGGGGGCTTGCTTCCGGGAGGATTTACAGGTGTGGATGTGTTCTTCGTGCTCTCAGGATATCTGATCACCAGAATTATCGGAGGGGATCTCGACAGTGGACAGTTCTCCTTCCGTGAATTCTATCTCCGGCGGGTTCAACGGCTCATTCCCAATCTTATCGCCATGCTGCTCGCCGTGCTCGCTGCCGTGGCATTTTTACTTCCGAAGGGGACTTCTGCTACACATGGAATGCATGCAATGTGGACATTGCTTAATGGTGCGAACATCTTCAACTGGAGAAAGCTAGGAGACTACTGGGGAGTAAGGGCAGAGTCTTCACCGCTGACGCATGCTTGGTCTCTGGCTGTCGAGGAGCAATTCTATCTTGTTTACCCGCTTCTCTTCGTGCTGCTCTGGCGATGGAGGCGGCGCTTGCTGCTTCCGGTCCTTATTATAGGCTTCTTGGTTTCTTTGGCGGGAAATCTATACCTGACCAAAAAAATTCCATCCGCTGCTTTCTATCTTTTGCCATCGCGTGGCTGGGAGCTTTTGGCTGGATCCCTGCTGGCTCTGGTGATCAGGAAAAATGCTCCTCATAGATCAAATTTCGCGGCAGCGATGGGTTGGATGGGAATGGCTATGCTGCTGTGCGGATTCGGGTTTATTGATGAAACAGTCCCATTCCCCGGATATTCCGCGCTTTTGCCAGTTGCTGGCAGTGTTCTTCTGATTGGTTCGGTGGAGATTTTCCCGCAAGGGGTGGGGCGCATGCTTTCAGCACGACCAGTGGTGGCGATTGGAAAAGCCTCCTATTCTCTGTATCTTTGGCATTGGCCGGCTCTTGTGATTACGCGCATCATGGCTGTTCAGCTTGAGTTGCCCATGAAAACGGCCGCATGGGCTGGAATTACTGGCGGGATTCTTCTGGCACTGATCGCTTATCACGGGATCGAAATTCCGATGCGCAAGCGCGGCGAGGGTAGGCGGAACAGACTGATTTGGATAGCTGCCGGTGCGGTGGCAGCATGGCTACTGTCGTCATGGTTGGTGTTACGCCCGCTGGAGGCGGACCGGTACTCCCGTTTCGATCCAATCGTTTTTTCTGGGAACCAGTACGACACCCGGTGGTCATCCGCGGACTACCTGAAGGAAAAGAAATCCGCGCACATATACGATGTTGTTTCACCGCCCATTCTCGATGTGTGGATGCGAAACCGCTGGCGTGAGGGAGGCTTGATTCGAAGGTATGGCTCTGATGGCAGACCTCGCGTGGTTGTCTTCGGCAGTTCGCATGCGATGATGTACAGCCGGGTGATTGATGAATTGTGTCAGGAACTGCAGATTCCGGTCGCATTTTTCGGTGTGGTGGGTGGGGGGCCATCGATGTTCGAAGCCACTGCAGATCCGTCATACAAGGGCCCTTTTGAATCGCGTGCAGATGCAAAGTTCTTCGACGAGGTACGTCGGCGGTTTCTTGGGGAGTGGAAACCTGATCTTGTTATTCTGATCGACCGCTGGGATTCCAAGTACCAGGCTGATTCCCTTGGCGTGAGTCTGCAGGACTTCCTTCGTGATGTACGCAAGGATGCAAGGAGGGTGGCGTTTGTGACTCAAGTGCCTGTCCACATCGGGGGAAACTACGTTAATCTTCGGGAGGTGGTCTCTGCGCGCACGAGCAGCGCTGCGGATCCCCTTCCCTTATTGTTTCCGGACAACAAAGACACGGTTCGCCGACTCATCGCGGAGCGTGCCGAACGCGTGGCCAGAGTGGACTCTCTGCTTCGGGTAATCCGACCTGATCTGGAATTCTACCACGCAGATGGGTCGATCCGCTATGCGGAAGGTCGAAAGTTTTACTACATGGACGAAGACCATCTTTCCGACGCCGGCGCTGAGCGGGTGAAGGGACTTTTTGCGGAACTCCTGACTGGACTGAGTGGGGCATCAAGGGGACTGCGGGAAGCAAAATGAAGGCACTTCGGTTGGGATCTTTCGGTGTGCTGCCGGGTCTGTTTCGGGCGTCGGAGGCACTCGACCTCATCAGGAAGCGCCATTCAGGCAACGGCGTCGATGAGTCTGCCTGCTCCGGCCTGAATCTGCGACTTCCGCGTGGTGTGGTGCAATTCCGCAGCTGACGATGGACCTTTTCCATGGAACTTTGGCCGAGTTGCGCTAGGAAGTGTACTGTCGGACTGGGTTGGTGTTGAGCATGGTGAGGCGTGGATGCGCAGGCCCTGATGAAATTGGCGCTTTGCGGGGTGCGGAGGCGGGGTATCGGTCGGATTCAGCCGGCTGCCAAGGGTCCGGCACTGGTTTTATGCATCAGGTATACATTCGCACTTACGGTTGTCAGATGAACGAGCGCGATTCCGATCAGGTCGCGCAGATGTTTCTGGATCGCGGGGGGTATGTGGTGACGGAGGACGAGGGGGAAGCGGATGTGATTCTGATCAACACGTGTTCCGTGCGGGATCAGGCCGAGCAGAAGGCGCTCGGGAAGATGGGGATGATGGGGAAGTACCGCCGGGTGAAGCCGCATGTGGTTTACGGGTTTCTGGGGTGCATGGCGCAGAGCCGCGGGGAGGAACTGATCCGTGACATTCCGCATCTGGATCTGGTGGCCGGGACGCAGAAGTATCACCGGGTGGTGGATTATGTGGATGCACTGCTGAAGCGGAGGCTGGAGCGTCAGATGGACGATGAGCGCTTCAGCATTGTGGATGTGGCCGAGGAAGAAGCGTCGCAGAACACGATCCGGGATCAGCGGCTCGAGGAGCAGCAGGCGACCGCCTTTGTGAGCATCATGCAGGGATGCAACATGAAGTGCACCTTCTGCATTGTGCCGTACACAAGGGGGGCGGAGCGCGCCCGGCCGATTGCGGAAATTGTGGAGGAAGTGCGGAGGCTCGCTGGCGAGGGCGTCAGGGAAGTGACTCTGCTCGGGCAGATTGTGAATCGTTATGGCGTGCGGGAATTCCCGGTGGTGGGCGGATTGAGTCCGTTTGTGCAGTTGCTGGATGCCGTGCACGAGGTTGAAGGAATCGAGCGGATCCGCTTCACGAGTCCGCATCCGATTGGGTACCGGGACGATCTGATTGATGCCTTCCGCCGGCTGCCGAAGCTCTGTCCGCACATTCATCTGCCGCTCCAGAGTGGCAGCGAGGCCATTCTGAAGGCGATGCACCGGCCGTACAGTCCGGGGCGGTTCCTCGAGATCTGCGGGAAGATGCGGGAGGCGCGTCCGGATGTGGCGATCACGACCGACATCATTGTGGGATTTCCCGGCGAGAGCGAAACGGACTACGAGGCCACCAAGGCGGTGGTGCGGGCGGCGGATTTCGATAACGCGTTCATTTTCCGCTACAGCAAGCGAAGGGGCACGCCGGCTGCGGACATCCCTGACGAACTGCAGCTGCCCGAGAAGGTGAAGGAAGAACGGAATCAGGATCTGCTGGCAATGGTCAATGCGATGGCCAAGCCGAAGTACGAACGGCAGGTGGGCAGCGAGGTGGAGATTCTCTGCGAAGGGTATTCGAAGTCGACCAATGAGCGGCTCACGGGCCGGACGCCGCAGAACAAGATTGTCGTGTTCGAGGGACCGCACGACCGGCTCAAGGGCCGGATTTTCCGGGTCCGGATCGATCACACGCACGGGTTCACCCTGTATGGGGATGCGGTGGTGGCGGGTTGAGGGAGGGGGATTTCAGGGCGACGAAATCGAAAGCCGGAGGAACTGGCGGGGCTGGCTGGCGGAGACATGGACCGAGACCGATCGCGCGTGGGCCGGACCGGATTCCGTGGTGATGGTGTCTGCGGTGAGGCTGGTCATGGGCTGACCTGCGGAACAGCGGGCGACGGCTGACCAAGGACCGGATGGCGATGCGGCGGACGAGACGGTCAGGGTGATGTCGGAGCGGGATGGGAAGCGGCGGAATGAGATGCCGAGGAGATGAGCCGGCGTGGCGGTGGGGAGGATCTCGGTGGAGGGCGCGAGGGGGTTGCCTCCGAGGGCGTACTCCGTGAGATTGGGAAGGCCGTCGCGATCCGGGTCGGCAGCGGGACTGGCGTCGGCGGCTGCATCAGGCGATCCCCAGAACGCCATGCGCCAGAGGGCCGACGGCGGCGGCGATGTGAGGCCGCGGAGGATGAGTGGGTAGACGTGCTGAGCGCCATTGGGGTCGCCTCCATTGTCCGCAATCAGTACGACCGAGTGAGCGTCCGGACCGAGGGCCGGCAGGGCTGGACCGAGGGCGATGCCTTCGAAGTTCCGGGTCGAGACCGAGCCGACGTTGCGTTCCCAGAGGAGGGTTTTGGTGACGGCCACGTATGGAGTGGAGTCGAGGCTCGGGACTTGACTTGTGTCCGTGGCGGCGGCGAAGCTGACGAGGTAGATGCGGTTGCGGAAGGAGGGAAGGAACGAAGTGCCGAGTGTTCGTTCGAGGACGAGGATCTGGCCATCCGGAAGTGCGCAGAGGTCCGCAACACCGCTGCGCTCAAGGGAGGTCAGGGAACTGTCGAACCCGAAGGAATCGGTGCGGTAGGCCCACTGACCGGACGGTTGAAGTGAGTAATCGAAGCGCTGGAGGCGGACGAGGGATCCGCTGCTGGCAGTGGAAAGAGCACTTTCATGGGCGAGCGCTTCTTCATTGGCCGTCCAAAGGGTTCCCGCATTCCATGAACAGGATTCGAAGCCGAAGTTCTGGCGGTCGTTCTGGAGAACGACCGGGATGGCAAGGCTGCGGAGAAAATCGCCATCCGGGAGCGAGTGCTCGCGGAGGTAGCCACCGTCCGGCCATGCGCCTTCGTCGGAAACGAAGAACGAATTCCGTTCGCCGGACCATGCGATGCCCTCAAGGTCGTAGCCTGCGGCAAGGGTGAAGACCGCCGTCTGGCGGGCGCTGGTGATGTGGCCGCTGGCCGGGTCGATGGCGATATCGAGTTCGGCCGTCCGGCGTTCCCCGGCGGCGTCGCTGACCGCGAGCCATGAATTGGCAGCCAGCCATGTGATGCCGCTCAATTCCCCCGTCGGGGCTGTGAAGCTGAAGACGCCCTGCCCGGGGTCGGTAATGCTGAGCTGGGCGTTGGCGGATGATGCGGCGATGATTGCGGCGCAGGCAACAGCAGGCTTCATGTGGCAGTGGTCAGCGCCGGCGGAAGCGCTCGAGTTTCCGGGAAACCATGTCCGAGAACTGCCGGACTTCCTCGAGGCCGGTGAGTTCGGCGAGCATGCCAAAGGCGGTAACCGAAGCCGTGATGGCGAGGCCGAGACCGACGGCGCGGCCAGTTTGACCCAGGGTGCTCCAGTGCGGGGCAAGGGTGAAATTCCATGTGGCCCACGCGACGGCACTGAGGGCCGCCAGCGGCAGGAGGAGCCGGCCCGTGGAGGCGATCAGGCGCCGGGTTTCGAGGCCACCGGTGAATTTCGCAAGGAAGAAGTAGAGGAGGATGAAATTGAGGGCGGCGA
>Ga0315904_10000535_pt1 | contig 60514 bp, 80 predicted proteins | sample LakEriMetagenome_6_FD_203529 | JGI IMG/M metagenome (GOLD analysis project Ga0315904, IMG submission 203529) | Freshwater fungal communities from buoy surface, Lake Erie, Ohio, United States - Buoy 12 MA120 | ecosystem: Environmental > Aquatic > Freshwater > Lake | place: USA: Lake Erie, Ohio...
TCCTCAAGAAAGCGAAAACCCACATCAACAAAAGAAGAACGCAAGCTGGAATCAAAAGAAGCCCACTAGCCAATGCTCTCACTAGCTGATCAAAAAAACTACGTTGCATCACAATTCCTCCCAGCGCATGCGCATCGCATCAACCGTTTTTTGAGGGACGCCATGGATTGATCCATAGTCTCCCTTTGCCTCAAGAATCTCCAACTCTACTCCCAGTTCTTTCGCAAGTTTTCGATACGGTTCCATCTCCCACTTTCGCGTGAACGTGTTAGAGACAACAACCGAAGAACCGTTCTTAAGAGCATCACGCGCTTCAGAGAAACACCAAGTATGCGCATCCTCAAGCTCAGTCGGCTCAAACCTGTAGTTGCCAGAAGCATCCACAAAATACTGATCAGCCTCGAAGTGATACAAAGAGGGATCAGCCTCAACCATCGCTTTCGCCATGGTAGACTTTCCAGCCCCAGGAAGACCGCGAATCAACATCAGCTTCGGCATACACAGTTCCTCTCAATCAAGGCAATCATTATACACTAGAGGCAGTTGAAAGTAAAGCTGAATTTTGCTCCAAGTCATCAGCCACATTGTCATCATACAAATACGCCAAAGTGTTCCACACGCTGGCACGAACACTGTATTCCTTGCGGAAGGTTGAGTACCAATCGCGGAACCAGATTCCATCACCATTGGATTCTGCGTAGTCTTCGGCTCGAGTCAAGAAGTTCATTACACTACATCTCCCTTGAATTTAATGGGTTTGATATCATTGCGATGCACCAGCTCCCACCTGCCGTCTTCCGGTATCTCAACCAGATACTGTTCGTCGAAACAGTTGTAGTCGCGGATTCGCACCGTTGTCTCGTCGGTGTGATATCGACCATCATAGTCCACCCAGATAGCCAATGCACCCTTCTCGAGGATGATCGGGGTAATAACAACCTTGGCTTTCGTTTTCGTCTTTTTCATCTTATTTCACCATCTGATAAGGTTTGTTCCAATCGCCGATACGGATGTCGTTGTACCAGCCCACATCGAAGTAGTCGGTCATCTCACAAAACCCTCAGCGATTATACAGTTCGCAATCTTTGCCATTCTTACCCATAGTGATCATATCATACCAAACGATTTCCCAATCGTCCGATACAATCTTCGCTCTAGCATCCGCCAACTTCTTGGTAGGATAGACGCCGCAGATCACGCTCTCAGGCGCACCACGATTCTCAGCGCGGACGATATACATTTTGCTCATCTTACATGCTCCAGTAGGTTTCGGACGAAGGATCGCAGCAAAGGGGAGTGTCAGACGCGATCTCCACCTCTTTGCCGCTCATCAGGTTAACAACCTTGCGCGTCTTCGGCTTGACCCGCTTCTCGAGGCTGTCGAGGAACAGCTGACGCTTGCCGACGGGCAGCAGCTCCAGCGCATTCACCAGCGCCGACTGCAGATAGCCAGCCGTGTAGGCGTAGTTGTCGTCGCGACCAGTGTCTTTGATCAACAAGTCAGCAATAGCAGTCACGCGGGATTCGGTCGAGCGAGGGTCAATCTTTACACGAGCCATTTCAGTCTCCAGTTCATCAAGTCAACGAGGGTAGTATGACGGAGTTGGACCAAGATGTAAAGAAAAATGATTCTAGGAAAATCAATGACTTAACAGAGGGTTCGCCTAAGTCATTGATTTGTAAGGGGATGTGTGAATCGGTAATTTTACGCTTTTTGCTACGGCAAGATCCAGTGGGTAATTCCCGCCATCAGCCTGCAGTTTTTAAGTGAATTTGCATAAGTCATTGATTTGTATAGAGAAAGTCTTGCAAGTGAACATAAGAAGGATGTTGCTAAGTCATTGATTCATAAGGAAATTTGGTGGGGCTGACAGGACTTGAACCTGTAACCTGCCGATTATGAGTCGGAAGCTCTGACCATTGAGCTACAGCCCCGTGACTCTTATTTGTAGTACCAGTCATCCCAACGGGAGACGCGAATATCAAACCTCTTGTATCCCTTCTCCGTCAAGAACCGATAAATCTGCTCTCGCTCAGGCAACCAGTTGTGTTCAACAGTGATCGTGTCTACTTGGTACTTGTTCCAGTCTAAGCTCTTGAGAATTTCATACTCGCCGCCTTCGGTATCAACGCTCATGTATTCTATGTGGTTGGGGGCGTTGTACAGCTCAAGAAGATCATTAAGAGAGATGGACATAACTTTGAAGGAGTTCTGATATGAAGCGCTCTCGCTCTTGTATTGTTCAATGCAAGAAACAAGACCAATGTCAACATCACCTGAATCCAGGAACGTTAAGAGCTTGCCAGTTTCTGGTGTAACGCACTGAGTGTTTATGTGACAGTTTCGTTGGTTGAACAGAGTCTTATGATGTTTGACCAACGGCTCGCACAAAATACCATTCCAACCAAACTCTCGCTCTAGGAGGCAAGTGTTCGAGAATGTTGTACCATCGCTGGCACCAAACTCCACAAAGAATCCATTTCTTTTGTTGTTGAGTTGTCCCAGAACCCACAAGTCCTGTTTAATCTGTGCATAACTTTCCATAACATTCTCCCTTAGTTGTTGGTGCGAGTGGCGGGACTTGAACCCGCAAGCCCGAGGGCGGCAAATTTTAAGTCTGCAGTGTATACCGATTCCACCACACTCGCTGATTGGCGATCCTGGAGGGATTCGAACCCCCGACCATCTGCTTAGAAGGCAGATGCTCTATCCTACTGAGCTACAGGATCAACGATCGTCTTCTTTAACATCATACTTGCCGTTCTTATATGCGGCGCGAGTGTTCGGTTGAAACGTGTTAGCCTGTCTCGGCTTCTGTTTCTTCTTAGAGGTCTTGTACTCATCACGACCCCACTCATCATACTCGTAAGATTCCCTCTGGTCCTTACGTTTCGCCATCGCACTTCTCTCTTCTTCTTAGGTTACTTAACAACACGGAGTATCACCGTGTCACCATTCATCCTGCCATTCAGCAAAGATTCTTTCGAATTGATTTCGGTCATCAGCTTCCGAAGCTCAACCTTGCCAGCGCCAAGCACCTGACTCAGAACCTTCTCTGGCTTTCTGAGCGTCTTGGCTATTGATGCTGCTTCAGAGTAATTAGTCAGGCTGCTGCCCTTGATACCGATACCCGCAGGGCTGTTTGTGTGATAAACTCCCAGCTTGCGCGTCTTGGTGTTGTAGACCCAGACCTGCGAAGCACCAAGAACGTTGGTCGGCTCTACGGACTTGATCTTCAGCTTGTCATCAGATTGCTTATACTTCAACTTGCTGACAACCTTATCAGCCGAAACAGTCTTCTTGGCTCGCGGCTTTCGAGCTGCCTTCTGATTGGTCATCAGGCGTTCGGCATCTTTGATGATGTTAGCCATGAAAGCAATAAGACCACGAAGACGAGTCTTGCTGTACGTTGAGTATGCTTCAGCGAGTTCTTCGTCTTTACCACTCTCCGCGATCAGCGGTTCGCGGACTTTTTCGCGGAAATACTCGGAGATGGCTTTGGCATGAGCTGGTTTCACGCCCACAGTTTGCATCCAATCATAAGGATTGAACTTGTCTTCACTCTTAGGTGTCAGAACGTAATCGTCAATGGCTCCCTCAAGCTCAGAGATAAAATAATCAATGCGATTCTTGATGCCTTCTTCGATCTTGGCTCGAGTTTCAGCAGGAGTCTGTGATACAGCAGCAGGAATAATTCGCCCGACTCTTGCATTGAAGTCGTCTTGCATTTTCTGAATGGAGTTCAGATGTTTCTCAGAATGTTTGAACCCGCGAGCAATCATTCGTTTGGCAGCAGCCAGAGTCTGGTAGAACTGAGCGATATTGGGTTCGCAGTTCAACACCTTAGCCGCCCACTTATTATCAGTGTGAGTGTTGTACCAATTGAGCGTATTCATAATAATGAGCTCTGGCGTAAGCTCTTCAGAATTCCAAGAAGGTTCATACTTCTTGGCTTCATTCATCTTGGCGCGAACAGCGTCTTTACGAGTCTTCTTCTCAGTCATGATATGCTCGGAAGTTCAAGTCAATGAGGATATGATACGCTCATAGAAGTTGAAAGTAAAGTTGAATTTTCAACTTAACCCCAAAGGACCTGTTTTGCGGCTTGCAGGTGAGCTGGAGCGAATTCAATGAGCGAGTCAACACGGAAAGACCGCCATGCGTTCACATCAAGATCCCAAACCGAAACGTTGTTGCGTTCTACTTCATTAAGAAGCATGCCCTTGCCCTGATAGTCCTCAGGGAGATAGTGATCGATCAGCGTACAGCGCATGACTCGCTCCGAGCCATCTGCTTTCTTGAACTTTGCTATGCAGACGCTGTTCTTAAGATCTTGAATAACTTCATTCACATTATACATTTGGAATTTCTCCTTTCGTAAAAATCTTCTGATAAAGTTCAACCAACTTCGACCCCCACTCGGAAGTCTTCACAACACAACCCATTTCTCTTGCGCGCATACAATTGTTCACATATGTGACTGGATCGCCAAGGATCGCTTCAAATATAGAGACGTCTAAGTTTTCATTGAGCACGCATATTGTATATTTACATCCAAGTTCTTTCTCTTGAAATGTGACGTCGTCTGGTGCCGTAAAGAAGTTCAATGACCAAACATCTGTTCGTTCTCCATTTTCTTTTTTTATGTCAGAAATAAAGAAGGTGACTGCATCGAAACCTCCTCCAATTTTGTCTGTCTCGATTCCGCCATAGTGGATCGTGTCTTTTGTCATTTTTCCTCCCAACAACAGCAACTATTATAGTCGCGATGATGATGAAAATAAAGTTGTTTTTCTTGAAAGTTTCACTTTACTTTGTCAACCAACTTCGGTATAATCATACTGTCGGTTTAAGGATTATTATAATTATAGAGTGCAAGATAATATGCATCAACAATATCAGAGACAGGATTACCGATGCTCGCTTTCTTTGGGCTGATAATTTTGTTGATGTCTGGGTTACCTGCTGCTAGGAAAGAAGCATACATAGCATCTTTGTTTGAATTACCTTTTCCAGTAGCGAACTTCTTCAGAACAGTAGGAGCTATGGTATTAAATATATATTTGTTCTCCCAGAGCTTATGCTTCAGCAACCCGCAGTTCTCGGCTAAGTTAAAGACCCTACCTTTTGAACCAAATGAATAATCTTCGAGGGTGATATGAAAGCTACAATCTTCTGCCAATTCTTTCAACAGCTTCATGAAATGATTGCTTATATGATCATGCCGTTCTTGGTCTACTATGTAATCAGAATGTAGATCTCCCCTGACATTAGGAAGTAACATTCCAGTGTTGCGCTTTTCAGATGTGAGAAAATAAAAGGAAGAACCCTCAAACGAAGGTTCTTCCATCAGACACATGCATGGCGATGTAAGAGAGTAGTCGATTCCGACGTTAATCTTCTTCTTCAATGTTGAACTCTTTTATATAATCCTCTAGTTCTTCGAACTCATCCTTTTCAAAAACTCTTACATCCTCAAGTGGCTGAGAACAAAACGGGCAAACCTCGGGCATACCTGCTTCCTCTGTGTAGAACAATTGTACATCTATTGCGTCACAGAAGTCACATGATATTGATGCGCGTTTGTCGTATTTCATCTTTCTAACCTCTATATAGTTACTTTACTTCGCACGCACCTCCAGCGCATGCTGCTTGGTCTGTTAATGCTGTATTGTCATCATACTCATGAACGACAGACAGATCGATATCATGAAGGTGTTGCACCATCCCGTCGAATGTTTCCTTCGTGCAATCCTCGAACGGAGCCTGCACATATGTTCCACCATCATAAGGAAGAACTGAGATACCAGTGTAATTATCTTGGTTGTCCCACATCCATTCGCCGACAGATTCCCATTCCTCTTCTCTAAGAGATATAGTACAAGAGACGTTATGAAAGTTATCACCAGAACGATGACCAGTGCGCACCCACTCTAGGTTGAATTTCTTCACGCGCTCGAGAAGATCCATTGCGCTTTCATTACGCAGGATGGCTCCTTCTGGCGCTTTCTGAGGAATAGAAAGAACAGCTTCAAGGTGCGGCTTGAATACACAATCCTCCACTAGGGTTGGGAAGTTCTGTTTGATGTAACCATACATTGCTTCATTTTTACCAACGCGCATACGACGAATGTAATAATCATTGTGCCAGGCATGAATACCAGAAGAAGAACCAACAACAAGCGAAGTAGTTCCTGAAGGTTTGATCGTGGTCGTTCTTGCGGCTGGATTAATTCCGAGCGCCTTAGCGAGATCTTCATTGGTTTTCTTAACAACTTCAGCAGCCTCGACCAGATCCAAAGAAAGAACAGCGGCACTAGCAATACCTGTCTGACCAACGCCGATAAGTGCTTCGGCTTCGGTTGTTTCTCTCCAAATGCTACGAAGATAGTGGAAGTCAGTATATCCAGCCTGAAGCGTACCAATGAATGCAGCAGCTGCAGAACGACTATTCAGATCCTCCTGATCAACGACGTCTGATACGTTGATTTCTGTTAAATTGCAGAACTGGTGAGGTTTGAGAGATATCTCGGCGCAGGGGTTGGTGAACAAATCGTAGTCATTAGTCCAGAATATTCCTGGTTCGCCCGCACCTGACATTCTCACTAGATCCCAGATGTGCTCGAATTGTTCTTTGGTAACTTCACCACGCTTGAGTACAACGCTGTTGTTTGCTCTTCCGCGCTGCGGCGCAGTTTCCCACCACGCTCCAGACTTGCATGAAAGCATATCGTAATCGTCGATATCGAAGCCAGCAATCATAGCGGCGCGGCGAATGCCTCCAGCGAGAACAGCATCAGCAATAAAGCAATTAATGTCGTGGACTTCGATGGGCTTGAGCTTACGCCCGATTGCATTGTTGAGAACCTGACGAATTTGATCGAGGCAAATACGAAGAGGGTCGGGACCAGGAGCCTTGCCGCCGCTGGTAACAAGGAGTGCGCCTTTCGGACGAATATCGCGGAAGTCGAATACTGGATCAGATTTACCTGTCGTGTATGCCTTTATAAGGATCTTGACTGCATCAGCCCAGCCTTCAATTGAGTCGCCAACGAGAAACCTTCTTGTCTTTTCTGTCGGACCAACAACTACAGGCAATTTGTCTACATGTCGTTTCTGTACCGAGTAGCCAACGCCAGTGCCACCAAGAAGAAGAAACATTAACTCAGCAAAAGCAAATGGATGTTCCATAGGCATATATGCACAGTTGAAGACGCGCGAGTTAGACAGTTCAATAGGCATTCCAGCAAATTGCATAGAACGCATGGATGGAAGAACTTTTTTATTATAAACGAAATTCTTGTATACGTTACGAATCTGACTCTTTATCTCTGGATATCTGCGAACGTGCATAGCCATGTTACGATCGCAGAGCTCTTCCCAAGTTTCTCTACGTTGAATCTCTGGAATGAATTTGGCATACTTATTGAAAACGACGATGTCTGACAAAATAGACTGAGTTACATCCATACCATTCTCCTTAATTAATTGTTGATTATTGATGCGATGTCGGGCGGAGAATAGGTTTCTGGCTTTTGTACTTTACCGTCGGCTCTCTTCAACACTTTCCCGTTTTCCGAAATTTTAGACATGTTGCTGCGCGCAACTTCATCCCAGACTTTTTGCTGAGGAATCCCCAGCGTATGATTAAGACCTTGAATAACCCAGATTAAATCGGCGCAAGCGTCAGCGATTTCAACGAGATCGGATTTACGCCAACCTTCCGAAAGCTCAGCGAACTCTTCGGCGATCAGCTTCATGTATAGCTCAGCTTGCTTTTCAGTCCATTCGTTCAAACATGGCGTATCGATCACTTGTTGACTACAAGCAATCATAAAATTCTTCACATCATCTCGGGTGTTCATATTTAGTCTCCAACAAGGTCTTTTATCAACGGGAAAACAGGTTCTAATACCTTGGCGCACTCTTTGGCGATATCCATATGCTCAAGCTGCGTTCCATTTTCGCTTCTCAACTGTATGTAGTGTACCCACGAACGCAGACTGCCAGCCATGTACATACGCGAAGGAGTCAACCCTTCAGGCAAAATAGCTCGCGCTTGCTCTTTAGCGATACCGTTAGATAGTGCCCACTTGTACAGCTTCTTAGTGTTTCTGAGAAGAGTCATCTGTTCCATTCTGAACATCTCAGCCAGTTCCCTTTGTTCGGGGTCAGTTCTGTCGATGTCGATGGAATTCTGTCTGTTAAATTCATCTTGCAATCTGGCTTCGCGAACTTCAAATTCCATTTGAGTTGGATCAGCATATCGCTGAGAGAATTCTTGAAAAGAGAAGCTGCGATGGCGAAGTATCTGCCTGGCGATATCTCGAGTCGTATTGATCTCGAGAGTAGCATGAGTCATCTCCAAAGGACTCCAATGCTTGTTGTTAATCAGATACTTGATGAGCTTTCTTGACGTCTGTGTATTCATCTGATTAGATGGATTGGAAACTCTGGCGAAGTATGCAGTCAATTCTTCCATCGTTCCCATCCCAGTTTCTTTAAAAAATTCAGCCGTTGGTTGGCTAAAACAAATCAATCGCACGTTCATATTTTTCTCCATGCTGTAAGGTTGAGTTCGGCTTTTAAACCAGCAAATGTATTTTCATCAACAATTTTTTCTATCTCCTCTGGTGAGTATCCTCCCATCACCATATCATTTATATCCTTGTACGCAACGGTCTTTGGAAACAACGATATGGCATAACCTTCCTTGATTGCTCTGTACATCTGTTTGATGTTGTTGGCATTTCTATCTTCATTGTCATAGACAAGAATGATGTTATGCTTGCTGCCCCTCAGAGAGAATAGATAGTCGCCAGTTCCGATAAGGTTTGAGTCTCCAGAAGCAACGCAGTTAGGAAGGAAGAAACTATCGAATTGCCCTTCTACAACATAGATAGTCTTCTTCAAATCTACTCTTTCGAGTCCGAAGACTTTCTTTTCCTCGCCAACCTTGATAGTGATGTATCGAAGTCGCGGATCATCTTTAACAAGAGATCGCCCCGCAACATTCGTAATAGTGCCGCTTCGGTTTCGATAGAATAGTACAAGTCGCGGGTCATTATTAATGAGATCTTTTCCGTGGTCAGGGAAATTTTGATCCATAAAAATCTTAAAGTCTTCAGCATAGTAGATGTCCTTCCAGAATATTTCCGGGATCATTCTGTTTTGTATGTATTCGCGAGCTGGATGTTTTTTATTTAATTTGTCTATGGAATCTAAGTTTTTTATTACTGATGGATGATTTTTATTAGATTCTTCTCCTGAATCAATTTTAAATTGATCGGAAAACTTCTGATGCGGCGACTGCCCGATCAGAACGACGTTGTTGGATTGCCTCGGTTGAGCAGGTTTCTTGGATGTTTCGCCGTATCGCTCGAGAAGATATGATTTGTATTGAGTCGGCTCAGTCTCGCGGAGGAACTTAGCGAAGCCCATCGAGACCTGACAGTTGTGGCACATGTAGAAATAGCGATCTGCCTTTCGGAAGACATATCCTCGTGCTTTCAACTTGTTGGTTGCTGAATCGCCACAGAAGTTGCAGGAGAAGTTGTATAGATCATTCCCCTTGTCCTTGAAATTTCTCAACTTCGAAGAGACAAGGAGAAGATACTTTCGATCGATGAAAACTGACATAATGAAAACTCAAATCACACAAGCATATTATACCTCATGATGAGGTGAAAGAAAAGCTGAATCAGCAGTTCCAACGGCGAAGCGACATGGCTTTTCTGGTTGGTCTTCCTTTTTCATCTTTCATCGGACCCTTGACTCCACTCATTCTGGCGCAGAACGACTTACGACGTTTGGCTGCTTTGCTGCCAGCTTTGAGTTTAGAAGGCGGAGTTGTAACAGCCGTGCTCAACTTGGATCCTGGATTCTTACGGCGATATGCCATAACGCCTTTTCTTGTAAGACCAGCTCCAGACTCAGTTGATCTTTTATGACCTGCAGAGTCTGCTCCACGCTCAAGAACAAGTTCTTCTTTTATGAATTCTTTGAATGAGATCATGCATTCCTCTTTTACCTTTCATCTATTTTTAAATTTAAAGTCCTCATCCTTCCCCCACTCATTCCCTTTGGTTTCGCTATTCTTGGTGGAGGACCGCTCCAATCAACTTTATCGACGTGTTGTATTGAAACCGCTTTTTTCCCAGCAGCAGATTTCACGATATATGATGCTGCATTGGGAGAATGTTCTCCAAACTTAGCTCTGCCAGTTGCTGCTTCTTTTCGTAAGAAAGAATTAAATTCCGGATATTTTTTATGAATTCTTGAGCTGGCTTCTTGAGCTTTTTTCTTTAGAGATTCTAACTCTGAATCACTTTTGGCATCTCTCGCATTCTCTGAGTATCTTGAGATTTCTTTTGAGTGCTGCATAATTTCTGAGTGGATTCTCTTTTTCTCCTGCTGCGAAAGATTTGCATATTTTAGATGTTTTGCCAACATTTCATCTGCAGCGGCATGATGCATTGCATTACTTTCCTCTGGTCCGGCTGATGCTAGCTGAGAACCCGCTCCTTTCTTTAAAGAAATTTTTATTCCTCTCGCTTTTTTTGAATTTACATTTTCAATTGCAATGTCAGTTTTGGATGTAGCTCCTTTTGTTGCACCATATCTTTTCCACAGCTCAGAGACTTCTCCTCTTCCACCACCAGTTACTCTGGCTCTGTGTCTATTAGTAACAGCGTTCTTGAAATCTGGATGATTTGCAAATCCATGAACTGTATGAATGGCATTTTCTAGTTCTTCGTGATAAGATGCTTTGTGAGCTTCAGTCCTTCTTCCGCCCGTAAATCCTTCTTGACTTATGTTGTTAAAATGCAGAGGGTGCTTTTTATCTTTCTTTATTCTTTCAAGCTCTCTCATCATTGCATCTTTGTCATGAGCAATTCCTATATCAGTCATATGATTCCAAATATGCACGTGCGCGTGTTCATCATTATAGGAAGCAGCTTTTCCAGAAGGTTTGTTTATTTTAGATAAAGGGACAGAATGCCTTTCCCCTCTATTGCCAGAAGAGACTATTGCATAATGTTTCCCATCATGAACCTCATGTCCGTGTATTGTTAGAGGCGATCCAGCTTCCAAATCACCGTGCGCAATTTTAAGAGTATGAGTTTCTTTTTGACCGATATATGGCTTTATGTATTTTTCTGCATGCCTTTGAGCGTCCGGTCCGGAACTTTTCATTACTGCTTCTGAGATAAATTGTTTAAAATTATACATTAGTAGAACTCTCTCCGCCTATTTTACTATTTATTCATTTAACCAAATTAAACTTGCAGTGGCTCGAGATATCTGCGCACTACTTTTTATAGCAATACTTATTATGTTGTTTGGTGGACAGTTCAATGAAAGTTGTTCAAGGTCTATAATTGACGATCCATTAATAGGTAGCACATATGTTGCAACAGGTGCTTCAGATGATAAAGTATAAGTTCCATCTATAGTAGAATATGCAACTGCAGTTTGTGTGACATTATTCCATATGTGGATTCCACTAAACGTTGTTGGGTTATAAAAAACATAAATTTCGGCTGGATCTTGCCCCTGCATAGCAACGCTCATCTTTTTTGCATTAGTGCCATTCAGGTTAATTTTATTATTAAATATCAGCTGGCTGCGTATTGAAAGTAGGTGATGAGTTTGGTCTTGGGATAATGATGCCTTTGTGCCACTGCTAGCTGAGTTGGTATATTTTGATGTTCCAACAATACCTTCAATCGCACCCATCATCGATGCACCAATAACAGAAACGTTATTGCTTGTGCCCGCGCCAAGATTAGCTGCCAGATATCCAATTTTAAGACTTGGATTATCCAAATGCGGAACAGTGTGTCTGTTTGAATAGTGATAATGGTGGAAGAATATCATGTCACCATTATTGGGATCTTCAATGGCAAATCTAATCTCACCAGCACCTAACCAGCGATAATTTATTTGGTAGATGTTAAGTTTATCTGGTTCTAATAATACACCAGATGGGTTAGTCGTATTTGCTGATCCATCTAATCTATCGAAGTTCCATTGATTTTGATATATCCACTCACCCGCATTGGCTATACCAGCCTGTCTTGAGTTCATTGATGCTAATGCAGCTCCAGTAGAAGAAAAGCTAAATGTTCCATTCTTTGGTCCAAGAGAAGCAGAAAGAAAGAACACAGAGTTACCAACCTGATCTACAACATAACCTGGGTATCCGCCTGATCTGTTTGCGATTGCTGCGGCTGTTTGTTGAGCCGTGCCCGATGTTAATGGCACGGTATATGATACTCCATTTAAAGTGACGTTTCCAGTTTCTGATCCGCCAGCGCCAGTGGTTACATTAAGTTCTCGTATGTCTGCTTTTCCTCCATTCTGAATGAATATACCAAACTGTTCGCCATTATATCCTACAGTCAATGATTGCTCTTGAGCAAACAACCCTGCTCGGTGAGTTGTATTGGCGTGCGGAGTAGAAAATGCTGCAGTGAATCTACAAAGAGCTCCCTGACCTGGGCGATATCTGATTAATTTTCTGCTTCGTAGAACGCCATATGATCCAGCAGAAGTTCCGCTTTCTACATTAAATACAATTTTTTTTGTATTTGCAACGCCATTACCAGAAGAATAAATCTCAAAATCTCTATCAGGTAATCCATAGATTCCATCTAATTGAATTACTGGAGTTAATTGCGTTGCAAGAGGCTCACCGAATGCAGAGTATGCAGTGGCTCCTTTCATTTCAACTTCAAATGTTCCTCCAGAAGAAGTTACAGGAAATGGATTTGTCGTCGATACAACAACATTGTTGTTCTGTACATTTACATTCTTGTTATACAAATATGACATTAGATAATTCTCCAGCCATCTCTAAAGATGAGATCGATTGCACCGTTGTTAAGTTGTAATATTGCTCCGCCGACATCATTGTCTATTGTACCTAAAATAGTAATTGCATTGTTCTCGCAATTACCTGATTCGTCTTTTATGATTAAGTTTCTTCCTGACGTCGAGCTGGCTGGCAAAGTAATAGTAACAGGACCAGCATAGTTGACACCGATATAATAGTCGCCTGATTGCGCTATATATGTCGGCGACGTTACCAACGTTGTGTTGTATAATACTTCGTTGGTGTTTACGTCGTCCATGTAGAACATTCCGTTGTTCCAAGTCATATACTTGCCAGGACCAACAGAAGATGGTATGAAGTCCGACATGTCGCGAATCAGAACAGATCCGCCACCACCAGACCCCCATGCTAACGTAGAATATCTTTTCTTTATTTCTTCTATTTCTCTACGAATTGCTCTTAATTCTGTTTCTCGCAGAGGTTCCGTACCAGGAGTTTTAGACTTAGAAATGGCTTCTACAGACTTAGATACAAGATCTTTAGCAGTCGGCGGATCTGGATCTATAGGAAACGGCGAAGGAGGCTGAGGAGGAGCGGCTTCTTCAAGAACAACTGGTTCTGGCTCTTTTTCTTCAACGATTTCTTCGACAACTTCTTCTACTAGCTGTTGCTGAGTCGCGAACAGCATTGCATCAAGTTCTTCTTCGATGCGAATGGATTCTATTAATGCAGGATCAACTGGTTGACCCAGAGCGTGCATCATTGATACGAGAAGTTTCTTTTCAGCTAAATTCTTCATATATGCACGGATTCGCTCTTCCATAGTTGCGAAGCATTATACCTGCCTCGCTGTTTGCTTCATTCTCAAATGCGCTTCCTGTTTCTCCTGCCATCTCGACGCCTTCAAATCTACCGTCCATGTCTTGCTTGTAGTGTACAAGCTCATGAGCCAGAGTTCTCAGACAATCAGCAAGATGTCTCCCCCCAACGTTCAAATCGATTTTGTTACGCCCAGGATAGTACCCACCGAAGCTGGCATTTTCCTGAGCGACTTTCTTATCGTCGATAATATTAATGTGAGGAGGTTCGTCCAGACCTAAGTGTTTGCATGCATACGCCACAAAAGTATTGATCTTTTGGTCTCTTTCTTCTTCAGCCAGATATTGCTTAAATGTCTTCATTTTAACAATTCGGAAAATTGCGCCAGCGCCCAGCTAACTATTGCTGCCGCACCAACAACGATCCAACGCCACTTATCTAAGTCTGCTATCTTCTTTCTTTCTTCTTCGTGTTGTTTCTTCATGTCTTCGCGCATTGCATGCATTTCATCCATGATCTTAGTTTCAACTTCTGTAATTTTACTATACACGTCCTTTAAGTCGTGATTAGTTTCGTTTCTCCTATCCTCCATCATCTTCTGAACCTTGTCTAGTGTGTCATCGAACTTTTGATAGATGACATTGAAGAATGAAATTTTCTCCTTCATTGCACTGACTTCGACTTCAAGTCTATTTAACTTGGAGTCGTACATACGGCGATCATAATCAGAATGGTTATTTTCAGTTGGCATTGGCAGACTCCACAATGGCGCTCTGCTCACGAATCCATTTCTGTAAAGATTTCAGCTGTTCTTTGGTTTCGTGGCAGGTTCCGTAGTTTTCGACGATTCCTCCGAGGGCTTCAGAGGTGTTAATTCCGCTGGGGGTTCCATCAGCAGCGGAGGTGGTGTCGGCATGTAAACCCTTTGCACTGGAGTTGTGGATGTGCACCCAACCGCTAGGAAGATCACACACAGTATGAATAGGGATTTCGTCAATGACACTAACATTCCTTTCTCTCCATTTTGTTATATAAACTTTCTTTTCGACATACTCCGTTATGATTTGAATGTCTACTTTGTTCTTCTTGATCAGCAGCTCGTTGTACTTCTTTTCACTATCTGCGAGGAACTTAGATTTCTCGAGTTCATATTTATTCTCAGCATGCGCGTATCCCTTAACATACGAAAATCCAGCAACGGCTGCAACGAGAAGAGCCATTGCAAGGATCCTATACGGGAGTGGTACTACTGAGCCGAGAAATGGTATCATTGTTTATCCTCAGGTTCCGTTTTTCCTTTTAAACCAAGGGCTGCTCCACCAGCGGCAAGCAGAGTTGACAGACCAGTGCCATAAGCAATATAGTCTGTGGGTTTGTCCATGTAAAGACCAAGAAAAGCGAACACAATAAAACTTAATACAGACATGAACCAAATAATTCGACCAACGTCAAGGCTTCTGTTATCCTTACCTGTGAATAGAGTTATCCATAGGCTTCTCATACTGGCTTCTTCCTCCTAAGCATGTTCATCTTTTTCTTTAGTTGCGCTGCATAATTCGTTGTCGGATCAGTAATCGTCGGAACAGCGCCGCCAGCAACAGAAACAGCAGGAGCTTCCTCTTTGTTTAGCCTTGCAGTTATTTTTCCCATAATTCTATCTTGTTGGTTTCTCTTAGTTCCAAAATATGGGTGCTTGCCGTATAACTGTTGGTTCTTTATAGAACCTTTAAGCGTTCTCAGCTGTCGCTCGCGCTTTTGCGATAATTCTTCATAAACGGAAGAAGATTCTGGTATTGTTCTGTTTCCAAATTTATTGTCTACGGCAGCTTTAAAATAAGATGTGCCGCTGAGTTTAGCCTTCAGCGACTTGGTTTTAGCCTCTGATGATTTTATTTGCTGTTTCAGCTTTTCTTTTCTTTGCCTTTCTTTTTTCACGCGATCAACCGCACCTCCTGGTCTGGTTGCTGCCCTGTATCCCAGTGCCCCAGCTGCTGCACCTAATGCCAATGTCCCCAGCAATTCATTGAGCTTCTTTTTCGGTCTATCGTGCATTCCTGTTGGGGCTGTAGTCAACTCATGAGAAACGTGTGGCTCGCGCCGATGAGTTGCGGCGTGTCTGCTAGGATATTTCTTCCCAGATCCCAACCTTATTGACTGTTCTCTTAGTTCTCTAAAGCTCTTAGGCATTTAACTATTTCCTCGTCTAGAGATATTTCTGATGACAGTATATCTACACCATCTATTCCATATACTGCATCAGGCATAAAATTCAACAATATCAAAAAAGGTTTTAGCAACGGGTAGTGTTCTTCTTTTAGGTGAAAGAACAGCAATCTCGTGGCTCCTTCTGATCCGAACACATTATATACAATAACGATATGGTTCAGAATCAGTCTAGTATTCAACTCCGAATTGTTCAGATACTTTGTAAACAACTTCTTCAACAAATAGATTCGACTATAATCCTCATGAAATTCTGACATGACGCAATTTGGTGTATCATAACACTTAATTGCATACATCAGCAAGTTTTCATCATTTAGATTACCAAACATCAATCGTCAGCCGAATGTCTCACTCTCGTTAGGAAATCACTATCAGAAGACCCTTCAGTATATTCCAAAACGTCAATTCCACCTTGTATTTCGATGATGTCTTCTTGTTGAAGAATCTGAGCAAACATGGAATATCCAACAGGCTCCTCGTCTATTACCACATACAGAAAGAGGTCGTCTTCGCCCTCTATTTTGTATATTGTGTCTTCATCAACACTCAGTCCGCCAGGAAACTGTATTTCGTGATCCGTGAAGATCGAATGCAGTATAGTTTCAATGGCGTCGACTGAGCTAAAGTGTCTGTGAGAAAGCTCATCCAATTTTTCGTTTATGATTTCTATTGTAGCATAATCTACTTCTTCGTTCATATTCCCCTCACTCCGCCTCTATTGGCGTCTAAACTAATTACAGGATCAATTTCTATTTTAGCAGCACGGCTACCAGTTGCAGTTTTCCCGTTGGCTTGATTTGTTCCCTGCTTGTCGACTGCTTTGCGAATCACTTCACGAATAATATTTCTTGTTTCGCTGACAGTCTTGGCTTTGGTATCAGGATTCATTTTGCTAACGAGCTTCTCAACGCCAGCTTTCGGTTGCTGTATGGGAGCAGCTTCCGAGAGGTTTCTATACTTCCACTTGCCGTCTTCATGATCGGCAATCGCAAGCGTCTTGCCTGTCTCATGGTGAATCATATGAAGGGAAACTTTCTTGCCCGTCTTCTTGGCTATGTTCGCCGCATGTCTGCCCGCATCTTGCGCACCCTTCTCGCCCGCGCCCATACGATCACCAGCCTTGTAGTGCCGCCCATCTACATGGATCTGAGTGTGATAGCCTTGATAATCACGGCTCTTGCTTCTCTCTTCATGTTCTTTGGCTCTTGACATAGCCACATGATGAGGAACACCCTGCGCTCTCAGGTCTTTGTATACATCCTCACCAGTTGCTTCTTCCAACTTCGCCTTCGACTTCTTCTTGGTCACAAGCAATCCAGCTTTGTTGCGTTTTGCATTTCCACCAGCCTTCTTTATTCTTGCGATAAGCTGTTTGGTTGCATCCCTACCAACAGATTCTTTAACTGGATGCACTCTCTTCGCAATCACTCTAGCGATTTGTCTGTCCTTTTCTTTTTCATCATCAGAGAGACCGCCATACGCACCAGTCAACTTAGAGCGTCTTTCTTTTTGCTCTGGGCTTTGGTTTGTGCTGGTTAAAGCGTGGTGAGACCAACCGCGAGACTTCCCACCATAATCAGCCGGAGATCCATGAATGGCTTTTGATATGGTTTCGATGTGCTCAGGATCGTGTGGGTTTCCGCCAGCCTTTTTGATTGCTCTGGCAGCACGCAATCCAGCAACTGCGGAAGAGCGAGTTGCACCAGCACCAAAATTAGTCTTTGGATCTACAGAAGGATCATGTGGACCATATGATGGATTTGCTGCATGACTTGCTGCAGTTATTTTATATGCGAGACCTTTGGGATTTGAAGATTTCATTTCATCCATCTGGTCGGATTCTTCATTCACAGAATGAATGAACGACAGGTCTTTATGAACTTTATATCCAGCGTTTCTATAATGCTTCTCTGCCGTCTCTATAGCCTTTTGTTGACTTGATGCGTTTACGTTGACTCTTACGTCTTTCTTATCACCACTCGCTACATCACGATGAGATATTGTCAAGCCAACCTTATATCTTTTTCTACCGACAGCTTCTTCCTTCATCGTATCGCAATCGCACTGACCAGGAGTGTCTTTCTTGTACCTCTTGGTCAGCTTCGTGGTTCCCCACTCTCTGTCCTTTGGTTCATTGCTTTCTTCTTTTACATGAATCATTCTTTTCTTCTTCCCCTTGGTGTGGTCAATTATGGAGAGATGTTTTCCAGACTTCACCTCTCCGCTTGAAACTTCCCAATGACCATCCTTGATTTTTTGCATAACATGTTTCATGGAATGAGCTGGAAGACCGTAGTTCTCTTTTTCTTCCTTAATTTCTTTAGCACTCCAATTGGTACTTCCAAGACCGCTTGAATTCATAAGTTCAGCTGCATGTTGAGAACTTTTAGCTTTTTTGATAATATTTGCAACAAGCCTTTCTCTTTCGGAATTGCTTCCGTTGTGCTTATATGCATGTTGCGCGGGGCTTATATTGACCCCAGCATGACTGGCAAAAACATGACCTTTGGGGGTTCGGTATATATGATGAACATTTCCTAAAGAGTCTTTTAATGTTATATGAAGTTTCTCAACTTCTTCCTTAACGTATGCGTGTACGGATATTTTGTCGGCGTCATATCCCTTACTCTTAAGGCGTCTTCGATGTTCCCCTGCATGAGCAATTGCTTCTTCATATGAATCGTGTTTGGAAACATCACGCCCGTTGTTCAGAACTCGGTAATGTGAGACATCGTGTTTGGTTCTATGGGAAAGCGGAATTTCTCTTTCCTCATTGGCAGGAACACAATTCGGAACCTTTCTTCCATTCTTCATCTTCATGCCGACAGCTGTATAGCCTTTCCAGCATGCTTTCTTCAGACCACCAGTGGGTTCTTTGACTGCCATCTTATGCTCCTTTTGACACCGACTTGATCATCCAGCCCAGTTTCTTGTGAGCATCGATCTTGTCTTGGAGGAAGTTTGAGAGACCAATCTCACCAGCAGCCTCTGCTACTTTGTAGCCATTCGTCAGACCAGCAAGAATCTTGCTATTGTCAGCAAGCAGAGAACCGAACATCTCGGCTGGAGTTTGTACTGACGAATCGTCAATAGAAGTAGATCCCTTGAGTTCGGTCAGCGAACGCGGAGCATACTCGCCCAGAGCACGAATCTCTTCGGCGATTGGATCAATCGTATCGAACAGCTGCTCATAGACATCGCCAAAAAACTTGTGATACTCAGGGAAGTTGGCTCCTTCGACATTCCAGTGGAACGTGTGCGCCTTGAAGTACATATGGAACGCATCAGCAAGGATAGCCTTCATCGCAGCAGAAAGAGCTGGTGTTGCTTCTTCTGCCAGATAGCTTTCTTTCATCATCTTCGACTTCTTACGAAGAAGTTTGAAGTCATGAGCATCAATCTTGCCATTCTCGTTGGCATCAATTCTACGCTGCCTGCCGAGCAGACGCTCGGCGATATGGCTGGTTTCTTCTTCCATCTTATCAGACTTAGAGGGTATGCTTACGCCAGCCCATTTAGCTTGTCTAGCTCTTCTCTGTTCAATTCTTTCTTGGGCATCTTTAAATGCTTTGGCTAGTTTTGGGTCAGCACGAAGCATCCAGCCTGGTTTGTGGTTCCCTTTGCCCATATATGGGGCTTCGTCAATCTGCTCGACTTCTTCATTTGTTTTCTTTTTGCCAATCCTACTAGCACGCTCGGCTCTGAGCATTGCAAGCTGATCGTGCGTTACTCTATGAGGCATATTTGGGTTTTTCTGTTTAAATTCTTCCCAACCAGCTATCCTCTTTTCAATTTCAGCATTTGTCATAGATGCAATATGTTTTGCAGCATCGTATTTTTTGCCGTAGTTGCCACCTTCATCAATCTGCTCGACTTCTTCTTTCTTTAACTTTTTATCCCAAGCCTTATCCGTCTTGATATTATATTCTTTTCCACCAGGACCAATATCTGCAATTTTATAACCTATAGGCTCATTTGTTTTGACTACAACTTTTTTCTTAGCTTCTTCTGGAAGGTTCGGTTTGGGTTGCTTATTCGCTAAGTTGCCCCGTATTCTTCCCTTCAGAGAAGTATTGGACGCTTTCGTTGTCTTGCCAGTCTTAGCAACAACCTGAGCTTTTTTTCTATTTTCTAATGAAGAATGATTGTATTCGCCGCCTGTGTCACCACGCTTATCAGACGTTGCTCTCATTCCACCAGTTGATCTAGGGCTACGGTCCCAGTCGTGGTCGGGGTCAGGTTTGGCAGCACTTGAACTTCTCCACTTGGCTTTCTCTGCAATCTGCTCGGCTTCTTCTGGAAGATGCGAACCATATCCTCTGGAGTTCTTCAGATCTGCTATTCTAGCTCTTGCATCAGCTTTTCTGTCTCCAGTCTGCTTCGGACCAGTGTCTGCTTTTTGAATCTTTCTTCCAGCAGCAACGCGATCTGCTACTGCACGCTGAGAAAGTGGAGCGGCTCCTGGCTTATGTCCACCGCCAGCTTTAAATTGTAGTGACTTTGCTTTCATTCTGTTTACCATACCAACCATGCCACGCTCATCAATCTGCTGAAATTCTTCGTACATATATCTGTCTAATATATCCAAAGCATGTTTTGGAATCTTTTGTCCTTTATGAGAATTTTTACCTTCGTCCGCACTAGCTCCAGCGGCACGGAGATCCATTCCCTTTTGCTTTGCCTGCTTAAGAGCCTCTTCTGCTTTGTCTGCGTGATGCTTCGGTACCTCGATTTCACCAGCCTCCTCTCTCGACCCGCCATAATTTGCTTCGACGGTGCCATGCATGAATTCATGAAGATGCGGACGGGCATTTATTTTCACATGCTCTTCTTGGGCTTCAAAAATATTGCGCCCTTCGTCAAGTTTTTCCCACTTGTCTGTATATACATGTTTTTCACCAGTCGCATTATGAGTGAGAACAGCCTCATGTCCTTCTGGGAATTTACCTGAATCCTCTAATTTGTTTATATGGGCAGCAGCTTCGGCTTTTGATGCAAAACTTCCTAGCTTTTTCTTTCTGTCGTCCTTCTCGGGATGAACTGCATGAAGAGTGTAGCTTTCGCTCAATGTTTGCTCCATCACCTTTCTCGCGGCTTCAGCAACTGCCTTGTTGATTTTGTCGTTGAATGGATTGTTCATTTAGATGTCTCCGTTATTTTTCTGAAGTTAGAGAAAGATTTCTTTTCGGCAACTGAGTATGCGGTGAGTCCAATCCCACCAGAAGGAACAGCACCTATTCTGGAGTCAAAGTATTTACCAGGATTCACGGCTGGCTTTTTGTGGACTTTTTTGCCCTTGCTTGTGTCTGCCTCGGCTTCTTTGGCTTCGGCGGCGACGACTCGCTCGGCTCTGTTGTCGGAAGACTTGGGGATTCCTCCTTCTCTCGGGTCGTTTTGGATCGCTCCTTTCTTAATGGCTCCTCTAGCGGCTCTGCCCAAAACAGCTTTTTCAGTAACTGTAGAATCTTCATTGCTTTCTCCGATGATTTCCTCAAAGAGTTGATTGATGTTTGTTGTGTCTATTTTGCCGCTCTCGACCAGCCATTTGATTGATGATGGATTGGTTGGAGCTGATGAGATGAAATTGGAAACTCCCTCAAAGAGTTCCTCAGTCCAGCCGATGATTTCCTTTCTGACCTTTTCATTCGCACGCTTGAAGTCGCGTGAGTTATCGAACAGGAAAAAGCTAGAGAAATCCTCAGAGAACGTTTTCATGTTCTTGATTGCTGAATTATACTTCATCAGTCTGGTTTGCTCAGAGAAGGTTTTGGCTCCGCTAGAAATGCGTACATCATTCCTTCTCTTTGACTCAGAGTTTTCCGTATAGACGAACACCATGGAAGTATCATATCCCATGTGCTCAAGAACTGTACGGCAAACGTTGATTTTGTTGTAGTCGTCTGCATTGCCATTGATGAAGATGGAACGAAATGTGTCCAGTTCTCTCAATGAAGATTTTTCGACGATTGTCTTGTGTAATTTGTCGAGGCTAATCTCAGCCATTCCTGACTCTTGTAGCCCCGACTTGATAAGAATGTCTTTTCCACTGCCAGGTCCTCCCACAAGAAAGAGAGCCTTGAAGTGTTTCTGCGTGGACTCTAAAGACAATGCGCTTTTTGGCGCATGATTGATTTGTTTGAGCTGTCGTTCTTTTGTTTTCATATATTCCCACACTTTGGGGTTATTTTGGAGTATTTATATTATTTTCGTTTTATCACTATTTCCCCGGAAGCCAATCCACGCTTAAATTTATTCATATGCTCTAGGGCTTCCCCACGAGTAAAGTTCGGTCCAAGGTGTCTATGAAACTCTTCAATGTTACTATCACGAGCCGCAGTTCTCATTGCAGTTCCTGAGAATCCATGCGATCTATTTTCGTCTGTCGGATAATGAACGTGAATCTCGTGGAATTTCTCCCCGTTCATTTCTTTTATCTTTCCAGATTCTAGAGATGACTTCAGACGTTCGGCGAAATCTTTTCTGTCGTGACCGAAATGCAAATGTAGAATTCTTCGACCTGTTTTTGGCATGCTGTGAAATGCATGAGCGACTACTTCTCCAGCTGAAGGGGAAACGCGAAATTTGGCTTTTCCACCCCACTGCCGTTCTCCAATTTTCTCTCTTTGGGAATCTGAGTATAGGTCTGTTTTCCCAGAAAGACCAACTACGATCTTTCCTTTTTTAGACCTTGACATAGAACCACCAATATCTTCATAATGTCCTTGGTGAGTTATCGGAGAAGCGCCCATATATGTTACATGAACGTGATGTTCCTTTTCTGTTGCACTCTCGGATACTGTATCTTTTACTCCCAACGTAGTTCTAAGATGCTCCAGAGCAGCAGTATGATCCATCTTTTTATTGCCAGCAACCGCTGCCTTGAATCTATCATATACTTCTTGATGGCGTTCTTTCAATATATGACGTTTAATAAGATCTGATACTCCATGGAAAGAATGAATTTTATTTTCGTCGGCTTCACTACCAAAGATCCTGTGTGTAACTTCTGATGGTTCCTTGGAAGATTTTTCAGAGGGATCAGTTCTTGATGTTGCTCCATTTGCTATTGAGAATTTGTACCTATCCAGTCCAGCAGTATTTAAAAGAATTTTATGGTGCGCGCCTTTAATTCCTTTTTTAGTGTCTTCCCAATCTGAACTTTTTACGAATTTTTCTGCTTCGGTCGGCTCATCATTCTCGTACTTAGAGGCAACAAAATCCATTTGGTGAATATGTCCAGTTTCATTATGTCGCATAAGAAGAGTAGATTCGGTTCCATGTCTCTTTTTACCAACAACAGTAAACTTGCCGAATTTGCTTCCCTCCCTTGCATGATCATAGAGAGCATCTTTATGTTCTGCAGGAATCAGCATGTCAAAATCACCAACTTCCTTTTTATGGTGTTGGAATTCTTGATGACTCAATGAACTGTCCATGAAATGTCTAGTCGAGCCAACATAGGTGGACTTGTTGTTTATTGCTTTGCCATGGATGCCAAACAGATGTCCGCCAGTTGCTTGGCGAAACGAATGATGAAGCTGGTGAAGAGCTTCAGGAAGATCTCTTTGAAGGGATTCTCTAATCTTCGGCGTTACCTTAAAAGGAGCTGGAGAGACTTGTTCTCCTGATTCCGTTTTGGCTTTTACGTTTCCGCCTTCTCGTAAGAAAAACTTAAATGCCTTAAATGACACGTTACCCTCTCCCATTCTGGGGGACGTTTCTACTTTTAAACGCTTCTTTATTGGATGGATCAGCCTTATATGCTCTGAAGGTATCGGAAGTAACCTTAAATCTGGGAGCATTTGGGTTTCTGTTGGATGGATGGACTACAATCCCCTCGGAACCAGATCCCCATTTTGGTGTCAAATTCATTCTTTTAACGTGAGTATCAACTTTATCAGAAACAGATTTCTTTATTTTGTTGAACTTTTCTATTTCAGCCATCTTGGCTTCTTTGTTTTTGTTTGTCGTTCTGCTACCAAGAAGTTCGTGGTCCAAACGATGGAATTGTTCTCTTTCGTCTGAGACGTCTACATGCATGTGTTTATGTGGAATCTTGTCATCATCAAAGTTAATTTCGTCATTGGAGGCGAATTTCTTTAAATCCTCAACATTGTGATCTCTGTTTTCTGGTAGCTTTGTATGAACAACATATTTTCCTACTGATCCCATATGAGAAGGATCATAAGAAGTTCCCACGAATTTAATCTCGTTGGCTCTTTCTTCGGATTGCCTGCCGAAAGGGCGATAGAACATTTCTCCTCTGAGTTTTACTTCTTGTCCGGTTCTATTGTGGTGGTGTTGAAGGTAATGTTGAAGACCTTCGTTTTTAGCTAGGGTATCATGAACGTGCCCAAACGCCATGGCAGAAGTTAGATCCACTGGCTTATTGGTCTCATTGGCTCTTCGAATGGCTCTATTGTGAAAATCTTGTGAGCTTCTCATTTTTTCGGAGCCAGAACCAGAGCTTTGAGTATAAAACCCGTGCTCATCCCAACCCATCATATGGGTCATTCCATCGGTCTTTTCAGTTATATCGTGGAGATGAACTTTCCCATCACCAGTAAGAGCGCCAAATTGATTATGGTCCATTGTTGTGATATGAGGAAGACCCTGCCTAATTCCAGCCTCAGAAAGGATTCTTTTAATTTTATCGAGTCTCACAAGAATCAGCCTCCAAACGATATGATATTCTCTTATTTAGTCAAAAGAAAAGTTCTTGAATTTCTCGTATTTGTCTCCATGACCATTCATCATAGGTTTGTATGATTGCTGCGGTGGCGGTTCGTCCTGCCCTGAGTCGGCGATCTGAGTCTGAGCCACATCATACAGCCTCATTCTGGCTCGGTCGATCCCAAGAACGAACCTCTTATTACTGGATGGATCAGAGAATCGATTCTTGAGTTGTTTCACAAGGATCTGATTGACGGCATCAAGCTGTTCGGTTGCAACGATGGAGATCATAAAGTCAACGGTTGCCGCAGTTCCAAAGCTCTCGGAGATATCTTCCATTCCTGGGTCAGAGTTGGAGAAACCAGAACGAGTCGTTTGAGTTGCAGTTACAACAGGAACATCAAACTCAACCGCAAGTCCACGAAGCTCCTCGGCAATTGCTTTGATGTAGGAATAGCTGTTAACGTTCGCTCCATGCTTCAAACGAGAAGAGGCGCAGATGTTCATGTAATCGATGAAGATTATATCTGGAACAAAGTTACGCTTGAGCGCCAGATCATTCAACAATGCACGGAAGTGAGCCGATGACGCCGAAGCTGTAGGATATTCCTTGATGATCAGCTTACCCTTGGTCTTCGACTCAAGGTTGCGTATCTTCTTCAGATAGATATCCTTCGGCATCGTTTCCAACTCGTCGACACGAACGTTCAATAGATTGGCGTCAATCCGCTCGGCGATACGTTCTTCTGCCATTTCCATAGTGATGTACAGAACGTTTTGATTCTCAGTCAATGCTGACGCCGCCATATGACACATGAACAGAGACTTACCGACACCTGTACCTGCAAGAATACAAGAAAGAGTTTTCCTAGGCAATCCACCGCGAGTGATCTTGTTCATGTACTCAAGATCAAACGGAATGCGTTTCTCCGTTCGATGATAAAACTCATATCGCTTTTCCGCGTTGTCGATATAGTCGTGACCGACGTAAGGATCAAAGGAAACTGATAGCGCATCAGTCAACAGAGAGGGAATTGCTCCCTTGCTGAACTGTTTGTTAGATCCATCAAGAATATGAATGGACTCTAGGATGGCATTGTGAATGGCTTTCTCTTGGCAGAACTTCTCGGAAGATTCAAGAAGCCATTGATCGTCGCTAACATCATCGTTTGTTTTGACTTCATCAATGATGTCAATGGCTTCTTGAAACTCATCAGCAATCAATCCTGGACGATTACTGAGTTCAACTCTGATCGATTCATACGAAGGGATCTTGTTGTACTTATGAATGAACTTCGATACTTCCTGTAGAACTGTTCGTTCTGTTTTATCGTGGAAGTAATCTTCTTTAATGAACGGCAGAATCTTTCGAGCGAACTGTTCGTTTTGGAACAGGTTCTTCAATATAATCTTCTCTATGCTCATCATTTGGTTTCTGTTCCTTTCTCTCTTTGTCATACTCAATGGTTTGCCAGAAAATTGACAGAAGAATGTTTCCCACGGTTTTTAGGAACTTCTTATCTTGATAGAAGTCTTTCCTGAGCTTGTCAGTAAACTGGATCACCTCAATATTATACGTTGCATCTGCCGTGCCGTCAACGTTTTCGTCGCCAATTTTTATAGTGTCATAGCAGTACACAACTCCAGCATATCTGCCTTTCCGAATGCGAATTGGAAGAGTCTGAGATTTTTCGACAGAAACGTCAATCGCATATTCGTAGAAGTCATCAGGGGCATAGTATTTGTTCCTGTATGCTATACCCAGCTTCTCAATTTTACTCTGTATCCACTTCATCATCTTCGTCATCTCCTGCTATGCCAAGAATGGGAGTGCTTGATACCATGTAGGTCTTCTTCACATATTCTTGAAATTGTTTCGAGTTTAGTATAGGGTTCCAGAAAGATTCAGTGTCAGTATCCTTCAGACGATACTTCTTGTCTTCCATAGCACCAGTCGTAAGATCAGTTTTGGCATACCATCCATTAGAAGGTTTCTGTACAAATCCACCCTCCAAAGCAATGTCAAGCAACCCCGACCATTTACTTATACCACCCTCAAACGACACAGATACAGGGATCTTGGACTTCTCGCGAACGTAACGAGACTTCTCCACGTTGATGATGAAGTTGTAACCAACGATTTCAGTTCCTTCTTTTTCTTGCTGACGACCAAGGATGAAAATGTTATCAGCAGAATAGTAAGAACCAGTGCCGCCACCAACGATATCTTTAGGATAAAGACCAATTTCCTTGTAGGTGTGATTCACAACAACCATCGGAATGTCTTTCATCGTCAGGTGGGGCGTGATCATACGGAACAACGATTTGATTTGTTTTGCGCGACTCATATCCGCAACGGACTTTTGATCCAGCGCATCTTCTACTTCTTTCTTCGAAGCAAGGTTGCCGATCGAATCAATCACGATGATGAGTTTATCAGTACGATCAACGTTTGTCAGCTGCTGCATGATATCAAACTTGAGTTGCTCAACATCAGTGATAGGAGTATGAAGAACTCGATCCTGATCAATACCAAACGAAGTGAAGTACGATTGCGGAGTACCAAACTCAGAATCATAGAACAACAAAGCAGAGTCAGGATACTTGTCAAGATATGCTTTTGCCATCAGCAACGAGAAGCAAGTCTTGAAGTGTTTTGATGGACCAGCCCACATGGTCAGACCTGGAGTGAGTCCGCCGTCAAGACGACCAGACAACGCAACGTTGATAACGGGAACCGAAGTTGTAATCATATCCTTGTCAGTGAAGAACTTCGACTTCGCCAGAATAGCAGATTCTTTGATTGTAGAATTTTTCTTAATCTTATCCAAAATACTCATAGTATTCTCCTTTATGAAAATAAATCTTCAAGCGAACTGGATTCTTCTGCCTTCCAACCAATCGAATCCAAAACAATTTGTAGAGGGTCTAGAAACGTTTTCTCGAAGAGCATATTGTAATGCACCTTGTCTTGAATATCAAACTCTTTCGGAATATCATCATGAAACGAAAGAACATTGCTGTTGAGTTTGTTCGGTTGCTTCAAATACACGAACTTAATCTTGTCGCCATCTTCGATCTTGGGGTACTTCTTCTCCAGCTTCAGAACATCAAGCATGTGATTGTAAATCAACGCACCCTTGGTGTGGATCGGTGTTCCTAATTTGTATGGCGCCTGACGTAGTGCATTGATATCACCACGCACATCCTTGAGCTTGACTCCATATTCCTTTATACCATTCACGCCGCGAGGAAATGCAATGTCAGACAATGGGGCGCTGTTATACTCCGAGCGGAAGTCTGATATAAACTTCCGAAGATCCAATTCGCTGCCACCAAGAATAATCTTGAATGCCTGCTTAATCTTGTTGCGGCAGATTAATGGAGTTGAAGACTTGATTGCCTCAAGACCCATGATCTTCATCTTGGGTTCTGCGTACTCAACTCCTTCGTTGTTGTACACGTTGATGATATATCGTTTCTTCGCAGTCCAGATTGCACGATCGCCCAACGCTTCTCGCTTCATGTCCATCGTTTGGTCAAATGCAGAAACATATTCTGCAAGTTCAGCGTAGCACTTGCTTATATAAGGTTGTATTTTATCGTTACACGCAGCGTCCATGAACTGAATAACTTTGCGTTTGTCTGATATGTTCTTACCGAATACTTTCTTGACCAACTCATCGAAACGAATGTAAACTGAGTCAGTATCCGAGGCGATCACATAATCCACATTGGTATTAAGAAGTTTGTTGAGATAATCGTTGATGCGATTCTCGATCCAACGAATTGACAACTGACCTGACAGAGTAATTCCTTCGGCGATACGAATATCATAGAACCTGAAGAATTTATTGCCACACGCACCATAAGCTGAGTTCAAACAAACCTTCTTTGCCATCTGCAGATTCTTGTATCTTGAAACTCTGTTGACAATATCTGCAACATCTTTCATTCCTGCTTTCTTGGCAGCTTCTAGTTCTTTCTCTGCTTGAGTCATGAGATTCTTATATCGTTTACGATCAGCAAACATCTGTCGCATCAGCGTGGCAAGAAATCCTTCCTTCTCTGTGCGAAATAGCTGACCATTCGGACACAGCGTCATCTTGAGATTCTTGAGCTTGTCTGTGTTTACTTCACGCGCAAGCATAGAATCGACGTTGATATTTTGAGAAATAACGCGATGCATCTCTTCGGTATATTCTGTCGGATGAACCAATGTCTCTGGTGAGATATTGTACATCATTATCAAACTGGGATATAGAGAAGTCAAGTCAAAGGAAGCAACCCAGTCGTGCATGCCAACCTGCACATCTTTCACATATCCACCAGCATACTGAGCTGATTTCGTATGATCGTCATTCGGCGGGATGATAATTCCCTTGCTTCGCAGGTGATTGTAGATGATAACATCCCACATAAGAACCTGAGAAAATACATCATCGAAGTTTGTCTTTGAGTCATAAGCAAGGGTCATCGCCAACTCAATCAGCTTCATCTTCTTCTCAAGATTGAAGACAAGCTCAACGTCTTTGATGTTGTACTCGATGAACTTTTGATAGTTTGTCTTGTACAGCTCAAGAAGAGAACCATACTCAGAGTAATCCAGCTTCTTCTCGCCGAGTTCAACGCTAGCAATGTTATCTAGACGAAATGAATCTTGGTTTGGGTTCGGCGCATACTTTCGATACAGTTCAATGTAATCAAGAGAAACGACGCCAACGATATCGTATGTCTTGGCTTCCTTGCCCTTGAATGTAGCAGTGCGCTCATTCAAACGATTCCAAGGAGACATCCTTCTGGCAATGTCATTGCCAAGAACATTTGTTATACGATTGATCAGATAGGGAATATCGAAGAACTTACTATTCCAACCAGTGATGATGTCAGGATGACAAGATGCCCAGACCTCAACGAATTCTTTGAGCATCGAATATTCAGAAGTGAACATTCGATAGTTGACGTCATCGCGACAGTTGTTGTATTCTTGGCACCCGAATACTTGATATGTACCATTCACGAACAACGTGATGGCAGTGATTTCCTTGTTCGCTAAATCAGGTTCTGGGAACCCCTCGTCCGACGCAACCTCAATGTCGATGTAAGCGACGCAAATTTTATCAGCCTCCCATGGAATCTCTTTGGGAAATGCTTCCGAGATAAATGCGTATGGGTATCGAGTAAATCCGTAGATCTTGAAGTTCTCGATACCGTCATACTTTTTAACGAAGTCTCTCGCTTCGGAAATTGATGTGAAGGGAAGTTCCTCGAGATACTCACCCTGAAGCGTCTTCCACTCCGTTTTCTTATTCGCCTTAGTGTAGAGTTTAGGAGAATATTGAATTTTCTTGGCGATTCGTTTGCCATTGTGCACGCCTCTGAAAAGGATGTTATCGCCAAGAACTTCGACGTTGGTATAAAACATATCTGCTCCATTCATGATGAGGTTATTATACTATGCGCAGATATAAAAATCAACGTCGTTTTTTGTTTTTGATTTCCGATGCGATTTTCTTTTTGTCAGCCAACTCGCCATTGACATAGATCTGATCGAGGATCATTCCATATCTGTTCTTACCAACAACAAGACTGTGTCCGTTGAACTCTTTGATCTTGTAGCCGTATTCTAGAAACAGATCTTTCAAATCATTAAGACAGTGCATTAAACCACCCAGGGAAGGTTACCACCATATCTCCGCAGCATTTCGGCGTTGCCTTGAAGGAAGAACTCCTTCTGTACAGACATAGGGTTGTTGCCTACAGTATAGTTGACCGTATGCGCGTATGTCGGAAGGAAGTTGTTGAAGTGTTGGCGTAGATTCGCGCAAAGGACGCGATCAACTTCTGGCACTCCAGGTTCTCTCGCCTTTCGATACCAAAGTGGACTGACTGAAACAGCCACGTCTTTTCTTAGGAAGTAACAGTTGACGTCAACGAAGTAATCTTCAGGATGAAGAACGCTGGGATATACGCCAAGAGATTCGCAGTCGTCTCGGCAGATAAAGTTCTTATCTTTGTCTTGAATGTTACGGAACGAGAATGTCCAATGCTTTCCTTGCATCATCACATTCATACAAGATTGAACGTGTTCTGGATGCAGCGTGTTATCGTCGTCAAGATACATGACGAAATCGCCGTCAGCAAGATATGTTCCTGCTCCATACATTCGATGACCATTCCACCTCTCAATACCAACGGGAGTAGGAAGATCGATGACATCTAAAGAACAATGCATCTTATGCAGATATGCATCATCAATCAACTTCATCGCCTTGTCTTTATGGGCTGGACCATCGACGAAGACAAGATGCTGAATGTTTGTGTATGTCTGATTATGTACGCTCTCAATCACATCCGTGAGTAAAGGATTCGCTGACGTTGCCGTGATGACAGTTACTAGCGGACCTTGACTCATAGATCACCATTCTTAATGCACTTCTCGAATGTAGAGAACAACTTATTGAACCGCAGTTCATAGATGTGTTCCATACCGATAAGAATGTTTGCTATCTGGTCTTCTGACATTGGAGTTGGTCCGTCCATCAGCATTTCATTAAGAAGTCTGATGTCATCGACAACATTCCACGCTTTCATAATATCTTGTTCAAGATCAAATCGATTAACCATTTCGACGCTTCTCCTTACGAAATTTAAATTTAGGACCATCAACAGTGATTCTTACCATCGGGCTGTTAATGCTGGATCGAGTATAATCCCGACCACCATCAACCATGTGATTGCCTTTCACAACACAATCATGACGATATCGAGAAACGATAACCTCACCATCATCACAAAGAACACCATATATTGGTTGTGAAAATACAGGCGATGCGTTTGTTATGTAGACAACACCATCGCGAATCAGGATTCCAAAGTAATGACTATGACCTTTGCTAAGATCAGGATTTGGAGTATAGAATACATCGATTGGTTCGTATGTCCAACCGCCACCCTTGGCAATGGTGCACCAATAGCCCATGTATTTGCCACCATATTGTTGTTCTATCTGACGAATGCCTTCCTCGCTAAGATGATAACCTTTGGTGGGAGTCTTAATATGTCTCTTCATTCACAGCACCTCATTTTTTCTACCCCAACCTTTGATATCGGCGTTGGCTTCTCCTCCCACATATATGTAGTTAGACTTGTGCATCGGCGCAACGAACATCTTCTTGCGCTCGATTTCTTTCTGAGCAGTCAACTCGCGCTCAAGCATTTCACCTTCGTACCGAACAGGAACCCTGACCTGTATTGGACGAATATCAGCAGAAGGAATGGCATCGGCTGCAGTAGCCTGCCTCGGTTTCACTATTAGTGGAGTGAATTCTGGTTTGTACTTTTGAGCGACGTTGGTCAGAACGACCTTGCGCTTCTTCTTTGGTTTGTAGGTTGGAACCTTACCGAAGACCATCATTACTTTGCTTCCTCGCAGTTGTACAGCTTACCACGAATTATAATATCTTGCGCTCGTTTGTCAACTTGTTTTTCTCGTTCTTGAAAATAATGCTGAGTGAATCCAACAATCAACATTGAGAATGCAGCTGCTGCAGCAATAATTGCAAGGACGTCAATGTAATCTTTTATTCTCATTCTCGCACCTCAACTAACACGGCGCCAAGTGCGCCCTCGAGAGGAGCGACGCTCTTGATGCGATTGCGAATGTGGAACGGGTTGCGCTTGAGCTGAGTGAACGTCCGCCCACGCTTGTCGAAGTTCTTGATGGGCTTCGGAAACCAGATCTGCTCAGTCGTACCCTGCTTGATGTAGGCATACAGCTTGTTGCCGTCAAGTAGATAGGTGTGATTGGCAGTGCGAGGCGACGCCCACTGAGTCGTTTCCTTGAAAGCCAGCAATTGCATACATGAACTCCTATTGAGCCGTTATTCTACCGTGGGTCAAGTTGAAAGTCAAGCCGCGACCTCCACGCGCTCGAATTTGGCGCGATTGATCAGCGTCTGCTTTTCACCACGGAACTCCTGGTGAGCCTTGACCTTGGCGGTCAGGTTCACGACGTCGCCTTTCTCGACGCTGATGAAGTTCTTGGTCTTGAAGACCAGACGGTTGCCCGCCTCGTCGCGGAGCAGATACATCTCCTGGCTGTCGCGATCGTAGTAGGAGAACGAACGGGCACCGATCGTGAGAACAGCCTCAACCTTGACGTTGGTGAGGGAGATCTTGCCGCCCTCGTCGCCAACGAACGAACCGAGCGCAGCCATCTCGAGGCGCTTCGCCTCCCACTCTGCCTTCTTGGCAGCATCCCGCTCGATGCAACGCAGGACGGCATCGAACTGCTTGTCGGTCAGCTTGCCGTAGGTGACATACGAATCCAACAGGCTGGCAGCGAAATCGCCGCGAGCGCTGTAGAGCCAGTTGACAACTTCCTGAGCGCGATCGCGCTTCAGGAACGTCTTGCGAGCGTTGTTGACGATATTGCGACGCACTGCGCGGTCATAGGCAGAGTGGTTTTCGATGTAGCTCATAAGAGGCTCCGAAGTTCAAGGTACAGGAGGAATTATGACCGAATCCAACCAAGATGTAAAGAAAAACAATTCCTTGCAAATCAATGACTTACACAATCCCACTGCTAAGTTCTTGATTTATAAGGAGTTTATCCAATCGGTAATTTTACGCTTTTCTGCTTGCAAGAAATCGGCGGGAAATACCCACCTCGTCTCCCACTTTTAAAGCAAATTTTTGTAAGTCATTGATTTCATTAGAGAAAGTCTTGCAGGTGAACTTCAATACCCTTCTGCTAAGTCATTGATTCATAAGGACTTTTTTTCGACGACAACCCCAGCTCGCCTCAGCAGGTCGATCCCGTCCGTTCGCCGATACTCAGCCCCATACCGGACCACCCCCACTCCAGCCTGCAGTATCGCCTTGGAGCACTCAACGCAAGGCGCATGCGTTATGTACATGGTCGCGTCAAGGCAAGAATCGTGCGAGCGCGCAACTTTTAGTAGACAATTTATTTCCGAATGAATAACGAAAGGTTTCGTGACGAGCATTTCTGGTGTTATAGTTCTACTTTCGACATCGTGGTGTTCTGGTATAATTTCCTCACACTCATTTTCAAACCCTGCTGGCATACCATTCCAACCAAAGGAAATTATATTTCCGTTTTTGACTAGCACGCTTCCGACTTGCAACCTTCGAGCATATGACATTTTCGCCACCCTCTCAGCCAAATCGAAATAGAAGTCATCATATCTTTTTCGTTTTAGTTCTTCCTTCGTACCAACCATTATCAATTTCCTCGTCTGTTCGGATCAGTTTACTATTAGTTCCATCTGTTATCCATTTTTTCTTAACCCTTTCTATTTGTCCAGTTCGAACTAATTCCCAATATTTGTTAGATATTTTTTTACAGTGCCCATTTTCTGCATTTATTTTTCCTTGGGATTTCCCACCCAACGTACAAGATTTCAATCTTATGGTTGAGTCGAAGAAAGAATTTTTATTTTCTCTTCTGCAAGTATCTGCGCCTTTTTTGCCATACTGGATTCTTTGTTCTTTCGTTAATTCCGATTGAACTCGTTTCATATGTCCCGATTTAGAATTTATTGATCCTTGTACTCTTCCTCCGAGAGAAGCATTTGTTTTCGCTTCTTCATCAGAAACCTCTCTTCCATAAAAAAGAGAAAGCCCAACTAATCCAGATTCCTTTCTTTTTTTATTACACGCCGTTCCTCCGAGGCTAGCTCGCAATTTAACGAATTCTTCGTCTTTGTTTTTTCCAGAAAGCATAAAGTAAGCACAAAGATCTTCGAATTTACCGAATTCCTCATATAAAGACATATGCGCCTGCGCGTGTTCTTCTACAGTGAGTTCAATTAAATTAGAGGGATCGTCTGAACCTCCCATATGTTTTGGTATGATGTGGTGTTTGTGTTTCATCGACATACTAACTCCATTAAAATTGGGATACTTAGTATATAGTCGAGTTATTCACGCTGAGATCAATAAATTTAAAATTATTTTACAAGAGAGAGCCTTGCGACTCTCTCCGCGACATCATGATATAGAGCATCAAATTTGTTCAAAGGATCTCCAGCTTCCTAGTCTTACTCTCAGGAAGCACTCGGCGAAGATGAATATAAAGAATGCCATTTTCCAACTTTGTCTTATCTACTGCGACGCTGTCGGCAAGAGTGAATTTCTTGATGAACCCTCTTGATGCAAGACCGCGAAGAAGATAGTTCCTGTCTTCCTTCTCTGGTTTGTTGGCGACAATATGCAAAACATTGTCTTCTTCGAGGTTGATTTCAAGATCTTCTTTGGCGAAACCAGCGACGGCGATTTCAATAGTATAATCAACGTCAGAACTCTGGACAATATTGTACGGTGGATAACCTATAGCGGTCTTCGCCTGCACGGGATCCATATTAAAGAAGACGCGGCGAAATGAGTCTAGAGCGAGGCTGTTGAGAAAATAGTCTGTGGTCATGATGTTCTCCTTATATAAGCGAGATTGTTGAAACCGACCCCAATCGGGCATCGGTGGCGAGGGAAGCCCCCCACTTCATCAGCACGCTCTAATGAGCCGTGCTACTTTTTTCTTCCTATGCTGTATTTAGTCATCAGGTTGTAGTTGCCCTTATCGCGGTGACTGACAACCTTGATCTGGGACATTGGCGCTTTTGGATCAGCAGCTGCCTCTTTGTTCACGATAGCAACCAATCCCCATTCTTCTAGCAGATTGGCAATCGTGTTACGACGCGCAATGTCGGACTCGTTCAGGCTAGAAGGTTTGCCGTCCAGCTTGAACATCTCCTTGAAATGTACAATATAGTATTTGCCTCTCTTATGCAGTATATGACAAGACTGATAGAGAGTGGGCTTCTCGTTGCCGTCAGCAGTCTGCGGCTTCGACGATACGCCGATACGAGAAAGAGTTTCGGCTACTTTAAGAAAATCATCACTCTGTTGTAGTGTGACCTCGACCAATGATTCTAAATCCATGACAAACCACCTTGTAATTATTCTACATTTTGTATTTAGTCAATTCGTGTTTGCTCACGAATGAACTTGAGCTGCCCTTCTGAGAGGACGCTAAGAACATCGCGAGCAGCACGCGTAGAATAACCGAAGTAGAGCTTGATCGCTTCTAGATCAGACTCCTCCTCTTTCTTGACCCACTTATTATACGAACGCTTCTTCGATCGAATGGAATGTCGAAGATAATCATACTGCATCTTGACATCGAGCATATAGTTGGCATTCATCTCATTGGCATACAGAACACAGTCTGCATGGTATGAGAGTGTCTTGTTTACTATGAACGGAAGATATGCTTTCTTTGACACACCATCGACAAGAACGTCGGTCTTGGTTTGGAGTATACTTGGAATGATGTCTTTGAATAGATTAGTCATCGTATAATCTCCACTTCACTTTCCGTAACAACAGCAACTCTTGCGCCACAGGGAAGCAGAGTCTTCTCGTTGCCAGAATACATCACATGACTGGGACCATGGATCTTTACTTCGTGGCAGTAGGTGTTCTTCTTACCCTGCTTTACGCTGAGAACAGGCTCATCTCTGTTATGTAGTTTATTGCCGCGAATCTTTTGTTGATTAACGTGAATGTATGTTTTCATTTGAACGAACACTCACACATAAGCTCGGTTACACATGCCATCAGGTTGATCTCAGGATCAGCAACGAACGCTGCTTGATACTGATACTTCCCAAGGATAACAACGGCAATAGGAATCGTTGGCGGCTCAAGACACTCAGACAGTCGATCATACAGCTGACGGAAGATTACGTTGGAATCGTTGTCATGATTCATCGCCACCCACTTTCGCGCTTCGTTGAAGTTCTTGCCTTTCAATGCAGCCATCAAGTCGGCAAACTTCACATCAGCATTATTGGCAAGAATACCAGAGTCAATCCTACCACGAACCGAATACCTCTGCAACTCATTCAGAGTTCTACGATTATCTGGGAAGAACTTTGTGATGACCTCGGCAACAACCTTGGGGTCATACTCAATCTTCTCGCGATCAAGAATCTGCTGGCAACGCTTCATGAACGCAGATGCCATCTTCGCCTTGTCGCCGTTCTTGAGTTTGAAATCAATAACAGCACACCGAGAATGCAACGGTTCAATGATACGGTTTTTGTAGTTACAAGTAAAGATGAACGAACAGTTTGTAGAGAACTCTTCAATCACTCCACGGAACGCTGGCTGAGTGGAGTTGGGGTTTAGATAGTCAGCCTCATCGATAATGATAACCTTGCGACCACCATAAAGTGAAACTGACGAGGCGAATCCTTTCACCTTTGTTCGCAGCGTATCAATACCAGTCTCGTCTGAACCATTGATGAGAATATAGTCTAGACCAATCTCATCACACAACGCTCGGGCAACGGTGGTTTTGCCAACTCCTGCTCCACCAGCAAACAACATGTTCGGAACTGTCTTGTCGTCAACATACTTTTGAAAGTCTGCTTTCAACGATTCTGGAAGAATGCATTCCTGAATGGTGTGAGGACGATACCTCTCCACCCACAATATTTCATCACTCATAATATAGAACTCCAAGTTTACATGCTAGGGAACACTTCAGAATATGTTTCTTGAAACTCCTCCTCTTCTGCTACCATTTGCTGGTATGCTTGTTTGTGGTATGCTTTGGCAAGACGCCGAGCGATCTTCGGATGCATCTCGAACTCTTCCTTGAGGTCTTGGTAGATTTCCTTCATATGATCGCGCTCGGCTTCGATGCGCGTCATCGAGTTGCTAAGTTCAATGAACTTGTTCTTGAGATCTTTCTTTTGTTCGGAAGTCAGTGTCGTCAACATGTCACACCTCAAAACTTGGTTGCATCTTTTTCGACGGCAACGAAGTAATGCACTTTCTTCGTTGTGTTCTCGAACTTCGACACTTTGGAGCAGAGCTTCACTTTGTAGTCACCGCCGAGGAGCTTGAGATTTTCGACCTTGATGGCAGTTTGAAACTCAACGTCAGTTTCGCCAACAGTGGTGGCTGCATCATCAACGATCTCGCCTTTCACATCCATGGCTGCAATTTCAATCTTGCTACCGACGCTGCGAATCACAATGTTCGGAGTCTTGAGAACCGAAGACACAGAGAAGATCCAGTCCAGCTTGTCTGAAGGAAGATCGAACTCAACATCATAGTTCGATACATTGATGCTCTTGTCTGGCGGAGAAAGAATGAGATTAGAAGGCGAATAACGCTGGCGAACTTTTCCTTGCGGATGGCTGATGGTCACATACTCCCCACCAAGTTCAATCTGGTTGTCCTTCGACATCGAAAGAAGACCCAGGAACTTGTGAAGATCATAGATGCCAAACTCTCGGTCGAATGATTCAGAGATGGTCGCTTCCGCCATCAATGCCCTACTAGAGCTGATGGTGCGAAGTTGACTTCCCTCCTTAATGACTAGACCTTGGTTGATCGAAGCATAGTTCTTCAGGATCTCAACCGTTTCTTTAGACAATTGCATAATTTACACTCCATTCAGTAGAAACACAAGGATATTATAAACCATTGTACCGTTGAAGTAAAATGGTTTCACCATGCCTCAGTCTTCGTTGAGGCGACAAGAATCAACAGCATCAAGGATGCCAGTGAAAAATATAAAAGAAGCGATAATCGCGCAGTACACTGTTAAAAACATAAGACCCTCAGTTGAATAAATCTTCTAGACTTGATGATACGGAGTAGGCTCCGGGATGATATTTAGTGACTATATCTCTTCCCAGGCGAGCTTCTAGGTAATTATACCATTCTTTGTCTTCCCACATATTAGCTGAAACCCCATTCCATAAAGGTTTCCAGAGAGGGTGTTCTTGATTCAATCTGCGGCTCTCTACAAAGTTGAATCGGCAGTCTTCGTACTCTTTAGAACCAAGCTCGAGCATATTCTCTCTAAAATAGCAAACAAGAGAGATACGTTCGGCGCTCGGGTTCTTGAGTTTGATAGGAGTATTACCATGAATCACTTCATGGTTGTTGATGAGGAGAAGATCTCCTGGTCTAACATCGATCGCAATACGATATTCTGGAGCAACAAGGTATGCGCCCTCATACTCTCCACCATTAGAAACAACCAGAAGATTAGACAGACCATCGGAAAAGTCTCCTGCGTCAAGATGCGCTGCTGTTCTGAAATTCTTGTTCACAGTAATAGTCGTGAAGACGGTTTCTGGAACAAGGAACTGTGGATCAAGTTTATCTGCTGCCTTTCGTTGGTTGCTCCAACGCCAAGGAACAAGGTCTCGGAATCCTTCGTTCAGCCGCTGAAGGAAAGGAAATGACTTTTGAAAGAGATCAAAATAATCACGAGTGTAGGAAGTGGCTCGACCATACGGAATGCGAGGATAACGATCATACCACCCAGCGATACCAGAAAAGACTGGCATGGCATACGTTGTAGCAGAGATCATTTCTTTGCTAACGACCCATGCTTCTGCTTGAGCCTGATCTTTGTTTTTCTTTACAGCATCAACCCATTTGTTGAACTCAAATCCATCTTCACACCCAGTTAGAGTTTCACCAACAGCCTTGAGTTTGCGCGCCAACCAAACCATACCTCGAGCAGATTCCAATGGCATCTTTCTGTAATGCGCACGAATGTCTTCGATTGGATCAGAACCGAATAGGTTGTCTTCAGGTTTCATCATATACTGGAGAATGTCCAGATGCTCATCCGAAACCCACTCGCGATTCTGTAACTTTCCTCCCTTCGGTCCAGCAGCCATTCCTCTGTTCTGACTTTCCCTAGCAGCTAGACGCAACCCTTCATATGCATCATCTTGATGTTGTTTCGTGAAGAAGTTCTTACGAAACTTGAAAATGACTTTGCGTTCGTCTGCCGTTGAATCAGAATCAAACCCAGAAGGCATGTATGCATCACAGTCTTCTGTGATCAACGTATCATAATTCCTTTCGTCAAGGAACTGACCGATGAGGTGTGTTGAATCTATTTTTTTATCCGCAACAATAACTCGCACCATTTCACTAACTCCTAAGAGAACACATTATTACTTATGCAGTATTGTACGTTATTGCGAGATGAATGTAAATATTCTATGGTATTACTGTCGCCCAAGCATCAGCCCAAGACTTGGTTTCTAAAGCTCTAACGAAAGAATAGACTTGAAGACGAAGTTCTTCTAAGGAAGATTCGTTGTTAAACGTCTCATCAACTTCAGTTCCGATCCAAGAAAATTCACTTGCATGTACATTAGGATACATCAGAGGCATGAGTGCTTTATCTGAATCGCCTTTGTTTTGCGCCAAGGCAACATCATACCATTCTGGTTCTGGTCCTCTCTTCACTCGAATGAGCTTTCCGCCAACAGACTTGATCATAGAAATTTCGTTGGGGAAACGAACGTCTGTTATCACATACTTCTTATCGCGATGTAAACTACGAAGAAGAGAATATACCCAAATGTTTTCGCCAAGAACATTTCTTCCTGCTTCAGTCCCAAACCGTTGGAGAATCAATCTTGGCGTGACATTATACCCAAGATGCCTCGACCAATATGCATCAGGTCGCTCTCGCCACTCTCTGGACTCTTTAGTCGATCCCTCAAGAAGCTCTCTGTCCCAACTGAATATGATGGAAACTGCATCTTTCAATGTTGAAGCGAAGCTGGCTTTTTCATAGCCAGCCTCGATCAACATACTACCGACAGTATCTTTACCGCTTCCGGCAAAACCCAAAACACCGACGATATTCATGATATAGCCTCCAACGACTTAGAGAGCGCCAACGTATGCAGCAACTGCCCCCATGTCACCATGGAATGCATACGTTCCGATATGATGCGTTTTCATCCACGGGCAAAGCCAGATCTGACCGCCCATGTTTCGCCACCACTGACAGAACATATAGTCTTCTGACAGATAGCGATCGGACTTACCATGATCAATAGCAGTGTCGAAGAACGCATGAATGTACCGCGAACCGTCGAAGTTTGCTTGACCGACATGGTCTGGCTTGTACCGAAGCTCAGGATATGCTTTCTCAAACTTCTCGAACACTTCGCGCTTGACCATCATGAATCCAGTGCCGATTTCAAGAACTTCCAGCGGCTCACCTACGCTGAACTGACCAGTACCAGCAACAGCATTGAACACATAATCGCCAGTTACTTTCTCAACTTCGCCAGGTTCAATATTAGGATTGCGCTTGATCGCTTCAACCACTGAACCCCACTTGATAGATTTCTTAGGATACGGACCTCCGTTAATCTCTTTGTCCATAGCAAGAAGAGCGACAACGTCTCGAGGATCAAAGTGGATGTCAGAATCAATAAAAAGGAGATGGCTAAAACCAGAACGAAGGAACTCATCAACAAGGTAGTTTCTAGCTCGTGTAATAAGACTTTCGTTAAAGATGAATGAGAATCTGATTTCAATTCCATATTGGGCACACACCGATTGGAGATCGAGGCAGGATTTGATGTACATCCCGTGAGCCATACCGCCATACATCGGGGTTGCTACGAAAAGCCTCTTCTTCTGCAGATCTTCTACTTTAATTTCTAGTTGCATTTTGGTACTCCATACTGTTTGAATAAGAGAATGGGTGGGTCATTGCGACCCACCCTCACCTCAAGACTACATCCTGATGCTTTTATTTTTACAGGATATAATCTATATAGTCACCTCTTATTACGCAGAAAGAGCCTGCGTATAGAGAGCAGCACGACTGCGAGCAACATGCCGCGAAGCACGATTACGCAGGAATGCGCGGTTCGGAGTACCCAGACGATAGGCAAAGGTTTCTTCGCCACGGCTGGTCGTTACACGGTTGGTGTAGATGCAGAAACCTTCGTTGCGAAGGCGATACACCAGATCAGCGACATTGCTGATTTTGAACATGGTACGAGCCTGTTTGGTCGTAACTTGTTCGCCGCGAGACAGATAGCGCAGAAGAGACATACGTGCAGACATAGTTTTCACCTCAATCAATTGCCCGCATTAAACAAAAGGAAGGGAGTTCGCCATGCGGGCGCAACCAACTCCCCTCATAGATTATTCTTGTTCGGCAGAAGCAGGCTCAGCATCACCGATAGAGACGTTGGCGTTTTCGTCCAGCTTCTCATACAGATCAAAGAACGCAGCCTTGGTATCCGAATCGAAACGATTCAGCGCCAGAGTGATTGCTTTCTTCTTGTTCTTGAAGATAGCATATGCTTCGGCGATACGAACCAGACGACGAGTCGAAACAATCTCATCGACCGCACCCTCTTCGAACGAACGACGAATCACCTCAGCCCAGTTTACCAGCTTGGAAGCGAAGTCGTCATCCTTGATTCCGAGGGAGTTGAAGTTGTTGAGCAGAATGCTCTCTTCTACTTTTGCCTTGGGATACTCTTGCTCTACCGTGATAGCGAAACGGTCAAGGAATGCTTCGTTCAGAACGTTGGCGCCAATGAACCGACCGTCATCGCTCCCCTTGCCTTTCGTGTTAGCAGTAGCCATGATATTGAAACCACGAGCGGGATGAATCACCTCACCAGTCTTCTTGTCGAAATACGGTTTGCCTTCGAGGATAGGCTGAAGGCACAGAAGACGCTCAGAACCATAATCAGTTTCGTCCATCAGAAGTACTGCACCACGACGCATTGCTACAAGCACCGGACCTTCGCGACGGACCGTGTTACCGTCAATGAGTTCATAAGAACCGATAAGATCGGTTTCGTCGGTCTCCTTGGTAATGTTAACACGAATCAGTTCGCGACCGAGGTTGGCGCAGACTTGTTCGATCATCAGCGTCTTGCCGTTGCCAGACAGACCCGTAACATACACAGGATAGAAGACTTTGGAAGAAATGATCTTCTTGAGGTCAGAGTAGAAACCGAAAGGAACATAGATCGGATTCTTATCGGGAACGAACGAATCGGTAACAGTAGCAGCGCGGCGAGTGGACATTTGAATCACAGGAGCAGCCATGGCAACTTCAGATACAGCCTCAGGCTCAGGTTGAGTTTGATGGGAAACGACAGGAGCAGAACCAATATAGTACATTCCGCGATCGGCGCGGTTCTCGGGCTTGAACAAAAAGCCTGGATTCGGGTAACCATTCTTGCTGGCAAATTTGGCAATATCGCATCCGCGAAGAGCAGCCGTATTCGGGAAAGCATCACGCAGTCGCTCAAGAAACATTTCTTTGGCGCCGTCGTTAGAGAAGGTCTTCATCATGTAGTCTCCGTAGAGGTAAGTTTCAATCAATCAACACAATCATTATACGCTGGTTCAACTTGAAAGTAAAGTGAATTTTCAAGCTGCCACCTGCTTAGCAAATTTCGCGAGAATGGCGCGGGAAGCGTGCTTATTGGTTTGCGACTTAGCGAACTTCTTAGCCATCTTAGAAGCATTTTCATCTTTGTCAATATGAAGACCACCAGCCCTCTTACCGAAGGCAACGTTCACGAAGTAATAAGAGTCATACCCCATGGACGGCATCTCAACAAATCCATCGTTGCGGAACCGAGAGCTTGCTCTTGAATATGCATCCCTATCAACGCAGCCAGAGAGATCGCGATTAGAGTTGCACAGATAAAATCCAATATGCTGCACCCCAGTCGCTTTCTTAACCAGCTCGGTCAGCAGAGTTTGCATTGGGAGTTCGCCTTTTCGATAGACTACTTTTTCGTTGCTCTTCTTTTCGCGAATGATGATTTTAGTTCCTGGTTGATGGGTCTCATACGGTCTTTCGAGATATGCAGATTGGTCGCCTGCGCCGTCGCTAACATACACAACATTGACGATATCGCTGTGATACTTGGCGCGAAACTCTTCGATCATCTTCAGTGAGCAAACGGTCGCCTCCATGAACGGAGTGGAGTTCATATCAAACCCACCATACAGTTTGTTGAAAGAAATTGAAGCATACTTCTTGATAGAAGGACTCCAGCCAGTTCCGCGATAGTAGTAATCGCCGCCGATATATTTGCTCGCGATAAGAAGCATCTCGAATGCTTTTTTGTATTCGCGAACATTCATTTTGGATGTAATCAGTTCCTTCAGATGGAAGTGTTTGGTCTCAGCGAATTGCAGAGTTTGCCCCTGTACGGAATTGAACTTCTTCGCTGCGGTGAAGAATCGCTGGTATCCGCGAGAAGCTGAGTTGCAGAATCCGTAGACTTCAAACGGAATGTTAACAGCTTTGCAGAATGCAGTCAGAAGAAGGATCTGTTCCATGCTGGATTCAAAGTTCACCGTCATTGAACCAGACATGTCAAGATACAGAACCATGCCGTGCGACTTACCCTTCTCGGTCGTCGTGACTTTACGGAAGATATCGTTGGTCATTTGAAACCGATGCAGCTTGCGAGTGTCCAGTTCACCAGTGCGTGACACTCGCTCGCGGGCGTATTGGCTCGCGTTTTTGTACATCTCGAAGCTCTTGATAAGAAGAGAGATGTAAGATTTGTTTCTTGCATTGAAGTCTTGAACCATATCCTTCCCGAGCGATTCGATCGTGGTAATCTCTGGCATAACATTCTTATCGCTAAAACGACGAACGTCTTTATTGAACGAAACCAGACTATCTCTCATCGCCTCGGAGAAATCGGAATAGGTTTCGGCGAAAGGCAGCACAATGTTTTTCATGATGGGATCAGGGAGATCGACATGAAAGATCTTGCTGTTCTTGTCTTCGATCAGTTCCTTCTCCCGCTCGCGGAAGATTTGATCGGTAACAGAATTGACTTCTTCTTGATCGCCATCGCCTTGCTGTTCGCGTTTGTTTTCGAGGATCTCTTTGATTTTCTCAGAGATTTCTTCGGAAGTAGGCTCGGTCGACTCGCCTTCGTCGGAATCAACATCGTCGTTGTAGTCGTCGCTGGATTCCATTCGGTCATATTGACCATCTTCATCGACTTCGTCACCTTCGCCCTCAGCTTCCATAGGAATGGACTGAGCCTCTTCTTCGATATCGTCGGAACCGTCTTCGTTGAGGAAGTCCTCGAGACCATCAAGAACTTCTTTCAGATCATCCATGTTGTTGATCTTATCCTGTTCGTTGTTCTTGACATAATCGAACAGCTCTTGGCTAATGGTTACAGCATCAGCCCAATCGGTGATATTTTCAATTCGGTCGACCAGCTTCTGCTCTTCGGCAGTGAACTTGACGCCGAGCATCGAGCCAACCTTGAAGTGCAGGTTGATGCGGTCAACAAGGTTCAGGTGTTCGATAACTTCGCGGCGAGTGTTGATGCCGAAGAAGTCGCGGCGCATCAGTTCAGAATATGCAAGATAGAAGGAGCGGCGAAGACCAGGATACTTGTTCTTCTGCAGCTTCTCGATCCGCGCATCTTCGATGACGTTGAGCGTCGGCTTGAACTTGGGGTGCGCGTTGACAGTAACAGCGTCATGCCAACCTTCGGCGGGAGTATAAAGAGCATGACCCGTTTCGTGACCCATCAACAGATCGTACAGCGAACCGTCCATGTCTTGCCAGACGGGGCAGGTCAGAGTTCGGTTTTTGAGGTCGAACGACGCAGTCTGCGCTGCGGTTGAGTGAACGACATGAATATTCTCTTGAGAGAGAAGGCGAGCGAGAATCGACTTGGACTGTTTCAGGTCATGCATCACGAAGGTCTCCAGTTGATGCAGTCATTATATAGGGTCTGAACTTGAAAGTAAAGTGAAAATTCAAAAGAGAACTCGATCCCAGACATCCATAAGACTTTTGTGGAATTGTGCAGTTTCAAATTTGGATAGGTTGATACATTTGAATTGAACGTATTGGTCGATGTACATGTCTCTTATCTTAGATAAGATCTTAAACGATTCAGGAGAGAATCCTTGTTTACTCGAATCAGCCTGATACGTCAGAAGCTCTTTAAAAAAGATAAGACTATCTTTCTCTGGACCCCACATTGATCGAATTCCAGCGGCAGCGCGTGGGTAGTCCGCCTGAAGCTGGTATATCAGCTCTTCTGCTTCAGGCGGAACCTTCATTATGAACATGACTTTTACCAGACAAACCTAAAAATGCACACGGAAAATCCAACAAGGAATCCTACTGCGAAAGGAGCAGAATAGAGGTCGAATGCTTCGTTGAAACGATCAAGGTTGCTCATTTCAGTTCCCGTTGTATTTGCCAGTGCCGTAACACATATAACAAGTATATAGATGACCTGATTCTTCTTCGACTCCGTGGTCTCCCCAGCCGCCACAGCTGGTGCACTTATCCAATGCTTCGTGTTGAGATTCAAAGCACCACTCCAGCCAAGACGTAACTGCTTCGATTCGACGATTGTATGCGTACATTAGTTCATCCCAAAAACAAAAAACGCAACTGATGATGCCAATAACATAGAGAGTGTTACATATCCCAAAATAGAGAACATGAAATGTCTCATATCATCGCTGCGCTTCACATAGCCTCCTGGGCTTTCACCAACCACTCGCGGAGACGAACCCAGCGAGCTTTCTTCCCATCGGAAAGAGTCTTGCGAGTCAGCACCACATCGACACGAGCAATCGCGTCTGAGTGAACCACCGCACCAGATTCGACCAGAGCCTTGATTTCCTTAGCACTAGCAAGATTCAAATTACTCATTACACCTTCTCCTTGTCAAGATTTACGCGAGCTTCGCGAGCCTTTCGGTACGCATCCAATTTTTGACGACGCTTCTCCATGACATCCGCAAAATTCACGGCTCCTGGGAGGCGATTGCGGCGACACACCGCCGCCAACCTGTCTTTTAAAGATTTCACGCTGCCTCACTCTTGTTGAAGAAACCATAGGGAAGACCGTGCTCATGGCACAGGAACTCCCAGTCGCCGTCGCAGATCGACGCGTCCATGATCCACCGCAGTGCGGTCTCACGATCGCGTGCACCATGCTCGATGGTCTTAGCGACCAGATGCTCGAACCGATCGATGGCGCGAGCATGCGCCTTACGCTCATGCTCCTGCTCCGCACGGAGCGCATCGATCAGATCGTCCCAGATTTCCTGGCGACGCAGATCGCTCGCCTCTTCCCACATCGTCCACCAGTATTCGCCTGGGCGAAACCCGTAGGCGTCCTTGTGGAGGTCGGAAACGGTGTCAGCGTCGAAAGTGTACACGGGTGCCTCCTGGGCAGCTTGCCAATCATTGTAGGTGTCGAACGCAGCCCATTGCTGGTCCATGCGCGACATCCAGTCAGAGAACAGCGCTTCTTCGGTCATATCAGACTCCGTTTTCCAAATCAACAGGGGTAGTATGACGGAGTTGAGTCTAGAAGTAAAGAAAAATAACTATAGGAAAATCAATGACTTAGCATCGGGGTCGGCTAAGTCATTGATTTATAAGGAGATTCGTAAAACGGTAATTTTACGCTTTTTGCGCTTTTTCGAACCGTTCCAGCTTGGCTGCGTCTCTTGCCCGCCTCTTATGGATCTTGACCCGATCCTTGGCTCGCTGTAGCTTGATGGCAGGAACTCGCTTCGTGAAGCAAGTGCCGTTGAGGTGATCCATCTCATGTTGAATGATTCTTGCCGTGAACCCGTCGAAGGTTTCTTCCCTTTCGATGTTTCGCTCGTCGCGCCAACGAACTTTTATTCTGCTTGCTCGCTTTACTCGCAAAAAGAGGTTTGGATATGTGAGGCAACCTTCTTGAATGTCATCGTTCTCGCCAGTAGTCTCAACGATCTCTGGATTGAAGAAGCAAAAGAATGTCTTGCCATGACCCATGACGAACACTCGATAAGGTAGACCGACTTGGTTAGCAGAAAGCCCCAGCCCTCCCTTCTCTGCCATAGTGTGGAGAAGAGAAGTCGCAAGTTGCGATGGGTGCATCGGCGGTCTATTGAAATCGAACTCTTGTGTTCTTTCCCAGAGAACCTTCGCGTGTGGAGGAACAAGATCATAGATCATATAGTCCATCATGTTGCCATCAACGTATTTTACAATTCGCTTACCCTTCGGTGTCATTATGCTATCTCCATTTGTGAGAAGTTCTTGACTTTCTCGAACTTCATTACTGTACCAAACTTATCTATCAATGCGTCAGTCTTGTGACTGATAACGAATATGTTAGAGTCTTCGCTGAGCTGATCAATCAGCTTCATCAACTCATCTGTTCCCGAAGAGTCAATCGCCCCATCGAAGATCTCATCCATGATCAACAGGTTTGTGTTGATCGAGTTTTTCATGCGCGCAATTGCTCTGAACGTGAACAGAAGGCTCAGGTCAATTCTCATGCGCTCGCCTTCAGAGAAGTTGTCGTATGAGAAATCATCACGATGCCTAGACTTAATCGTTTCCTTGAACTCTTCGTCCATCTCAAAGTTCACGAAGAAATCTAGCGAAGCAAGATACTTATTCACCAGCTTGTTAATGATCGGCAGATACTGCTTAACAATACGAGCTTTGATGCCTGAGTCTTTCAACAGAATAGCCGCTGCTTCTGCGTATGCTTTCTCGTTAGAGATACGCTCACGTGTAGCAATCAGCTCCTGATACTTCGCATACAGCTCTCGCGCCAGCTTTTCTAGGTTGCCATCCATCGGCTTCTTGTTCTTGAGTTCTTCGATCTCTTTGTTCTGCTTCTCTACGTTCTTTCGCAGCTGCTTGATCGTAGCACCATATCTAGCAACCTCAGCCTGATGTTCATTGACCTTTGTAATTACATCTTGAATTTCTTTGTTTCTCGCAACCATTTTATTGAGCTGATCGTTGAGATCAACCAGACCATTGTCTATCTCTTCAACTTTCTTTTTTCGTCCAGCTGTGATGTTCTGCTTGAATGTTTGCGTTATCTCTTGAGTGCAAGTGGGACATTCGTCATGTTGCTCATAGAAGTCCAGGTCCTTCTGTATCTTCCTGCGCGTTTCGTTTATCTTGACGCTCAGTTTATTGAGAGAGCCAATCTTATCGACAACTGAATCCTTGTCGCGAATGCCATTCAGCAGCTGATCAGTATGCCGCTGTACCAACTCACACTTATGTTCATGTTCTTCTATGTGTCGAAGGTTCTCGTCGCGGTCTTCAGTTTTCTTTTCAATCTCAGCATCAGCATTCTTCTTAGCATCTTCTATGAACTTCTTCTGTAGTTGAAGTTGCTGACTGATGCCTTCTAGAGCTGTCTTGTTTTCTACGCTTTCCAACTTGATCTGCGATAAGTTATCTTTGACGACTGAGTTCATCGAAGAAAAGATCTGTATGTCGAGGAGGTCTTCGATAATCGCTCTACGATCAGAAGCTGACAACTTCATGAATGGAACGAAAGAAGAACTGCCTAGTATGACGATCTGAGTGAACGCCTTGTAGTTGAACTTCAGAATAGAAGTTTCAAGATAACTCTGGTAGTCTTTCGTTGCTGCGTCTTGATCGATCAACTCGCCATCAAGATACATCTCAAACACGTTCGGTTTGATTCCGCGTCGTATCTTGTACTTCTTAGTTTGAATGGAGAACTCAAGTTCAACAAGGCAATCTTTCCCGTTGATTGAGTTGATTAGAAGAGGCTTGTTGATGTTACGAAAAGACTTGCCGAACAGAGAGAACGTCAGCGCATCAAGAACCGTTGATTTGCCTGAACCGTTCTTACCAACAATCAGCGCGCTCTTGTGCTTGTTGAGTTGGATCTGATTCCAGCTGTTGCCAGTGGAAAGAAAGTTTTTCCACCGAACTGTCTCGAAAACAATTTGAGCCATGTTACCTCATTGTCTAACGTGTGCTTCAACATACACTTCGCGCATGTATGTCTTGAGCTTTTCTTTGTCGAGATCAATTTGCAAACTATCAACATATTTAGAAAGCGTGGTCATAGTATCGTCAGCCTGATCAATCACATCTTCGTCTGAGATCTGCGTGTAATCAGTGAAGTCTTCAACCACAGAAACATCATATGGTTGACTCTTATACAATTTATCCATGAACACATCAAACAGATAAGGGTCAATCTTTTTAGCGACAATCACTTTCACTATCGTGTTAGTGTACTTGCTAAAGTTCTTGCTCTTAACTGTATCGACAGTTTCATGGTCGTCATTGTAAACAACCTTATGGAACATTTTAAATGGATTTTCGATGAAAGTCAACTCTCTTGTTTCTGTATCGAAGATATGGAATCCACGTTTGTCGTTGTAGTCTGACCAAGTCATTTCCCCTGGCGTTCCAACATAGTGTATGTTTCCAGAACTAGACTTGTGATGAAAGTGCCCAGAAAGAACAACATCATACTTGGCTAGAACGCTTCTGTCCATTCCCTCATGACAAATGTTTCCGCGATCCATCTCGAAACCAGCAAGCTCAAAGTGCCCCATGCAAATTTGAGAATTGCTGTTGAGAATAAACGCCATAACTTGTTGTTCGTTCTCTTCGCAAATCCATGGAATCAAGTCAACATCAACACCATCAAAAGTCATTGTCTCTGGATATGTGATGACATGAATGTTTTGATATTCACGAAGCGTCAGCTCGATGGAGTTTACCTTCAACGTGTTCTTAAAGAAGATGTCATGGTTGCCAACTAACGTTGTAAGTTGGATGTTATTAAACTCAAGCATATCAAAGAAGTATTGCTTGGACAGATACAGAGTATTGTAGTTAACATACTTCCGTCGATCGAACAAATCACCGAGCTGAATGATTTTTCTTATTCCCATTTCACGAAGAGTCGGTAATAATGTTTCCTGATAGAACTTCTTGTAGTAATTGTGGAAATGAAGCGAATCATTCCTCATGCCAAAATGTGTGTCTCCAACAATTGCTATCTTCATTTACGCCTCATTCGTTGTAGGAAGAGCTTTCCCATCAAAGTCTACAGTAGAATGTAGAAGTTGGTTGTCGAGGCGGAATCCTCCAATATTGTGATTTCTTACGAGATATTTTTTTCGTACAATATTCTCATCGACATACTCCACCAACACCACGCTGTTTGTTACTTTATCCCAAGCGTAATCTCCAACCTTAAACATCTGTTTCTCCTCCAACGTCAAAAGCTACAGGATCTTCCTCGTCGAACAATAATTCTAACTTAGTTTTCTTCGCTTTACTACTCTTCAATTTGTTTTTTCTATTCGTTTCTTCATAGTTATCTATGAACTCTGAAATGTTCTCATACATCTCAAACTGTGCAGAAACCATTCCATTTTCTTCAAGATCGCTCTTTTCGTTGTCGTCTAGAACTCCGAACTGTTCATAAGACTTATATTTTACATAGAGCTGTTTCTTTTCTTTTTGAATTCGACGAAGAAACGCATAATAGATGATCTGAGTAAAGTATGCAAACGGATTGCTTGATTTGTCTGGATCGAAGTTATGAAAGTACATAATGCAGTTTTCGATAGCATCGCCAATCATCTCATCCTTAAATGTATAAGCATAGAAGTTTGGTTTGTTAGCAAGGTTCTTTGCGATCAACATCAAACACGTTGCCATGTAATCTGGGATCTTTGGAATCGGTTTGTTCTCTGCTCGACATTCAGCGCAGATAGCCCTATAGTTTTTGATAGCCTGCAGGAACTCGGCGTTATCTACATAATGATTTTTAGCAACTTTCATTTCGGTTCCTCCGGAGTCTTAGGTTCTTTCTTCTTGATTCCAAGAGAGAATACGTTCTCGCCGATTTTCTCTGGTTTTCTTTCCTCTTCTTCATCCGCATCATAATCTGACATGTCATCTTTCATGTCTTCGATTGCTTGCAAATAGTGCGGAATAAATGTCGGAGAAACCTCGGAGTACATGATCATGTCTTCAATGTAAACCTCAGTGGAATGACTTTTTACTACACCGACTGGGAGCCATGGTTGCATGTAGAGAATTTTTCTAGGAGGATCAACTTCTGTATCAAATATAGCATGAATTGCCATAGGTTTAGTGAGATAAAAGTCACCAATCTGATCTCCATCATCTTCCAGAATTGACGCTTCTGAAATGACTTCTTCGCCTGATTTGAACTTCATGTATAGAACATACGGCTTCTCGTCACTCATACTTCAACTCCACTTTACTGTTTGATATTTTGAATTTTTCTTCGTTGTAGATTTTAACTCGTTCGACATAATGTTTCATACTAAAATTTATTCTATCCTTATGTCGTAAATCGTCAACCAAGTCATAGATGACTGCGTTGGTTTTGTTTTCGCTTAGACGCAATCCTCTTCCTATTGACTGGAGAATCTTAATCTTCGACTTACCAATATGAGCGAAGATCACGTTGTGTAGGTTCTTTATATTCACGCCAGTTGAGAATGTACCCAAACTTGCAACTATTATAGCGTCATTCTCTTTCTCAGTCAAGTGCCTTATTGTTTCTCTGTCTTCAGCATCAACACCACCATGAACGAAGAAAACTTTTCTTCCCTGAGCTTTTTCGGCTATCAGATCATGAATTATTTGACCATGCTTCTCGACATAGTTGAAGAGAACCAACGTGTTCTTTTCCATTGACAACGCAAGATCTCTAACATATTCGTTGCGTGCAGTGTTACTCACAATAAAATCAACTTCCTGTTGATAATCCATGTTGAACGCATTCTTTTTGGCATGTTCTGGATGAGATAAGACGAGGCACTTGATTTGAAGCTGCGCAATTTGCCCTCTGTCCATTAACTCTTTAGTAGAGATGGCTCTGTAAGTTGGACCGAAGTGACCTTCGATTGATAGAAGATTCACTTGCGTATCTTTTACAGTTCCAGTCATTCCGATACGGAACCTTGCATTATGCATGTTGTTCATTATGTAAGACAGAGACTTCGCCTTGAATGTATGAGCCTCATCGCCGATTATAAAATCGAACGGAGCGAAATACTTTGTTGGAAAATCCTGTAGACTTTGCCAAGTTGAAATTACAAGAGGCTTCGATATGTTCTTGTCGAATCCAGCATATACTCTCTGGCAATACTTTTCAGCGTTCCAGCCATATTGCTCGAAGTCGCCATACATCTGTTCGACTAGAGAAACAGTAGGAACTATCAGTATGCCTTGTTTACATTCAAACTGAAGAAGAAACCTTGCGAGCAAATATGCAACGAGTGATTTGCCTGATGCTGTTGGAGAAAGTATTAGTCTTCTGTTGGATCGAATGGCAGTAGCAAACGCAGCAAGCTGATAGTCTCTTGGCTCCATTGGTAGCTTAAGAGAATTAGCAAAGAACTCAGCATCCTTTAGCGTGAAGTTCGTTTCTTTGTTCGTTGTATTGAGGCAAGTATATCCTTTATCTCTGGCTATCTTACAGATGTAAAACGCAAGACCATGAGGTAGCTGCATATTCTTCTTGTTGAGCAGCCGTATCTTACCATCCCAGACTTTCCGCTTATACATCGGAGAGAACTTGTAATCGTCGGCATAGAAAGTGAAGAACTCTGCCAGCTCATGAAGAATGCCAGGTTCACATTGAATTCGTACAAACGCTTCGTTGACTTTTGTTATTGTTATGTCATAATTCATCAATGTTGTCCTTGTATAAACTTCTCCCAGGACATATACTCTTTCAGCTGCCATGTACGATTGTTTAGCTCTTTCAATACGGCATTACAAAACTGAACTGCTTCTTCATGAACTGATTTTTTGGCTTGGAGTTTTAATAGGTCGTCGTCGGCGTCCATATAAACAGATATGTCTGATTTCAACAGAAACTTGAATGGTTGCCAGCCATAATTCTTAAGGTCATCATCATCCAACCTGCCGTTGTAATACTCCCACTTGATTTTACGCAACTTGCTAATCTCCATACCCCATTTCTTGGAAGAAAGCGAGTGTGCGGATAGCTGCCTAACATATTTGGCATGAATTACAGGAATACGAATGAGTTCTGCACCAGGATCCGTCATGTTGACGACGGCATCTTTTTCCCACATATCAATCAAATTTTCAAGAGATGCTGGTTGCATAACGAAATCCATAACTAATGAGGTTCAATTATAACCGACTTTTCTACAAAAGTAAAGTATGAAAATATAAACTATACAGTAGAAAAACAAGTTTACAATCACGCCGAAACTCGGTATAATCATACTGTTGGTTTTAAGGTTTAAAGGAAGTCATAGTATATGAAAGCGAATTTGGCTGTTGCTGCAATCACTTCGTCCGCTGTCATTTTGCTAGCAAATTGTATAGGCGAAATTTCAACAGGATATAGATCCTTAAATGATATAGTAAGAGCTGGATTGTTCTTATTCGTGTAGATTGTTAGCCTTCCATCAGAATATTGAGGCTTTTCTGATCCAGATAGATTCAATCCAGCATACATTTTTGCAGCTTGCAATGCCGATAGGTTAGTATATTCTGCAAAATTAGTTGGGAACCCCAAACCTCGTATCCAGTCATGAACTTCTCTCCAAGGCGATAAGTTTTCATTCAATAAAAATGTTATCTCTAGAGGAGTGTACGTTATCTTATCTCCAGCTACGGTGTAATCTATAAATGGAGTTGATCTTTCGTTTTGCGAGAGCGATAACCCAGGAATATTGACTTCCGTACAAAAAAACGAAACTTCCGGAAGGCGATCGAAGACCAGCTTGAACTTCGAACCCTGAAGTAAATTTTTGTTTAAGTCTTCGTTGCAGCTCATTTGATTATTCCAGTGGGCACTCAGTATTTATATGCAAAAAAATGGGGAGCCATTGCGGCTCCCCAATACAACAACGTTTTATAGTTATTGTTATTCGACGACTATCACTTCAGGTTCGTGATCATGAACTTGCGATAGTAGATATTGCTGTTGTTATTCAGAGCACCAGCATCGACGCTCAGACCACCAGCAAACGGGTTGGCAACCATTCCATAACGAGTCTTGAAGCCGATCTTCGGCTGGAAGGTGTTAGGATCGATAGCGCGAACCATTTGGAGCGGGACGTAAGGGCAGTAGAACAGACCCGAGTCATACGCGATTGAACCCTTGTATCCAACTACAACGAAATCGTTAGAAATCGCAGAAGTAGCTGAAGTCAGCGAGTAAGGATCGGCGTATACTTTTACGCGACCGAAGAGCGTACCGCAGTATGTGCTGCCAGTATCGTCAACAGTCATTCCGTCAGTCTTACCAACCAGACCGCCAGCATAGTCCAGAAGACCGGACATAGCCAGAGCCGAAGCGACGTCAGTCGAGCAGATGATTATGTTGCCCTTGCCACGACGAGTGTCTTTGGCAATCTTGTTGGCTTCACGCTCGATTTGATAGATCAGACCCTTGTACTTCTCAACCTGCCAGCGACCATCAGTGTCACCGCCAGAAGTTGCAAGGTTGAACACGCCAAGCGTGCCAGCAGTTCTTGCGCCGATCACAGCCGTAGCGTAGATCGTACGAATAACTTCGCGGTTGATTTCAGCAAGGATTTCCGTCGAAAGGATATTCGACAGTTCCGTCTCAGCATCAAGACCATGAACAGCCTTGAGGTCTTGAGCCAGTTCCATCGTGTACTCAGCTTTCAGAGCGCGAGTCTTGGCAGTTACAGTGACCTTCTCGATCGAGAAGCCCATAGCGCCCATAGCGGGTGAGCCTGTGCCGCCAAGATCTTCACCAACTGCCGTAGCAAAACCAACGCCGATATCGGCAAGACCGAAAGCAGCAGAGATTGAAGTGTTAGCAGGGTTTACGGTGTTAGCCTGAGTTTCAGCTTGACCAGCCTTAAGACCGAACGGAGTGTGCGTGCCAGTTCCAGCGAAAGCTGTGTTAGCTTCGTTGTACAGAGCTTCGCCGAGCTGCGTCGTAGCATTCGCATACTTCGAACGCATTGCGAAGATCAGACCTGTCGGTCCAGTCATCGGCTGAACGCCGCAGACATCATAAGCCATCAGGTTGGGCATTGAACGACGAACGAGTGAGATAAGGATCGGGTCGAAACCAGCAGTGGTTTGACCTGAAGAACCCGTGTAGCCAGTGATGTTGGCTGGTGAGGTTTCGTTCAGGATTGAGCCTTCCTTCATCAGCGCCTGCTCTTGGTTCTCAAGAATGATAGCTGTTACGGAACGCTTGTAGGGGTCAGTGACAGCGCCAAGATCCCCGTGGTCGAGGACTGGTGCCCACTTCTTTTCTAAATTTTCAGAAAGGTACATATAAATCTCCTAATTTACTTATTGAGAGTTCTAGAAATTGCTGAAACGTATCTCTCCATCAGAGGCGAAGTCGTTGACTCCGTGTAGTCTGATGATTGCTCCGCCAGAACTTCTTTTACTGCTACTGAGGATTGAACATTTGGTTGTTTCACCTTGTTATCGAAGTATGACTCTTTGATAAGAGCTACCTTCTCCTGATATTCACCCTCTGTGGTGAACTCTACTCCCTCTGCGAGAGCTTTTACTTTCTCGGCTTGCGTGGCGGTGAGACCCTCGCAAACAGAAGATACGATTGATTCTTTGGTGGCTTCGTTAATGGCTTCTACAAGCTCAACGTTCAGGTTCAGAGCCTTGTTCAGCTCTTCCTGAAGTTCAGCCATTTCTTCAGCCATGGCTTCTACAACATCAACTTGCTCGTCAGGGATATTGATGTTGTGCTCGACGAACAGACCGCGAAGACCGTCGATAAACTCTTCCATGATCTCAGCCTTGAGACCAGTCTCAACAGCCAGTTGGTTCTCAGCCAGCCACTCTTTGGCAACATATGAGGCGTAGGCGCTCATTTGCTCTTCGAGGTCCGCTTTGATTTCTTCTACTGACTGAGAAGCCATCTCGAGGATTTGCTCTTCGAGTTCTTCAACAACGGTAACGGCGCGAGCGATTACAGCGGCTTCGAAGATAGTTCTAACTTTTTCTTTGAACTCTTCTGAAAGATCCTGACCCGAGAACATGGCATCAACGTCTTCTTTGCAAGACATGCCCTTCATCTTGTCACGAATCATTTGACGCTTTTCTTCCAGCGTCATTTCCTCTTGCTCTTCGATCACTTCTTCGTCTTCGTCAACTTCTACGTCTTCAAAATCTTCGTCATCATCGCCAGCTTCTTCGGCTACTGCACCAGCAACTTTCGTCATGGGCATCGCGCCGAGTTTCGGAGCTGGACCAGGCTTGGCAGCTTGCGATATTTTCGCAGCAGCCTGACGACCAACGTCATTGCCTTCTGGCTTTTCGATTGTTGAACCACCAAGGTCTTGGACCTCAGCACCGCCGAGCTTGTGCATCGGCTCTTTGTCTGCGCTGGATTGCGATCTTGCAAGAACGTCAGCGGCAGCTTCTGAAAGAGAACGTACTGTCATTGGAATACTCCTATGGTATATACTGTTATTTATAAAAAATGTTTTTTCTCAAAGTTTCTTTAAAAACTTTTCGAATAGGCGTAATTGAGTTGTTTCCAAATCTTTCTTAGATGTTTTAACCAACTCTTTTCTCATATCGGCAATTTCTGCTTCACGAATTACACCATTATCAAAGACCCATTCTTTGTTCTCATATACTGCTTGAACCCAAGCATCATGAGCAGAAGGATCCGCCACTATATCTGCCGCTGTAGCAAGATGATAGTCGTCCTGGACGATATTTCTCCCTTCCTTGGTAGGAACGAGAGACCCCAGACCTCTAGACGAGACGCCGAGCGACGCGCCTTCGTCCATAAAATTCTTTACGATTCTTCCGTATGGCGTATCCATTACCTTGGCTTTGCCTACGAAATCAGTGCCTTCTCTATGTAGGTCAGTGATCATATGAGAAACGCGATCAAGATTTATTGATGGCGTGTCCGGATGACCCAACTCGCCAAATGCACGCTTGGTGTTAATGTAATCATTCGTGTATCTCTGAACTTCTCGTTCCATTATGGACATAGGATACATACGCTGATTGCGATTAAATTTTTCTGTCTGCAGGAATATTCCCTGAATGTAGTAGTTCTTGCTGCCGTTTTCGGAAGCTTCTACCAGATACTTTACAGACTCGTTTACTTCTGATATTAGTTTCATTTTTATAACCCCATTGCGTGTCGACGCTTCATTGTTCTTTTTCTTTTCATAATGGCTCGAGCCATTTTTGCTCTTCTCTTTACTTTGCCTTTCCTTGCCGCCATTTTTCTATGCATACGTTCTTGTGAACTCATGCGAACAAGTTTCGTCCCTTTTAATTTGTATCCTTTTACGTTGGATACTTTCTTTCTTCTCTGAATTTTTCCACCACGTATGCGAACTCTTACGATTTTAATTCGCGGTCCAGCTTCGGAAAGGAATTGCGAGAATGTTAACATTACGGTCTACCATCTCCAAACCAAGACATAGCATTACCAAACCCTTCGGCTTTCAATAAAGTTAAGGTTACAGAGAAAGAATCGTTTTGAGCTGCATTAATAATTTGAACTTTAATATTACCAGTCGGTCCAGTTGTATTATTCGTAACACCAAGAGGCATCGTACCAGAACCAAGACCAGCAATGAAGAAAGTAGTGTTCGTGGAACCTTCCCATTGTAGAGCGGCGACTCCTCTCATGCTCGAATGATATTGAATTTTGTCGACTGTCACTCCACAATACTGTTGACTATTTGCATACGAAAGAGCCTTTGGATTTACGACTACAGTGTTTGCGGCAGTACATGCAGCAGTGTAGTATGCTCCAAATTCTACGATAGTCTTTTCTCCACTATCGTAAATTACTCTTGATCCTATTACGTTTGGTTGCGTAATCATTTTAGCTTCCTATAGTTGGTGCTGTTTGCTGAGCGAATTTTGCTATCTTCGCGAAATCTTTTGGGTTTCCATTTAACATCGACTTAATCAGCTTTTGATTTTCTGGTGTAAGCACTGAATGTAATGACAGAATATATTTAGCTGTCACAGGATGAATTGTTAGACTTGCTCCGCTTGATGTTGGAACTTGCATTTCTTTCTGCCCGTTTGCGATTGCTTCCAACCTTCTCATCATCGAATAGTCTTCTTCAACATAATCCTCTTCAAGAGATTTCGTCAGTTTGCCATATCCTTTCATTGGATTATGCAAACGCTCGCCATATGGAATTGATACGTCTACTCCCAGCTTCGAGTTCGTGTAAAGAGCAACTCTATCTCCCGTGGGAAATATGCGTATCCCTTTACGAACAAGAAGAATGGTCATTGGAAGATCGTGTTGAGATTCTTCCAAGACCTCTTCTTGTTCGCTAGAGAGTTGCTCTCTGATGTCAGAAAACTTCTTCATTCGTTCTCTCAGTCATCATTCGTTACGACAGGTTCGCGACTTCTTTTCGCTTCAGCCTTTCTTCTTTTTGCAGATGACATTGACCCCAGATCTCTTTGTATGAATTTCTTTTGGCTCCTTTTAGCTTTACCAATTTGAATTCTACCAGCTTGATCTTCGTATTCTCTTCCAGAATATTCATGCCCTTTATCATAAGCTCTATCTGCTTTCGCATTTGCTTTGTCTATGGCACGCTGCATAAGTTTATTGCTAAGTTCAGCAATCTGCTCGACTTCTTCTGGAAGATGTTCAAGATTACTATGATGAACGGTGGTTGAATTACCAAAATTGTCCGCACCTTTGTGCTTGGGTGCGAACTTCCACTTTCCGCTCACATACTTTCCTGGCTTGCCCAGTCGCACGCTTACCTGTCCAGTTTTCCATACATCACTTACTTTTCCTTCATGTCCGTGTGCTGGTGTTCCAGGCAAATTAACTCTCACTCGGTCTCCTACTTTAAACTTTGGTTTCTTCGCCTCAGTCATCTGCTCGACTTCTTCATCATACACTCCGAACTTTTTAGAACCGAGCTCTTTGTTACTAATTGATGTTCCGCGAGTAACCTTTGTATTTCTTTGTGATGATGTTAATCCAGCTGCATTTCTTCTAACTTTACCACTAGCTGCACCTATTTTCGCGCCTTTATTATACTTTCTATTTGCAAGTACATCTTTAGCCAATTTATCGCGTTCATCTTGATCGGCTGGTCTCCGCATCACAGAATCTCTTTCTCTTCCAATCCAAGCTCTAACAGCCTCATTAGTAAATTCCACTTCTTCAGCCAGAGCCTCAAGCTCTTCTTCCGACAGCGAGTCGAGATATTCATCAAGCTCTTCGTCTGACGTTTCTTCTTCGAGCTGATAATCGTCGCCGAACATCGACTGAGCCACAGCAATCTTCTGCTGCTCAATTTCGTCAGCAACGGCTGATTGAATTCTCTCAAGAAACGCTTCTCTGAAAGAAGCGGCGTCTTTTTCTTGTGCAAATTTAGTGAATGACATTATTGATCTCCCTTAGCGAGCTGTTTAACTTGATTATTTATTTGCGCAATTCGATCATCAGATTGACTTCCTGCGCCTCCTTGCTGTTGTTGCTGTTGCCCTTGGTCTTGAGAATCATCTCCGCCCTGAGCCTGTTGTTGAGCTGCAGCAGCTGCTTCTTTCTCAGCCTGTTCCTGAGCCTCTTCGTCCATCTCTTCTTCCATCGTTTCAATCTCATCGTCGTTGAAGCGAAGAACGTTAGATTTTACCCACTTCTCAGAGAAGAAACGACCAATATATGGATCAAGAAGCTGAAGGGTTTGCATTCTGTTCTGAAGAAGCTCAGCCTCTTTTAATTCAGTGAAGTTGTTATCTTTGATGAAGTCGTAGTGAATATACTGCTTGAATTCTTGCCACTCTTCTACAGTACAAATACCCTTCAGAGCAAGTTGACGCTCGAGTAACTCATCAAACAGTGTGCTGAATCTCGAACGCAGTTTGTCAATGAACTTGTCAAACTTCAATTCGTCTCTAGTGATCTCAGAAGAACGACCAAGCGAAAATCCTTGCTGAGCTTCTAACCGAGAAACTGGAACGTTGAGTGCTCGATAGAGTTTCTTCTCAAAGTACAGCACATCTTCCATTTCACCTAGATTCTGACCAGCTGGAAGAGTGGTGATTTCCGTCGACTTCCCTTCACCTCTTCTCGGCATCCAGAAGTCTTCGAGCATTGACATGTGCTTGCGATCGTCGCGAACTTCTCCTGTCGCAGCATCGTACACCAGCTTGTTTCTAAATCGCGTCATCACATCTTTAAGATATTGCTCAGCCTTGTTGCGTGGCATATTACCAACGTCAACATAGAACACTCTTCTTTCTGGTGCTCTTGA
>Ga0315904_10000536_pt1 | contig 60374 bp, 52 predicted proteins | sample LakEriMetagenome_6_FD_203529 | JGI IMG/M metagenome (GOLD analysis project Ga0315904, IMG submission 203529) | Freshwater fungal communities from buoy surface, Lake Erie, Ohio, United States - Buoy 12 MA120 | ecosystem: Environmental > Aquatic > Freshwater > Lake | place: USA: Lake Erie, Ohio...
TTTGGTTTGGGTTCGCGACTTTGTCCTCGGGAGCGGCCAATCTCCCGCGGACCACAAGCCCCTGGAAAACAAGGTGCCGGAGGTGGGACTTGAACCCACACGCCCTTGCGGGCAACGGATTTTGAGTGCGAATAGAACCCGCAGTCAAGTCGCGCTCGTATCGCGATTGTGCGAATTCTCCGAAAACGGCGCGTATCGCTCGGCGCGGGATTTCTGCGCTGAAACGCCTGCGCCTAACACTTTGCCTAACAGTTTTGGGCCCCGCGGGAACCGCCGTCACGCCGCCACCCGGATGACGTCCAGGTAGGCCCGCTAAACCCGGGAACAGGCGCAGCACCACGCCTCGTCGTGGCACGCCCGCTCAAAGGCGATGGGGTCTGTATCGGGCGCGTTGAGAGGCCGGTCGATGACAAAGTTCCAGGCCAGCGCGTGCGCCCATGCGTGGCAGAGCACCTCGACCGCCTGCGGTTCTCTCGTTTGATCTTTGAGGAGGACCAAGAACCTCAGACCAAACTAGAAAACGCCCCCAACCCGGTTGCACTGCCGGCTAAAACTGAAAAATCGCGTCGCAGCCGAGGTACCACTGGCCGAAAGCATTGCCGGTGACGAGGCCGTCGGGACGCTTCGCGATTGGGCCAAAGGGGAGGGCGCCGCTGCCGTAGGCCGACGGCGTGTACCAGTCGTAGCGCACTTCGGGGCGGATGATCCAGTTGGCCGTGGGCGTCCAGTTGCATCCGAACGTCGCTGCCCACAGGTTGCCGGCGAACCCGTTGGCGACGGGCTGCGTGTTCGTGGCCGCATTACGGGCGGGGTAGGCGGTGCGAAACCCGTTGTTGTCGCGATACCACTCGAGCCGCACACCGGCGGAGAGCGTGTCGGTGAGACCGCGATAGACATACTGGGAAATTCCATACCACTGTGCGAGCCCACCCAACTGGCCGCGGTTCTCGAGCCCCGTATCGGCGTTGAACTGCCAGGCCGCGTGCCCCTCCGTGACGGAGGTCAACCGTTCGGCGAGTTCGTTCTGCCAATACGCCGTGATCATCGAGCGATTGCCCACGAGCACGCCATTTGAAATACCGGCTGGATCGATCACCGGCGTGTATTCGTTGCCCGTGGAGATCGCCACCGTGAGCAACTGGCCGCCATCCTCCGAGGCCAGCGTGAGGCTGCCGAGGTAGGCGAGGTTGCTTGCCGCGCCGGGATAGTCAGGGTTGGTGGCGGCGGGCACGCCGTCGGAGAAATTATCCCAGCCATTGGTCACGCCGCTTCCGATCCGGATGCGGTCGTCGGGCTGCCAGTAGACGAGAACGCCCGTGTGCGTGTTCGGCGTGCCGTACATGAACGCGTAGGAGTGCGTGTAGAAGAAATTGCCCACGGCCGGCACGGTCTCGTAGCCGAGCGGCGTGTAGAAGTGGCCGACGAGCACCGAGACATCGCCGCGGGCGATCTCGCCGTAGAGTTGCGGCATCACGAGGCTGTAGTAGCGGCTCGAGCCCCAGCGGGGAACGCCGAAGTTGTCGAATTGGTTGAACTGATAGGCGTCGAGCCCGCGCGAGTTTGTCTGCCAGCCGTCGGTGCCATAGAACAGATCGACCCGTGCTCCCCACTGCCAGTCGTCCGACTCCACGTCGATGAGTCGTTCGCCCACGAGGTAAAGCTGGTTCATCATCGCCTGCAGGTTGCGGTCTTGGAGGCCGATGGGGCCGTTGAAGTCGCTCCCGAGCGTGTTGCCGCCGATGCCGCAATCGACCCAACCGTAGAGCGACGCTCGTCGCTCCTCCTGCCAGCGTGGGAACAACAGACGCTCCGCAGTCTGCACAGCCTGCTGCGGATCGCGGGCCCGGAGTTCGAAGACGTCTTGCGGTGGCGAGATGTCGGCGCGGGCGGAAGCCGGGGGCGGCATCGCCACCAGTACGACGACCGCGCAGAGAATCCAGGAACTGTGCCGAGGCATGGACGGGTCGTCCTCGCGAGGCGGCCCCCGTGGCCAGCCCTACTACCGCTGTTATCGGCGGAATCCGAACCCCGTAGCCGTCCTGAACGAAACTACCGGCAAGGCTTGCCCAGCTTTCCGCGGCCTAGCGGCGGCGGGCCTTCTTCTTCTGGGCCTTCTTCGCAGCCTTCTTCTTTTTGACGGGCTGCGACTTCTCCACGGCCTGGAGCTTCATCGCGCCCTTGCGGAGCGTGATCGTGCGGTGCACCTTGCGATTCTTCTCATCCTGCGGGTCGGCGTTGCGGCCGGACCGGCCACGGCGGCCCTTCGCGGCGCCAAGCTCGTTGTTGGTTTCCCGTGCACCCCACTCTTCGGCATCGACCGCCTCGTCGAAACCCATCATCACGACATCGCCGACGTGCACGTGGATGTCGGCATCGTCACCGCCGCGTTTGCCCGCGGCCTTTCGCGCCTTGGCGATCGCCGAAGCGATGGCCTTGGCCGTCCGCTTCTGGTGGGAAAGGGTCTTGGTTGCCGCCTTCCGGGTGGTCTTCTTCGCAGCCTTCGCCATCGCATGCCTCGTCGGGTGAGGTAACTATTCCCGGTCGGAGTGACCGAATCGGTGAGATGGTATGGCACCTGGGGCCACAGCGCCAATCCGCTGTGTACCGTCAGACCCACGAACGGCCAGCCGTCGAACCGCGGAGGGGGCAAGCGGGACAAGCCGTGAGGATTCCGTGGAAAAATCTGCCCACCGACCACCGCGAGGACCGACTTCCAGAGCATTTCGTCCGCGTGGACGTCGAGGCACGCCGTGCGCCGCCAGCCCCAGCATCCCTGTGCCCGTCTCGTCGCCGCTGCGGCCGTCGCGATCGTGGCCATGCGGGGCCATGGTGACGCGGCCGCCTTCGAACTCGATGCCGATCGAGACGCGTTCACCCCGTCCGCCTACTGTGTCGACGCGAGCCGCGGGCTCGTGGAGGGCTCCTACGTGTTCATCGACAACCAGACGGGGCTCCCCACGAACAACTACCCCGAGCTCCTCGTCCGCCAGGGGGTGAACGAGTGGCTGGAGTGGCGATTCGGGGTGAACTACGGCATCGGTTCGCAGGGCAACGTCGTGACGAGCGTGGAAGTGGGGGAGGGGACGCTCGACGGCAGCACGCTCTACGAGTCGAGCATTCTTTACGGCTTCAAGCTGGGGACATCACACCAAGACGGCTGGCTGCCCGACAGTTGCTTCATCATGGAGGCGGCCACGCCGACCTACGGCGACGTCTTCGGCACCGTTCCGGTCGCGACGCTCGTCGCCGGCTGGGACCTCGGTGGCGATTGGCGGCTCGACGGCGCGATCCGCTATGCCTACTCCGAGGGTGCGACCGATTGGTTCAGCCGCTGGAGCCCGTCGGTCGTCCTGCGGGTGCCCGTGACGGAGCGGTTCGAGGTGCATGCCGAGTGGTTCGGCTCGTACACGCAGGGGCTCGTCGAGGACACGCAGCGGCCCTTCTTCAGCCCCGGCACCCACTTCAGCATCACGCGCAACGTCGAAATAGGCCTGCGCGTGGGCTGGGGGCTGACCGACGAGGCCGCGCCCTTCTTCTCCGACGCCGGCATCGCGATCCAATACTGACCCTCGCCAGCCGTCGGTCGTCGCTCAATGGCTTGAGCGGTCGGTTGAAGGATAGCCCGGTCAACGGCATTTCGGCATGTCGAGCAGGTGGCTGAGCCTGAACCAGCGGATCACGCGGCGTTGCACCCGCTTGGCAAGTGCGACCAGATGGACTTGAGTGATCGGCAGGGCGGGCGACTGTCTTAAGCCGGCGACTTCGCCTGCGGGCCGCCGGCGGTAAGGTGCCGGCGGGGCGTCGGCAGCCGGCACCAAGACGCCATCGTCGCGGTTCGATCGACTTTGCTGCCCAGCACCTTCACCCGGCCTCTCCCAAGTCCGGACGACCGAGACAACCCGGATAGACGGATCGCAAGCCGCGCTGGTACGACTCTCGCGTTTCCGCGTTTGAGACCACCACACGTCCCATAACCGTTTTCCTGCGAGGATAGACGATGCGTTACCCAATCCTGTCAGTTCTGGTCGTATCTACGGCGACGTCTCTGATGATTGCACCTCCGCTGCATGCGGCCGAGCCCGACACGCAGGGGATCAAGGCAGCTCTGGCCGCGTATCACGAGGCGCTCAACAAACTGTTCACGGGTGATGCAGCGGCGATGAAAGCCGTATGGTCTCATGCTGATGACGTGACCTACATGGGCCCTGCGGGCGGCATGCTGCACGGCTGGCCACAGATCGAGCAGTATTGGGACAGGCAAGCAGCTAAGAAACTCGCGGGCAAGGTCGATCCCGACAAAGTGCACGTTGTTGCCGGGCAGACGTTGGCGGTTGTCTACTACCATGAAAAGGGCGAACACGTTTTCGCCGGCAAGACGCAGCCCGTGTCGATCCGGGCGACGACCACATTCCGGAAGGAGGATGGGCAGTGGAAGGTGATCGGCCACCACACCGACACGCTGGCCGAATACCTCAAAAAGTAGGAAGGGAGTTCCTCTCGTCGGCCCCACGGCGTGCCGTCAGTCGGCCGTGAGAGAGTGAATCACCGCGTCGGATGCCAGCCGGCCCGAGTAGGCATACGGCCGCTCGTTGTCGGCGGCGGTATTCGGCCGCGGCATGTCGGGGGAGGAGAGTGCGAGCTGGTCGCCGAACACGCCCCGCACCCGCACCCAGCAGCCCTTCGGCAGTTCCACGAAGGAGCCGCCGTCGTCGGTCTCGAGATCGAAAAGGTTGCGGTCGGCTTCGCGTGACTTCGGCACGTCGAGCATGAGGCTACGACGGATCTCGACCCGGCTGCTCGACACGTTGAGGCCATCCTCGGCAGGGTGCCGCACCTCCAGCCGATCCAGCCGGACGTGAGAGTTGGTGACATCGAACCCGTCGTCGGCCGAATGCAGGCTGCGCACCTCCCGCACCCGCCACTCGTCCGGCCCCACGCCGACGAGCGAAAGGCCGTCGATGTCGTCGCCGATGTCGAGTTCCTTGCCCGTCTTGGAACTGCGGTAGGTGTCGCGGCGGCCCAGATGCGAGGCGGTGATCGACCGCGCCCGAAACGACGATGGCTCGCCGCCGCGGCTCTTCTTCACGCTGATACCGTCCTTGCTTCCGGCCGCAAACGTGCCCAGGAACCAGAGGCCGCCGTTGTCGGCCGCCCTGACCGGACGGTGTTCCGCGTCGCAGGCCCGCACGGTGACTCGACCGGCGACGAGCGCGGAGCCGGATTCGAAGATCAGCGCCGCACGGCGCAGCCGGCTCTTCGGCAGCACGCCGTTGGCGATCAGGAGCGTCGCGCCGTCGGCAATCTTCAGCGTGACGCCGCGGCGCACTCGCACCTCACCCGCGATGACCCAGGTCGCCGCCTTGCCGAGCGTGCGGTCGCGTGCGATCGGACCCTCGATCACCTCAACGGCCCGGCGACGGGGAGACGGTGACCGGCGGGCGTGAGCAGGCTTGCTTTTTTCGCGTGGCATGATGGTGTGATACTCTCCAAATTCTTGGGCTTCAACTATCCTCGTCAGGGCCGATCGATGACCCTTGCTGCACGCCGTCTGCTCGCCGTGGGACTCATCTTGGCGGCCGCGGCGTCCGCCGCCCGCCCCAGCCGGAGCGAGGAGGCTTTCACTCCCGTCAAGTCGAGCGTTCGCTATCGCAAGATCGGTGTCTACGACAAGGCACGGCTGGCCGCGATCATAGAGACGGACCTGGACGCCTTCCTGGCCGGCTCAACGATGAAGCGGGGCGACTTCAAGGGCTCGTTCGCCCCGCCGCGGCACGCCGTCGCGCTCTACGAAGTCCAGTTCGACTCCGTGATTCCTGAATGGAACAACGAGCCGACCATGAGCGGCGGCCTCCTGGCGATCCCGGACGATGGCGAGACATCGCATCCGCTCTTGAGCTACCAGCATGGCACCGTCTTCGGGCTGGACGAGGTGCCGTCGCGGCCCGACAACTCGTTCGAAACGCGGCTCATGCTGGCGGCCTTCGCCGCGCAGGGCTATGTCGTGATCGGGGCCGACTACTTCGGCCTCGGCGCATCGCGGGTCGGTCCGAGCGGCCGGCGGGCGCCCAACAGCTTCATCGTGCCGGAGGGCACCGTGCAGGCGATGCTCGACCACTTCCGCGCCTCCGGCGAGGTGCTCGCGGCCCTGGGCCAGAGGACGCCGCAGACCTTTCTCTACGGCTGGTCGCAGGGAGGCTGGTCGACGATGCAGTTTCTCCGGCGGCTCGAGGCCCTGGAGCTCCCGGTGACGGCCGCCGCGACGGTGAGCGCGCCGGTCGATCCGGCCGCCGCCTTTCGCCGGCCGCTGGCCAACCCCCGGCGCGAGGATGCCGCCTGGATCAAGGGCTGCATCAGCAACATGATCTGGGCCTACGAGGAGTATGGTCGCATGCCTGGGTTTGCGGCGTCGGCGATCCGGCCCGAGCACCTCGGCGCGTCTCGGCGGTTCTACGAGGGCGACCTCGATTGGCCAACGTTCAATGGCGGGCTGCCGGCGACCGCGCCGGAGATGCTGCAGCCCGAGTTCGTGGCGACGGCCGCGACCGGCCGCGGCCGCTTCTGGGAGACGCTTGAACTCACCGGGGCCTACCGCTGGCGGATCAAGACGCCGCTGCGGGCCTACGCGGGCGGTACCGACGAAGCGATTCCCGCGGAGGTCTCGCGGATGGTGGTCGAGTTCGACCAGCTGCTCGGCGGAAGACGAGTGGAATTCTTCTCAGCCGGCGAGCGGGCCGACCACCGGGCGTCGTTCGTCCAGGCGACACTCGACCTCGAGCCATGGCTCGACTCGTTCGTGAAGCCGGCGGTACAGTAGCCGAATCCATCGCCTCCAGGGAACGCCCGCACCCCGACCATGGCACCGATCCTCGACACCATTCGCGACAAGCTGAACAACACCCGCCGCGACCTCGAGCACGAAGTGCAGGGGTGGCTGCGGATCATCCGCCACAAGCGGGTGCCGCTGCTTCTGGCGCTGATCGGCCTCGTGATTCTGGCCGTCGCGCTCCGCCCCATTCCGCCGCGCGCGACCACCATCGCCAGCGGCCAGGACGGGTCGGCGTACGACCGGCTGTCGCGGGGGCTGGCGGCCGGGGTCGCAGAACAGGGGCTGGAACTCAAGCTCGTGCCGACCTCCGGGCAGGTCGAAGGCTTCGAAAAACTCGGGGATGACCGCTCGGACATCGGCGTCAGCTTCATGACGGCGGGGACGTTCACCGCGAAGGACGACCCGTCGCTCGAGTCGCTCGGCAGCGTCGGCCTCGCCACGATCATGCTCTTCCATCGCGGCCCCGCCCTGGTGAATGGCGACCCCTGCGCAGCGCTCGAGGGAAAGACGATCGCGATCGGGCAAGAGGGGTCGGTCACGAACCGCCTGTTCCGCGTCGTGGAAGGGCTCAACCGCCGGGCAGGCCGGCCCTGCGGCGACTGGGTTCAACTTCCCCACGCCGAGGCGGCGACGAAACTCATCGCCGGCGAGATCGACGCGATGTTCCTGGTCGATGCGTTCGAATCCGAGACGACGCAAAAGCTCCTGGCGGACCCGGGTCTGCGACTCCACGACTTCACGCTCGCCGACGCCTACACGAAGAAACTGCCGTTTCTGCAGAAGGTGGTCGTTCCCAAGGGCTCGATCGACCTCGATCAGATTCGGCCCGATCGCGACATCACCCTCCTCGCCGCGCCCATCAATCTGCTCGTGGAGAAGGGCACCCACCCGGCCGTGCAATGGGCGCTCTTGATCGCCGCCCGCGAAGCGGCGTTCAACGACGATTCATTTTTCGTCGAGTGCCGCGACTTCCCCCGGCATGGCGACAACTCGTTTCCTTCAAGTTCCGTGGCCAGGCGGTTTTACAGCAGCGGCGTGCCGGGCTACTTCGACGCGCTGCCGCTCTGGTTGGCCACGCTGCTGGATCAGGTCTGGGTCTACCTGGCGGCATTCTTTCTGTTCGTCAATCCGCTCCTCAAAAAGCTCAAGAGCATCCGATCCTTCAATTCGGAGACGCACCTCGACTACTTCTACACGTCGCTGCGGGACTTCGACCTGCGGGTGAAGGGGACGAAGGATCCCGAGGAACTGCGGGACATCCTCACGCGGGCCGACAAGATCGCGGCGTTGGCGGACGCCACGTGGTTCGACGACAAGGACACCCGCAGCTCGTTCGCCCTCGAATCGGCCATCAAGAGCGTGCGACGCCGGGCCGAGGAGCGGCTCGCGGCGCTCGGCGGCCGGCCGACGTAGGCGTCAGGCCTCGGTGCCGCCCAGTTCCGCGGCCACGACGTTGATCCAGTACGCCACGCCGAACGGGATCATCGCGTCGTTGAAGTCGTATTCCGGGGTGTGCACGAAATGCGCGTCCGGGGCGTCGCCGTTGCCGATCGCCACGTAGGCGCCTGGCACCTTCTCGAGCATGAAGGAAAAATCCTCGCTGAACGCGAGCGGCTCGGAGTTGCCCTGCACGTTCTCCGGGCCCACCGCGGCGGCGGCGGCCTTCACCGCGAGGGCCGTCTTCTCCGGGGCGTTGACCAGGGGCGGGTAGCGGCGGGTGTAGATCAGCCGAGCCGTACCGCCGCTGGCAGTCGCGCACCCGGTGGCGAGTTCGCCGAGCCGGCGCTCGAACGTGTCTCGCACCTGTGGCGTGTAGCTGCGGGCCGTGCCGCGGACGACCACCTTGGCGGGAATGATGTTCGGGCTGTTGTAGTCGCCCGCCTGGATGTGGCCGACACTGAGCACGGCCGTATCGCTGGCCGACAGGTTGCGGGAGATGATCGAGGACAGGCCAACGATGAACTGTGCCGCTGCCACCGTGGGATCGGTGCCGGCCTGCGGCATGGAGCCGTGGCCGCCGGTGCCTTCGAAGACGGCTTCCCAGGTATCTCCGGCGGCGGCCATCGGGCCTGGCCGGGTGACGACCTTGCCCAGGGGAATCTTCGGGCCGTTGTGGACGCCGTAGACGGCATCGCACGGGAACCGCTCGAACAGCCCTTCTTCGATCATGACGCGGCCGCCGCCGAGGCCCTCCTCGGCCGGCTGGAAGATGAAGTGCACGGTGCCCGCGAAGTCGGGATCCTTGGCCAGTTTCTCGGCCGCTCCGAGCAGCATCGTGGTGTGCCCGTCGTGTCCGCAGGCATGCATCTTGCCCTCGACGTTCGACGCCCAGGCGTGGCCCGTTGCCTCCTTGATGAAGAGCGCGTCCATGTCGGCCCGCAGACCGATGCGGCGGGATCCCTCCCGCTTGCCCCGCAGCGTGCCGACGACCCCCGTCTTGGCGAGGCCACGGTGGACCTCGATGCCGAGGTTCGTCAGGAAGGCGGCGACCAAGTCGCTCGTGCGGCTTTCCTCGAAGGCGGTCTCGGGATGGCGGTGGATGTCGCGGCGCACGGTCGTGAGGCGATCGACGAAGGGGGTGTCGGCTGCGATCGTGGCGGCGGTGGTGGATTTCATCGCGCTGTCTCCTGAGGCATCCTTTCCGGGCCGAGCCCCACGGCCAGCATGCCGCACCTTCGAGCCAAGCGTATCCCGCGGGGCATGGAGATGCCAATCGCCCGGCAGCGCGTCAGTTCAGCGGGAGCGTGAGGACCGGCCCTGCAGCGCCCGCCTGCGACTGGATATCGATCGCGAGCTTGACGAGGTTGAGCGTCGAGCGCGACTGCACGTCATCCTCCGCGATGTAGAACCAGTGGCCGCGATAGTGGACCGCCACGTCGCTCCGCCACGGACGGTGCTTCTGCACGCACACCCGAAACAGACCGCGGGTGATCTGGCGGGCGTCGAAGGGCCGGCCGTCGGGCCCCTTGAACGTGCACGCGGTACCGTGGCGGAGATGCTTTTCCGGCACGTCGACCCCCTTCGACAGGAAGGCGAGCACCTGGTAGCCGCTTCGCACGTTCATCGTGATCGTGTCGCTGAGCTCTCCGAACGGCGCACCACCGGTCGATTCGGTCAGGTAATCGATCTCGTCGTTCTCCTGCGACCTGACCGTGTAGACGGTTCGCCCCGGCTCCAGCCGGAAGAGCCGCACGAGCTCTTGGAAATCCGCCGCTTCCAACGCTTCAGGCTGGACGGTGAGGGCCAGCAGCCGGGACTCCTTCAGGAGCGTGACCTCTTCTCCGGCCACCTCGTAGAAGTATCCCTTTTTGGCGGCGGCGACCATGCCGACACCGGGCACCTTGCCCCCCCCCGGCAGTTCCTTGGCCGGCACCCGGCCGTGGGCCTCCACGTCGCGTTTGGCGACCCGCGCCCGCAAGGCGCCACGGGCCTGCACGCTCTCGACCAGGTCGATCGCATAACGATAGTCGTCGTTGGGCTCGATGATCCGGCTGCCGGGCGACGTCGCGGTGGGCGAGTTGCGGACGCCATTGATGCTGTCCACGAAGGCCCGCAGAAACGTGGTGGTATCCTGCCCCGGCGCGACGTCGAGAAGCAGTTCCGCCTTGAAGGCTATCGTCAGCGACTTCGCGAGGTTGTCACCGCTGCGTGGCTGGTAGGCGAGCGTGGGCTCGTCTCGGAGCGTAAAGATTCCACCGAACAAATCGTCTGCAGGCGGCTGTCCGCCAAACCCCCTGGTACTCGCCTCCGTCAGGATGTTGATGGTCGGGAGATCGAGAAAGGAGGGGGCCTCGCCATACCGCATCCGCACGATGTTGAGCAGCATCTCCTTGGAAGCGGTGTCGCTGTAGCTCTGGTTGTAGTGAATCCGCGTGCCCCGGATCGCCCAGGATCCCATGCAACCCGTCGCGGCGACGCAGCACGCAACGACGGCCGTGACGAGCACGGTCCAGTGCGGACGAGCGACCGGTTTGCCGCGGGAGGTGTTCATGGTTGCTTCAGTTGACCGGCAGCGTGAGCACCTGCGTCTCGCCGGCCTCGGACCGCATGTCGATGATGAGCTTGATGTAGTTCAGCGTCACTCGCGACTGCACGTCGTCTTCCGGGATGTAGAACCAGTGGCCGCGGTAGTACACCGCCGTGTCGCTCCACAGGGGCCGGTGCTTCTGCACGCAGACGCGAAACAACCCCTTGGTGAGTTGGCGGCCGTCGAAGGGCCGGCCGTCGAGCGTCTTGTACAGGGGCGCCGCGCCGCGGCGGACGTGCGCTTCCGGCACGTCCACGCCCTTCGACAGGAAGGCCAGCACCTGGTAGCCGGAACGCACGTTGATCGAAATCACGTCGCGCAGGTCCGCCGACCCGGACGTCGGTCCGGGGACCGACTCCACGACCTCGGCCCCCGGGGCGGGCAACAGTTCCACGCCTTCGCCGTCGGCACCTGCCGATGGCGATGCGATTTCCTCCACGACCATCGGCCGTTCGCCCGCCGAGGGCTCTGCATTCAGATCGACTTCGTCGTCCTCCTGTGATTTCACCCGGTACGCCGTCCGGCCCGGCTCCAGCCGAAAGATCTGCGTCAGTTCCTGCACGTCCGCCGCGGCGACGTCCTCGGGCTTGACCGCCATGGCGACGAATCGCGACCGCTCGAGGAGCACGGCTTGGTCGCCCGCCATCTGGAAGACGAAGTCGTTTTCCGCGGCGGCGAGCAGGTCGGTGGCGATGAGATGCTTGGCGGCGAGCGGCGAGCCGTGCGGATTTTCGTCGAGTTCCGCCACCCGCATCTTCACGGCGCCGCGATTCTGCAGGCCCACGAACAGTTCGACGGCATGGCGATACTCGTCGTTTCCCTCGAGCACGCGACTCGCAGGCGAGGTGGCGAGGGGCGAATTGCGGACGCCGTTGATGCTGTCAACGAACGTCATCAGGAACATGCGGGTGTCGTTGCCGGGCGAGATGTCGAGGATGGCCTCCGCCTTCAAAGCCTTGATCAGTGAGGCAGCCATGTCCTCGCCGGAGCGAGGCGCGTAGGTGATGGTCGGCCTGTCGCGAAGGTTGAACGCCCCTTCGACGAGCCCCTGGGTGGCCCTGGCCTGCTCCCCGGCGCCGACCATGCTGGCTTCCGTCTGGCTGACGACGCTCGGCATGTCGAGGAACGTGGGCGTCTCGCCATACCGCATCCGGACGATGTTCAGGAGCAACTCCTGCGAGGCGGTATGGCTCACGCTTTTGTTGTATCCAATCCGCGTGCCGCGCATCGCCCAGGATCCCATGCAACCGGCCGCGGCGATGCAGACGGCCACCACGGCCAGGATCCCAGGGAGGGTCCGGCGGCGCAACGCAGTCGTAGGTGTGACTCGTACCATGGGTGGCTGGCACACTCGGCGGACAAAATGAGACACCAGAGACCCGGGCTCATATCCAACGGCGCCGGCCCGGACAAGCGACATTTGCGTTGCCGTGAAGGCTCGCGGCCACGAGTCGCATGACCGCCCCCCCCAGACTGCCCCGCCTACCTGGCCGATGGTGGAAGGTGTTCGACCCCGCTAGGCTACCGGAGACATCTTCCCGCGAACCCCCCGTCTGGACATCCCGCCATGCTCGAGACCGTCTTCGTCGGGATCATGCTCTACGCGACGACGAACATCGACGACGTCTTCCTGACGATGGCGTTCTTTGCCGACCCGCGGCTCGATCGCCGGGCCGTGGTGGCCGGAAAGTTTCTCGGCATCGGCGGCATCGTGGCGGTGAGCATCGCGGCCGCCGCATGCGCCGTGGCGGTGCCGCCCGAGTGGGTGGCACTCCTGGGGTTCGCACCGCTCGGTCTCGGCCTCCACAGGCTCTGGTCGGCCTGGCGTGCGCCGCCCGGTCTGACCGACAAAGACGACGGCATGCCGGAGGCGGCAGGATCGCTCGTCGCGCAGATCTGCTCGGTCGCGGGCGTCACGGCCGCCAACGGCGGCGACAATCTCGGCGTCTATGTGCCCGTCTTCACCGAGCAGTTCCGGGCGATTCCGACGTTCGCGGTGATTTTCGCCATCATGACCGGACTCTGGTGCGTGGGCGGCAACCTGCTCGTGAACCATCGCCTGATCGCTACGACGATGCGGCGGCTGGCGGGGAGGCTCCTGCCCTGGGTGCTGATCGTGCTGGGGATCTGTATTCTCGCCGGAGCCCGCGGCCTCGTGTGGCCGGCAGGGCGCGAGTAGCAGCATGGCGCGAGCCGGCCCCGGCGCTCGCAGCAATCGCCGAGATGTCAGTCCGAGTGATATCCTGCGGTTGTCGTGCCCACAGCCCCGCTCCTCGCTATTGGGAAAACTGGATCATGCGCTTCTGTCGTCACCCGTCTTTCATGAACAGTCTCATTGCCATCGCGGCGATGGCAGCGATCGTCGCCGCGGCCCCGGCAGAGGCCTGCACCCGCGCGGTCTATCTCGGGCCCGCAGGCCAGACCGTCACCGGCCGGTCGATGGACTGGCAGGAAGACATGCATACGAACCTCTGGATCTTCCCGCGGGGGATGGCCCGCGCCGGCGGCCTCGATGCGGGCGCTCTCGAGTGGAAGAGCCTCTATGGGAGCGTCGTGGCGAGCGTCTATGAGGGAGCGACGGCCGACGGCATGAACGAGAAGGGGCTCGTCGCAAACCTGCTCTACCTTGCAGAGTCGGAATACCCCGCTGCCAACGACTCCCGGCCAGCGGTCACGATCTGCGCGTGGACGCAGTATGTGCTCGATCGGTTTGCCACCGTCGCCGAGGCGGTGGCCGAACTCCGCAAAGAGACGTTTCGCGTGGTGGCGATCACCGCCCCCAATGGCCGCCCGGGCCTCGTGCACCTGGCAATCTCGGATGCGTCGGGAGACTCGGCGATTTTTGAGTACGTCGATGGCAAACTTCGCATCCACCATGGCCGCGAATACCAGGTGATGACCAACTCGCCGCTCTTCGACGAGCAGATCGCCCTCAATCGCTACTGGCAGGAGATCGGGGGCACCGTGATGCTGCCCGGCACGAACCGGGCGGCCGACCGCTTCGCGAGGGCGTCGTTCTACATCAACGCCTGCCGGCAGTCGGCCGACCCGCGGGAGGCCGTGGCGGACGTGTTTAGCGTGATGCGCAACGTCGGAGTTCCCCGCGGGATCACCACGCCCGACAAGCCCAACATCTCCTCCACGATCTGGCGGACGGTGTCCGACCAGAAGCACCGGATCTACTACTACGAGAGCACCTACTCACCCAGCGTCGTATGGGTGAAGTTCGCCGATCTCGACTTCGCCCCGGAGTCGGGCGTGCGGAAGCTCCAACTCGACGGCCAGCCCGACCGCGCCGGCGAACAAACCCGCGAGTTCAAGCCGGCCCAGCCGTTCCGGTTCCTGCGGCCGAAGTGACCGCGTGCTCCGAAGGCGCCCATGACGTTCCACACCGCGGTCATCGACGCCGGCAGCAGCGGTACGCGGCTCTTCCTCTACCGTGTCGAGCCGGGTGCGCTTGCCCGCGTGGAGAAAGTTCTCGAGCAGGAGTTTCCGACGATGGCGTCGGGGGCCAAGGAAGATGGCATCAACAACTTCGTCCGACCGGACGATCTCGCCACGCAAGCGACCGTCGTGCCGGAGACCATCAGCCCGCTCCTCGAGCATGCCCGTGCGTTTCTCGTCGGGCTCGGGGTCGAGCCAGCCGCGGTCGAGGTGAACCTGCTCGCCACGGCGGGCATGCGGTATGCCGAGGGGCTCCACGGCCGACCCGCGATCGACCGCCTCTACGACACGATCCGCGCCGGCATCCGCAGCCACGGCTTCTCCGTCGGGGAGGTGCGCACCACGTGCGGCAGCGAGGAGGAGGGTATCTGGACCTGGATCAACCTCAACGACGTGCTCTCCCGCACGTTCGACGGCGACCAGCAGCCGGTCGGGATCGTGGAGGTGGGTGGCTCGTCGCTGCAGCTCACGTTTCCGACCGACGAGGATCCCGACGTCGTGCCGCACGTGCACCGCGTCGAACTCAACGGCCGCCGGTTTGCCGTCTCGTGCCGCAGCTTTCTCGGCCTGGGACAGGACGACGCCCGCAAGGAAATGCGCCGCCGCCTCGGACCGGAAGGCTCGGCCGTCTGCTTTCCCGGCGGCTTCCGCGCAACTGTCGACCATGGCGACGTGCTCGACGGGGTTGGCGTGCATCGCCTTGCGGTGGACGGCCGCTATGAGTTCGGGGCCTGTTCGTCCACCTACGAATCGATCGTCCGCGATCGGCTCGCCGCGGCGGGCATCCCGGACCTCGCGCACGCCCGGGGGGATTTCGTGGGCATCGACGGCGTCTACTACGCGACCGAGTATTGGGATATCGACGAGGATCCGGAACGGCTGGCCGACGTGATTCGCGGCCACTGTGGTACGGCGGCGAACTTCCCGGGCATCGACGAGCGTGAGTTCGTGCAGGCCCAGGCGGCCAACGCCACCTACGTGCACGTGCTGCTGACACGGCTCTTCGAAGGCACCGGCCGCCGGCTCGTCCGCGCCGTGCCCTCCCGCCGGGATGGAGACACGATGCTCACCTGGACGCGCGGCTATCTCCTGGCGCGGCACAGCTACCCGCTTTGATCACCCGCCGTCAGGAACGGCCCGATCGCGAACCCGATCTTCCCAGGTCGTTTTTGCAATGCCGGAGGTGGGACTTGAACCCACACGCCCTTGCGGGCAACGGATTTTGAGTCCGCCGCGTCTGCCATTCCGCCACTCCGGCTCGTGAGGGCGTCGCCGCCCCTCCAGACTACGCCGCCGCGCACGGCTTTGCCAGACGCGGTACAGTTGAGCCGCTCGCAGCTGACAGGGCTTTCCCCATGAACGTCGTCGTCTTCGAGGATCGCACGGTCGCCGGGCTGGGCGTGGTCGTGGCCGCCCGGCCAGCCTGCGACATCACCATCGGCACCCACACGCTCTTCGAGCTGCTCGGGCACCTGGGGCCCGTGCGCCGCATCGTCCGGCCGCACCTCGCCCGCCATCTCGCCGGCCTCGCTGGCGGACGGATCGCGATCTGGGGCGGAGCAGCCGATGCGGCCCCCGCGCCCCCGGCGTCCACGCACGGCGTGCCGACGCTGCTGGTCAACGCCCGGCTGGTGCCGAGTCGCGGCCACCTCGTCGCCCTGCGGTCGATCGTCGAGGCCGGCCGTCGCTGCGTCGTGCGGGCGGGCCAGGATGTCGCGGCCGCCCTGCTCCATCCCGCGGCGGCCGGTCACGGGGCGGACCGGGCGGTCCTCGATGCGGTGATCGAGCGGGGTGGCGACGCGATCGACGGCATCGACACCGTGGCTCTGCCCGAGCACGCCGCCGCCCTCACGCTGCTCGAGCAGACGCACGACGTCGTCTCCGCGCACGAGGCTGTGCTCGCCGACTCCCTCGCGCTGCGGATCGACGGCGGCGGGTATGCCGAGATCCGCCCCGGCCTGTTCGTGGCGGAAGGCGCGACCGTCGCCGATTGGGTCGCCGTGCGACGCGGGCCGGTGGTCGTGGACCGCGGTGCGGATGTCGGGCCGTTCGTGTGCCTCGACGGGCCGGCCTGGATCGGTCCGGACGCACGGATCAGCCCGCACGCCTGGCTGCGTGCCGGGGCGGCGATCGGCCGCGGGTGCCGGGTCGGCGGTGAGGTCGAGGCGAGCGTCATGGAGCCCTTTTCCAACAAGCCGCACGACGGCTACCTCGGCCACAGCCACATCGGCAGTTGGACGAACCTCGCCGCGGGCACGATCACCGGCAACCTGAAGGTGACCTACGGCCCGGTGCGGCTGCACGACCTGCTGCCCGATGGCAGCCGGGCCACGATCCACACCGGACGGCAGTTCCTCGGCGCGCTGGTCGGCGACTTCGTGAAGTCGGCCGTCAACACGTCGCTCGCCTGCGGGACCCGCATCGGCGTGGCCGCCACGGTCGGCGGCAATCCACCGGAACTGGTGCCCGCGTTTCACAACATGCTCGTGGGCGGCCCGGCCGGAAGTCGCGCCACGGCCGAGCAGGCGGCCACGATCCTCGAGCGGATGATGGCTCGCCGGGGCCTGGAGATGCAGCGGGCGGACCACGACCTGCTCGCGGCGCTGGCGACGCCGGCGGGCGCCGCCTGAGCGGGGCGGCCCGGAAACCGCCGTGTCGCGCCGCGGGCAGCGGCTTACAATGCCGGCCGCCGGTGGTTCAGGATTTGCAGCCGCGAAGGGAACATCACGTGTCGATCAAGGAAGCCTACGGGAGCGGCCGCGTCGGCCTGTCGTTCGAGCTCTTCCCGCCGAAGACCGCCGAGTCGGAGGCGACGATGTGGCGGACGGTCGAGGAGCTGATGGCCTACGGGCCGCAACTCGTGACCTGCACCTACGGCGCCGGCGGCTCGACCCGCGGCAAGACGCTCGATATCGTCGCCGGTGTTCGGCGCCGTCACGGCGTGCCCGTGGCCAGCCACCTCACCTGCGTCGGCAGCACCGTCGCCGAATTGCGGGCCTATCTGGCCGCGGCCCGCGATCAGGGCGTGGCGGCGATCGTCGCGCTGCGCGGCGACCCGCCGCAGGGCGAGCAGTCATTCCGGCCCGTAGCCGGCGGCCTGCGGTACGCGGCGGAGCTGGTGGCCCTCATCCGCGCCGAGTTTCCCGAGTTCGACATCCTCGTGGCCGGCTATCCCGAGACGCATCAGGAGGCGGCCAGCCCTGCGGCCGACCTCGAGAACCTGAAGCGGAAGTGCGATGCCGGGGGCGATATCGTCGTCACGCAGCTGTTCTACGACAACGACGACTTCCTGCGATTTCGCGACCGCTGCGCGGCGATCGGGATCACGGCGCCGATCGTGCCGGGCGTGATGCCGGTCACCAACTACGCCCAGATCCGGCGGATCGCCGGACTGTGCAAGGCCCGGCTGCCGGAGGCCTTCACGCGGCCCTTCGAGGCTGCGGGCGACGACGAGTCCGCCCAGTTCGAGGCGGGGGTTTCCTACGCGGCTCGCCAGGTGGAGGAACTGATGGCCGCCGGCGTGCCCGGCGTTCACTTCTACGTGCTCAATCGCTCGCCCGCGACGGTTCGCGTGCTCGGGCACATCGGCCTCGCGCCCCGGTGACGGTGGGGTCCATTCGCGGACCCAAGAAGCCCGCGGGCGGCAACCCGGGGACTCCGGGTATGAAGGCCGCTCGACCTTCCATGCCGCACGACGGCATCTGCTTTCCTGGTTCGCACCCCCATCGCATGGCACGCGGGACGGCATGCGACCCGGAGTCCCCCGGCTTCCGCCGGGGGCTTTTTGTGGGAGCAACGCGCCCAAGAAGCCCCGGGGACTCCGGGCATGAAGACCGTCCCGTCATCCATGCAGCACCAGGCCCGCGGTCATCGCGGCGGCTGGTCGTCGTCCATGGTGCGGATGTAACTCCGCAGCCGCTCCAGCTCGTCGGTGACGTGCCGGAGCTTGAGCATGTTTTCCACACGCTTCACGAGCTCGACGCGGTTCACCGGCTTGGAGAGGAAGTCGTCGGTGCCCGCGTCCACGGCCCGCTCGATGTCGCCGAGCTCGCCGAGGGCCGTCACCATCAGGATCATCGTCGGGCTCGTCGCCGGGTCGGACTTGAGCCGCTGGCAGACCTCGAAGCCCGAGAGCTTCGGCATCATGACGTCGAGGAGGATGACGTCGGGCTTGAAGGCCACGACCTTGTCGAGCGTGTCGGCGCCGTCCACAGCCGTGGCGATTTCGCAGTCGATGTCGGCGAGATAGACCTCGAGCAGCTCGCGGTTGGGCTCGTTGTCGTCCGCGATCAGGACGCGGCTCCGCCGGGTGGCGGCGCCGGGCGGGACGGGTTGGGCCTGGGACTTGGGCATGGCGGACCGCAAGGGGAGGGAAGGGGCGTCAGGGGCACTCGAAGAGGGACTGGCTCTTCACGATCGCCAGGTCGTCGGGAAACGTATGGTAGGTCTGGATCAGCAGGCTGCGGGGGCGGGTCTCGACGTTGATCCACGACAGGCCTCCCAGGGCCAGCCGGCCGCCGGATTCGAAGCGGTGCAGGAGCCCCCGCTTCGACCCCTCGACGACGAGTTCCTGTTGGAACGACCAGAACACCTCCTGCGCGACGGTCTCGAGCTGGAAGCAGGTCTGATAGCCGGCGCCGCCCCGGCACTCCAGGCGGTCGCTGCGCTCGCCGGCGATGCGGTGCGAGAGCAGCCGCCGCTTTTGCGGGAGCGGCTGGGCGAGGCTCGTGGCCACCTCGGTGAGCGTCAGGCCGTCCTTGCGCCAGGTGATCAGATGGCCGGCCTCGGTGATCGCGATGGTGGCCGAATAGCCGCCGCGATCGACCGATCGCGTGGCGCAGATGACGAACAGCTCCGGGTGGAGCACGCGGCCGTAGAGCTGGAAGACGAGCTCTGCGACCTTGGGGCGAACCGAGAGCACGATGACAACGACTCCGGAAACTCGCGATGGACCACGGCACGACCGCGGTCCTCCAAGAACCTCCCGCCTACGGTGGCGATTATACGGCGCTGCCTGCGCGGGCACCAAGCCAAACGCGACCGGCGCTGTTCCACGGGAAAAAACCGCCGCTTCATACCGCACCAAAAAAGCGCTTCGACTCTTGACAAGATCGCAGGGTGTCGCCCGCGATGGGCCGCGCGATCAGACGAGGCCCACGAGCACGTCGTACACCGCGTGCGTGCCGGCCGCGATGCCGAAGCCGCGGACGACGAACAGGATCGCGAAGAACATGCCTGCCAGCGTGCGGAAGGTGAAACTGTAGAGTTCGAAGTGCTCGCCCAGCGGGCCGACGTAGTGGGCCGCGCTGAACAGCAGGCTGGAGATCACGAGGCCGACGATCGCCGCCGTGACGGGCGCCGCCCCGAGCCGCTCGCAGAGCCAGATCAGCAGGGGCAGAAGGAGCAGCCGGAAGAGCACCTCCTCGTAGAGCCCAGCCCCGCAAAAACCGATCAGGCGGGCAAAAACTCCGTCCCAGCCCGCCGCCGCCGCCAAGGGCCAGAGGCGATCCTGGAGGCGGGCCAGGCCGACGAGAGTCGCGGCCCAGAGCACGCATTCCGCGGCCATTCCCGCCAGCACGGCGGGGCTGAAGTGCCAGCGGTCGTGCTCGATGTGGTGCCAGGCGAGCAGCCCCAGGACCGTGAGTGCCGGCAGCAGGAAGTAGGCCCCGAAACCGAGGGCGTCGAGCAGCTGCCGCAGCCAGACGTCGGCGCCGTTGCGCGGCGATCCGCGGCCCAGCAGGAGCACGCCTCCCTCGTAGGCCAGCACGAGCGGCAGGGCGAACACCAGACTCGTCAGCGGCGTGCGCGACAGGCTCCAGTAGGAGTCCGGCGGCGCCGCCCGTTCCGCCTCGTCGCCACCGGTCGCCGCGCCCGGCTCGACATCGTCCGCGAGCGGCCCGATGACGTCGCTCCATGCCGGCGGATCGGTTGCATCGCCGCCCTCGGGCGGATCGTCCAAAAAACGGCTCATGAACGTTCCAGGATTGAAGGGTCCGCCGTTTCCGCTGGGGAGAAGCACAGCATTTTTTCCGAGCGGCGGCAATGCTGGCGTTGCTGGCGCGCACGGCAGGCGGCTTTCGCGGGTCCATGCGACTGGGTCCCCAACCGTGAAGCCCGCCGGGTGCGGCGATGTCCGCGCGTCCTTGACAAGCCGCGGCGACTCCACAGAATCACGCCCATCGGCCGGTGATGAGATCCGCAACACGAGCGACACCGTACGCCTGACCCGCCCTGGCGGGTTCGTGGCGCAAGGCCGACGGGGTTGAATCGCAACTATCGGTGCGGAGTCGGAAAGACAAAAAGGGGGGCGACGACTTGAGGGATCGACAGTCGACGACCTTGGTCGTGGCCTGGATGTCCCCCCCGTTTTCCGGCCCCGCACCGCGTCCGAGCGACGCAGTTGCCGGCTGTGGTGCCGCGGCCGGTAGAATGTCCCGCTCCGTTCAAGGTCGCGGGAACAACCATGGCACGATGCCTCGTCGGGTGCGGGTCGAATCTCGGCCAGCGGCGTGAACAACTCGACCGCGCCGTCGAACTGCTGCGGTTCATGCCGGGCGTGCGGATGCTGGCCGTGAGCCGCTATCGTGAGACCCGCCCGGTGGGCGGCCCGGTCGGCCAGTCTCCGTATCTCAACGGCGCCTGCCTCCTCGAGACCGACCTCGGCCCCCACGACGTGCTCGGGATGCTGGCCGCAGTCGAAAACACCCTCCACCGCGAGCGGACGGAACGCTGGGGGGAGCGGACGCTCGACCTCGACCTCCTCCTCTATGATGACCTCGTCGTCGATGAGACGACGCTCACCGTGCCCCATCCGCGGATGGCGACGCGGCGGTTCGTGCTCGAGCCGGCGGTGGAAATCGCCGCCGATTTCCCGCATCCGCTCGCCGCCTGCTCGCTGCGCACGCTGCTCGACAACATCTCGGCTCCGCATCCGCTGGTCGCGGTGGTGGGCGCGCCCGGCAGCGGAGCGGCCGAGGTCGCCGCGGCCGTCGGTGACGCGGTGCTGGCCCGGGTGATCCACGCGCCCCGCCCGTTGCCGCTGCCGCTGCCGGCGGCGGGCGTGGAGCCGTGGCACGACCTGATCGCCGCCTGGTTGGAGCCGCTCGCAGCGGCGGCGTGGCCGGATGATCCGCACGGCACCGTCATTGACTACTGCCTCGACGCCGTCGCTGCCGCGGCCGCTGGCGGACTGTCGCCGACCGATGCGGCACGGCTCGACGTGGCGGTCGAACATGCGGCACGGCAGGCGCCCGTGCCCCACGTCGCGATCCTGCTTGTCGCCCCCGTAGACGTGCTCGAGGAGCGGATCACATGCCCCTCCCGGCGGATGAGCCACGGCGGCGACGGGTTCGCCGATCACCAGCCGCACACCGCCACGCTCTGCGGCTCGGCGGCCACGACCGCGGCGCTCGCGGCGGTCCAGGAGCGTCTCGTGCGCCGCCTGCGGGGCCCGGGGCCGCGGAGTCCGCTCGCACCCAAGGCGGTGGTCACGGTCGATGCGTGCGACCTGACGCGGGCCGTGGCCGAGGCCACCGCGGCCGTCGAGGCGATGGTCTGATGCCTGGGGCGATTCCGCTCATCGATACGCCCGCGGCCATGCGGCAGGAAGTCTTGGCCGCCCGCGCGGCCGGTCGGCGGATCGGTTTCGTGCCCACGATGGGCGCGCTGCATGCCGGGCATGTGAGCCTCGTGGAACGAGCCGCGCGGGAGTGCGACGACGTCGCCGTGTCGATCTTCGTCAATCCGACACAGTTCGGCCCCGGGGAGGATTTTGCCCGCTATCCACGGCCGCTCGCCGCCGATCTGGCACTGCTCGCGCCGCACGGCGTCCGCTGGGTCTACGCGCCCGAGGCCGCGGCCGTCTACCCGCCCGACGACGCCACGCGGATCGTCGTCGAAGGTCCGGCCTGCGGCTTCGAGGGAGCGATCCGGCCCGGTCACTTCCGCGGCGTGGCCACGGTGGTCTGCCGGCTGTTGCTGGCGGTGCCGGCCGACCTCGCCTACTTCGGCGCCAAGGATTGGCAGCAGACGCTCGTCGTCAGGCGCATGGTCCGCGATCTCGGCCTGCCGGTCGGGATCGTCGTGTGCCCGACGGTTCGCGAGGCCGACGGCCTGGCCATGAGCTCCCGCAACGCCTATCTCTCGGCCGCCGAGCGGTCGCGGGCCGCGGCGCTGCATGCCGCCCTGGAGCGGGCCGCGGCCGCGTGGGAGGCCGGGGCCGACGTGGCGGCGATCGAGGCGGCGATGCGCGAGCCGCTCGTGGCCGCGGGCGTGGTGATCGACTATGCCACGGTCGTCGATGCGGAGTCGCTCGCGCCGCCGACCGCGGGGCGGCCGGCGGTGGCGCTCGTCGCCGGCCGACTGGGCACGACGCGGCTGATCGACAACCGCGCGTTGGCGTCACGGTCGGATGGGGACGGCTGATGCAATCGACGCTGTTTCACATTCCCGCGCACCTCGGCTCGCTGCCGCTATTCGGCTGGGGTGGGCTGCTCGCCCTGTGGGCCGTGCTCGGGGCAGGCGGCCTGGCCTGGACGGCCGCTCGCGAGGGACTGGCGCGGGCGGTAACGACCCTCGGCGTGCCGCTGGCGGCGGCCGGGGCGTTCATCCTCTGGGGCCTGCCGGCACTCGACGACGGGGCGGGCGTGCCGATTCGCGGCTACGGCGTGATGCTGCTCGTGGCGGCGGCGGCCGGGATCTGGCTCTCCGTGCGCCGCGGCCGCGCCGTCGGCATCGACGCCGACACGATCCTCGCGCTGGGCATGGAGATTTTCCTCTGGGGCCTGGTGGGCGCGCGACTGTTTTACGTCATCGAATATCACCACCAGTTCTTTCCGCCTGACCGCAGCCTGGTGGCGTCGCTCGGACAGGTGCTCAACATCGCGCAGGGCGGCCTCGTCGTCTTCGGCTCGCTGCCCACCGCGGCCGTCGCCGCCTGGCGCTTCGCGCGGCGCCGCGGGCTGCCGATCCTGCCGCTCGCCGACGTGATCGCGCCGGGCCTGCTCGTCGGCCTGGCGCTCGGCCGCGTGGGCTGCTTCCTCAACGGCTGCTGCTACGGCGGAGCATGTGACCTCCCCTGGGCCGTGCGGTTTCCGCCGGAGAGTCCGCCGTGGCTCGACCAGGCTGCCCGCGGCCTGCTCCCGGCCGTCGCGGCCGGTCAGCCACCGCCATGGAGCCTGCCCGTGCATCCCGCGCAGCTCTACGCCGCGATCGACGCGGCGCTGCTCGCGGCCCTCGCGATCGCGTCCACGCCCCTGGCCCGGCGGCCGGGCGAGGTCTTCGCGCTGGTGCTCACGCTGCATCCATTGTCGCGGCTGCTGCTCGAGGCGATCCGCATCGACGAGCCGCCGGCGCTGGGCACGCCGCTGTCGATCTCGCAACTGGTGTCGCTGGTGCTCCTCGTGCTCGCCGCCGCGCTGTGGTGGTGGATCGCCCGCCAGCCCATCCCTGTGCGGGCCGCAGCCGCCCCCCCGGCGCACGGCCTTTGACGGCCGCCCCCCGGGCGGCGACATTGGGAAAACCCGGCGAAAACGCGGGCGGGAACCTTTCGTCCCGGCCGCGCATCCAATGTTGCAGGGCGTTCGCACGTGGGCAGCCACCCCAGCCAATCGCAGCCGTCGTCGGCACCCGCCGGGGCCGTGGGCGACGCTGCGCTCGTGGCCGCGGCGGTGGCCGGCGACCGGCAGGCGTTCGCGGCCCTCGTGGAGCGGCACCAGGTGCGAATCCTGGCGCTCCTCGAGCGGCTGACGGGCTGCCGGGAGCAGGCCCGCGACCTCGCCCAGGAGACGTTCGTGTCGGCGTACCGCAAACTCGCGACCTTCGAACAGCGCAGCGGCTTCTCCACGTGGCTGCATCGGATCGCGTGCAACCACGCGGCTTCGGCCGGTCGCCGGCGTCGCCCCGTGGCGTCGCTCGATGCGCCGCCGGCCGCCGGTCGGCCCGCGTTCGCTCCGGCGGCGAACGTGGCGGACGTTTCCGCGCGGCTGGAGCATGAGGACATCGCCCGCCAGATCACGGCGGCGCTCCAACGGCTCGACGGCCGCTATCGGGAGGTCGTCGTCCTCTCCGACATGCAGGGGGCCAGTTACGAGGAGATTGCCGTGACGCTCGACATCCCGCTGGGCACGGTCCGTAGCCGACTGCACCGGGGCCGGCTGGAACTGCGGCGGCTGCTGGCACCCGCCGTCCGAGGAGAGTCATGAACGAAGCCCGTTTCGAACCGCCACTGTCCGCAGACGACCCGCGCCTGGGCGAGTGGCTTGACGGCCGGCTGACCGAGTCCGAAGCCGCGCATGTCGCCCGGCTCGTCGCCGCGTCGCCGGAACTGACGCGACTCGTGGCCGACCTGCGGCGGCAGAAGGCCGCGCTGGCGGCGCTGCCGGCGGCGCCACCTCCGGCCGGCTTCGTGGGGGATGTGCTCGCGGCCCTCGATGCGGACCTCGCCACCGCCGACGACGATGCCGCAGTGGCGGCCGAGTGGCGCCGGATCGAGCGGGAGCGGCTCGAAGAGGAGATTGCCGAGGCTCGTGCAGGTGCCGGGGAGCCGGCAGACGAGCCGATGCGGCACCGTTGGCCGTGGCTGGTCCTGGTCGGCGCGCTGGCGGCCGGCCTGCTCACGGCGATCGTGATCAACCGGCCGGTCGGGCCGGGCGACCGCGAAGTGGCGCTCGTCGAAGGCCAGCGGGCCGGTGACGGGCGGCGGGAGAAACGGAACCCAGAATCGACGGAGCAGAAACCGCAGGCTGCCGTCACGGACATCTGGCTCGAGCACGCGGCAGCCGCCGAGAAGGCCGATGCCGCCTTGGCAGCCAAGGCTGAGCGGGCTGTGGCTGCGGCGGCGGCTCCGGCCGCGGTCGAAAGTCAGGTTGAGTTGCTGGACGCGGCGGAGCCGCAGGTTCGCACCGTGACCTACCGGATTCGTACCGCCGCCGACCGCCGCCGGCTCGATGCGCTGGTGGCGTCCAGTAGCGGGGTGGCGCGGTGGTCGGCAGGCGACCCCGGGACACCGGGTGACGCGGCCCAGGCGGACGGCCTTGAAAGGCTCGGGCAGGCGCGGCTCGCAGCCTCCGCCGAAAAGTCAGCGGGAACTGGCGGCCCGCCGATCGATCGGCTCGTGCTCTCCGGCCCGCCGGAGGCACTCGCCAGGCTGGCCGCCGCTCTCGAGGTGCCCGAAGGCCTCGCGAGAAGGCGCGGGGCGGATCGAGACGCCCGGTCTGGCGCCCTGGATGACGCCGAAGCAGTTCAAGGAAAGGGTGGCGAACTCAGGAAGGCAGACGGTCCGAGCCGCGCAGCCATGGCCCGGGACGAGAATAATAAAAATGCCGTCGTCATCGGTGAGGGCGGTGGCGGCGGGCTGGGCGGGCCGCAGGGGAGCGTCCGGAAAGCCGCTCCGGCAGGCAAAGGCACGATGGCCGCTGTGCTCGTCATCGAGATCGTGGACGAGTCCGGGGCGGACGGCGGGGAGGGCCAGCCATGACCGGCTCCGGGCCCGGGGACGCGGCGAGCGGCCAGTCGGGCCGCCTCCTGCCACCCGACGCCGTCACGATCCGCTGCCGGGAGCATGGCCCCCTGGTCGTGGAAATGCCCGCCTGCGAAGCCTTCCATGGGCTGCGGCTCCGGGTGACCGACCACGAAGGGCGGGAGTTCGCCCTGCCGGTCGGCAAGCGGGCGATCGCCCTGTGCCGCTGCGGGCAGTCCCAGACCCGGCCATTTTGCGACGGATCCCACAAAAAATGCGGTTTTTCAGCCTCCGAGCGGGCTTCCGGCTGATTTTTCCGGTCTCGGCGGCGGCTCGTGCCGCCTAAAGAGGTTGTGCCGTGTGCGGAAACTCCTCCCCGCAAAACACTTACGGCATGGGAAGGGCCCGAAAAACGCCCCCGTGACGGGGCAAACGATATGGACTGGCGCCCGGAACACCTGTAGGGTTGACCGTCCGGAACCGGCGAAAACGGCCCGGCGGACAGCCTCGGACGGCCTCGATGTCGCACCACGGACCAAACTTCTACCAGCGTCATAGCGTCGGGATCATGGCCGTCCTGGTCTTCCTGCTGCCCTTGGTGGTAGTCGGGGCGATCAAGGCCAAGGGGAACAACCGCAACGACGTGAAGGGCTGGCTGCCCCTCGAATATCCCGAGACCCAGACCTACCGGTTTTTCCGCCAGAACTTCGCCGGCGAGGAGTTCATCCTCGTCAGCTGGGACGGCTGCACGATGGCCGATCCCCGGCTGGAGATGCTGGCCAAGAAGCTGATCCCGCCCCCCGAGGAGGCCTCCCGGATCGACCGGCCGCTCTACTTCCGGGCGGCCCAGACGGGCCCCCGGGCGGTCGAGCGGATGACGCAGGAGCCGCTGAACCTCGACCGAGTGGAGGCGATTTCCAGGCTCACCGGGGCCCTGATCGGCCCGCCACCGGCCGGCGTGGCGGCCAATTCCCCGGCGGACGACCTCCAGGCCCGGCAGACCTGCCTGGTTCTGACCCTCGCCGACACCGCCCGGGCCAACCTCCACGGGGCGATCGACCTGATCAAGGACGTGGCGGCCCGGGAGTGCGGCATCCCCGAGGCCTCGTTCCACATGGGCGGCCCGCCGGTGGACAACGTCTCCATCGACAAGGCCGGCCAGACGAGCGTCACGATCCTCTTCGGGCTGTCGCTGGTCGTCGGCTTCTTCGTGAGCTGGTGGAGCCTGAAGAGCAAGACGCTTGTGGCGATGGTCATCGCCTCCGGCGTGTACAGCATGTTCGCCAGCCTGGCGGTGGTCTGGTACTCGGGCTACCCCGTAGACGCCATCCTCCTGACGATGCCCTCGCTGGTCTACGTGGCCACGACCTCGGGGGCGATCCATCTGGCCAACTATTATCGCGACCAGCTCGCCGAAACCGGCGTGCAGGAAGGGGCCGCGGGCCGGGCCGTCCACCACGCGCTGCTGCCGCTGTCGCTGGCCACCGGCACGACGGCGGTGGGCCTGGCCACGCTGGCCGTCAGCGAGCTGGTGCCGATCCGGATGTTCGGCATCTTCTCCGCGGCGGGAGTCGTGGCCAGCTTCCTGATCCTCGTGACCTTCATGCCGGCTGCGCTGGAGCTGTTTCCACCCAAGCTCAAGATCGGCGCGGCCGGCGGCGGCGAGGATGCGGACCCCAACTGGCGGCCGATCGAGGAAAGCCCCTGGTGGCGGGTGGGCCAGTGGATCACCAAGCACAACGGCCTCGTGGCCACCGCCTGCCTGCTGGTCATGGCGGGCGTGGCCTACGGCATGACGCACGTGGAGAGCAGCGTGCAGCTGATGCGGCTCTTCTCCCCCAAGGCCCGGATCCGCGAGGACTACAAGTGGCTGGAGAAGAACCTCGGGCCGCTGGTCCCGATGGAGATCCTGGTGCGGATCGACGGCCTGCCGGCCACCCGCAAAGCCGCGGTGGCCGCCGGCGACTGCGACCTCAATTTTCTGGAGCGGATGGAGCTCGTCGGTGAGATCCAGCGGGAGATCGGCGGGCTCGAAGAGGTGGGCAGTTCGCTCTCCACCGTGACCTTCGGCCGCAGCCTCGACGCCGGCGACTCGGGCAGCGGCATGGGCGGGGCGGCCGTGCGGGCCTTCGGCATCGGCAAGAGCACCCGCCGCGACGTGCTCAACCGCCGGCTGATGGCCCATCGCGACGAGTTTCTCGCCGGCGACTATCTCCGCGAGGCGCGGGTTGTCGCGGACGGACGCGAGCGGACGCAGGAACTGTGGCGGATCAGCGCCCGCGTCAGCGCCGTCAAGGAGGTCGATTACGCCCTTTTCAAGTCCGACCTGCAGAAAAAGATCAATCCGATCCTGGAGCGGCTCGCGGCTGATGGCGTGCAGGGAGTGAGCGTCGATTACACGGGCCTCGTGCCGCTGGTCTACAAGGCCCAGCACTCGCTGCTCGACGGCCTCAAGATCGGCTTCATCTGGGACTTCGCGATCATCGTCGCAGTGATGATCGTGCTCTGCCGGGCGGCCTCGGCCGGCCTGGTGCTCCTCCTCCCGGCGGCGTTCCCGGCGCTGATGGTGTTCGGCGGCATGGGCTGGGGCAACGCGATCCTCAAGTCGCTGAACGCCGGCAACCTGCTCATCGACATCGGCACCGTGATGGCCCCGAGCGTGGCCCTGGGCGTGACCGTGGACGACGTCGTGCACTTCATGCTCTGGTTCCGCCGCGGCATCGCCGACGGCCTCGACCGCAAGCAGGCCACGATGCTCGCCTACAAGGGCTGCGCCCGGGCGATGTACCAGAGCTGGGGCGTGATCGGCATCGGCCTGTCGGTGTTCTCGCTCTCGCCGTTCGGCCCGACACAGCGGTTCGGCTACATGATGCTCTCGATGCTGACGATCGCCCTCGTCGGCAACCTCGTGCTCATGCCGGCGTTGCTCTCCGGGCCGCTGGGGGCCGTGTTCAGCTGGAGCGTGCTGCGGATCGAGCGGAAGAAGGCCGACCGGGAGGGCCGCCGCCGGGTGAAGACCGATCCCGGCAGCGACGCCCTGCCGCCGCCCCACGTCGTGCCGGGGCAGGCGAAGCAGGTCGTGCATGCCTAGGCCGCCAGTGGCTCAACCCGGTTCGCGGGCGGCATGAGTTCGCTCGCCGGCGAAGACCCGCCACGCTCGCGATCCTCACGCCGACCCGCTCACCTCCTTGTCCGGAAAACAGACGCTCAACGCGGCTCGCGGGCGGCATGAGTTCGCTCGCTGGCGAAAGTCCGCCCCGCTCGCGATCCTCACGCCGCCCCGCTCGCCTCCCTGTCCGGAAAACAGATGCCTCACATGAACACGTTCCCTGACGCTGCCGGGCTGCCGACGGCCACGGTGCTCCTCAAGCCGAAGCGGGCCCGGCCGTTCTTCGGCCGGCATCCCTGGGTGCTCGACTCGGCCGTGCAGCGGGTGGAGGGCAGCCCTGCTGATGGCGACGTCGTGGACCTCGCCACGCACGACGGCACGTTCGTGGCCCGCGGGCTGTGGAATGCGGCCAGCCGGCTGCGGGTGCGGCTCTATGCCTTCGATCCGGCCGTGAAGCTCGACGACTCCCTGTGGCGGACGCGGCTCGAGGCGGCGGTCGCCCTGCGGCGAACCCTGGGGCTCGACGACCGCGGCGGCGCGGCCCGGCTCGTGAACAGCGAGGGGGACGACCTCTCGGGCCTGATCGTGGACCGCTACGGCGACTATCTCGCCGTGCAGGTGACCGCGCTGGCGATGGCCCTGCGGCTGGAGACCCTGGCCGACCAGCTGATGGACCTCGTCGGGCCGCGTGGCATCCTCCTCCGTGGCGCGGAACGCGGGCTCTCCAAGCTGGAGGGGCTGCAGTTGCCCGACCGGGTGATCCGCGGCGCGGCGCCGAACGGGCCGATCTTCGTGACCGAGCACGGGCTGAAGTTCGGCGTCGATCTCACGGCCGGGCAGAAGACAGGCTATTACCTCGACCAACGCGACAACCGTCACGCCGCGGCCGGCTTTGCCCGGGGCCGCCGCGTGCTCGACATGTTCTGCTATTCCGGCGGCTTCGCCGTCGCGGCGGCGGTGGCCGGCGGCGCCCGCAGCGTGCTGGCGGTGGACTCCAGCGCCAAGGCGGCGGCCCTCGCGAAGGCCAACGTCGAACTGAACGGCGCGGCGAACGTGACCGTGGAGACGGCCGACGCCTTCGAGCGGCTCGACGCCCTGCGGGCGGCAGGCGAGCGGTTCGGCATGGTGGTGCTCGACCCGCCGAAGTTCGCCCGCAGCCGGGCGGCCCTCGACGACGCCCTGCGGGCCTACCACCGCATCAACCGCGTGGCCATCGACATGCTGGAGCCCGGCGGCATTCTCGTGACCTGCTCCTGCTCGGGGTCGGTGTCGCGCGAGGATTTCCTGCAGATGCTCGGCGGCGTGGCCCAGCGGGCCCGCCGTTCGCTGCAGATCCTGGAGTGCCGCGGCGCGGCCCCCGACCATCCGGTCAGCGCCAGCTGCCTGGAGGGGGAGTATCTCAAGTGCGTGATCGCCCGCGTCGGCTGACGGATGTTGTGAGACGCCCATGACTCGGGCATCGTCAGACCGATATGGGGCGGTCGCGAAACTCATCGACTGCGGTGCGCATGGGCCCGGCTCCGACGCGGAACTGTTCGTCGTCGAAGGGGATTCCGCGGCCGCCTCCGTGGCCCGGGTCCGCGATCCCGTCACCCAGGCCGTGCTCCCCATGCAGGGCAAGCCCCTCAACGCGGCCCGGGCGTCGCGCGACCGGGTGCTGGCGCACCCGTTCTTCGGTCCGCTCGTCGCCGCCCTGGACGTCGGGTGCGCGGCCGAGTGCGACCCGCGCCGCATGCGCTACCAGCGGGTGCTGGTGCTCACCGATCCCGACGCCGACGGCATCCACTGCGGCTTTCTCGTGCTGCTCTTCTTTCACCGCTGGCTGCGGCCCCTGCTCGATGCGGGGCGGATCGAGATCGTGCGGCCGCCGTGGGGCGAGGTGGTGGCGGATGGCTCGCCGCAGCTGGCCTTTTCCGAGCCGGAGCTCGGTCTGCTGGCGGCGCGGGCCCGCGAGCGGGGCCCGGCGACCGTGCGCCGCTTTCGGGGCCTCGCCGCCCTCGACGCCACGCTGCTGCGCGATGCGTGCGTCGCCGGCGGCACGCGGCGCTCGACCGTGGTGTCGGCGGCCGACGTGGCGATGATGATCGGGGTCATCGATCACCTGTAGCGGCGGTCTCCGCCGGCGGTGCCGGTTCCCGGCTGTCCATGCACCGTCGCTCGGGAAACGCAGTCGCGATGGCGGCGTGCCGATTCGTCATGCAGGCCAACGTCTGCATGGTTGCTGGCCACATCAGTGTCGTCACAGGGGAGGCGGTGCCCATGCCCTGAGAGCCGGCGTCGGCGCCCAGCGGAGCCATGGATGGCGGAGCGCAGACGCCTCCGAGAGCGTGGAGGCCCGGAGGGCCGTAACGAACGTCCGGCGACGGGGCGTGGCCACCCCCGACCTACGCACCGGGCGACTTCTCATGCCTCCAAAAACTGCAAAAGTCGAAGCTAGACCTTGCGCAGCCGCGTGAACTCGTCCATCGTCACCGTGGTGAGTTCGCCGTCGTCACGGGCCAGGATGAGAACGTCGCTGTACACCTTGTCGTCGGCGTTGCGGCGAAAGTGGAGGCCGTGGCGGCGACGCTCGCGACGCAGCACCTTGCCGACCGTCGTCGTGCTCCACTGGGCGCTCGAGCCGACGGTCACGCCGTGCAGCACCTCCACGCGGTCGCCCGGCTGGAGCCGCTCATAGAGGCTGCGGGCCTCGTATTCTTCGGGCGTCATGGATCACGTCTCCTTCGCGTCGATCCACTGCATCATCTTGCGGAGCCGGCGGCCGGTTTCCGTGAGCTTGTGCTCCCGCTCGCGGCGGCGGGTGCTCTTGAACATCGCCGCTCCGGCCCGGTTCTCCAGGATCCAGTCGCGGGCGAACGCGCCGGAGCGGATCTCCTCGAGGATCTTCTTCATCTCCGCCCGGGTCTCGGCCGTGATGATCCGCTTGCCGCGGGTGTAGTCGCCGTACTCGGCCGTGTTCGACACGCTGTACCGCATGTACTCCAGGCCGCCCTGGTAGAGGAGGTCCACGATCAGCTTCATCTCGTGGAGGCACTCGAAGTAGGCCATCTCGGGCTGGTAGCCGGCCTCGACCAGCGTGTCGAAGCCCGCCTTGATGAGCTCCGAGACGCCTCCGCAGAGCACCGCCTGCTCGCCGAACAGGTCGGTTTCCGTTTCCTCAGCGATCGTCGTCTCGATCACGCCGCCGCGGGTGCCGCCGATGCCCTTGGCGTAGGCGAGGCCGATTTTCTTGGTCTCAGGGCTCGCGTTGGGACCCAGCGCGATCAGGCAGGGCACGCCGCCTCCCTTCACATACTCGCTGCGGACGAGGTGGCCCGGGCCCTTGGGCGCCACGAGGAGGATGTCGTGGCCGGCCGGCGGCTCCACCTGGCCGAAGTGGAAGTTGAAGCCGTGGCTCGCCATCAGGATCGCGCCCTTCTTCAGGTTGGGCTTGATGGCGGTGCGGTAGACGTCCCCCTGGAGCTCGTCGGGGAGGAGGATGTTGACCACATCGGCCTGCTTGACGGCATCCTCGACAGACAGCGGCTCGAAGCCGTGGCTCTTGGCGAGATCGTAGTTGGGGCCGCCCGGACGCTGGGCCACGACGACCTTCAGACCGCTGTCGCGCAGGTTCTGGGCCTGGGCGTGGCCTTGGCTGCCATAGCCGATGATGGCGATGGTCTTGCCCTCGAGGGCCTTGAGGTCGGCATCGGCGTCGTAGTAGATCGTCGCGGGCACGGGAAACTCCGGGAGAAAAGGATCGGGACGGAACAGCGAGCGGGAGAGGACCAGGGAACGGGAACGGTCAGGCGAGCGATTCGCGGGCGGGGGCCGAGTCGGCGGGGCGGCCGCCGTCGCCCGCTTCGGTCAGTTCGCGGGTCACCGGGCTGCCGCGGACCATGGCCACGCGACCGGTGCGGACGAGCTCGAGGATGCCGCGGGGCCGCATCAATTCGATGAAGCCCTCGATCTTCTTCTCGGTGCCGGAAATCTCGACGATCACGCTGTCGGCGGCCACGTCAACGATCCGCCCCCGGAAGATCTCCGCGAGCTCCTTGACCTCGGTGCGGGCCGGGCCGGCGACCGCGGCGACCTTGATGAGCATCAGGTCGCGCTCCACGTAGTTGCGCGAACTGATGTCGTCGACGCGGACGACCGTGACGATCTTCTCCAGTTGCCGCCGCACCTGGTCGAGCACACGATCGTCTCCCCGGAGCACGAAGGTCATGCGGGAAAATCCGGGGTCTTCGGTTTCGCCGACGGCAAGACTGTCGATGTTGTAGCCTCGGGAGGCGAGCATGCCGGAAACGTGCGCAAGCACCCCGGGGACGTTCTGGACGGTGGCCGAGATGACGTGACGCATGAGGGGGATCCGGGCAGGAAACCGCCCTGAAAACACCGCAGAAGCGGCGAAAAAGCGGTGGGCGGAGTCTAGTTCGCGGCTGGAGGGGGATTCAAGCCTGCCCGCCACGCGGCCGGGGCCGGCGGGTTCGGTCCGTGCCGGCAACCCCGGCCGCCCCAGGGATGCGTTGACAGCCGCCAAAAAAAGCCGATAGTTTGCGGTGCTCTGAATTGTCCCTTATTCAGCCCCCCCGAGAGAGCGTGAACGCGTGTCGAACGTCCTGGCCCAGGAACTGATTGAAGCGGGTGTCCATTTCGGCCATCGAGCCAGCCGATGGAACCCCAAGATGCGGCCCTACATCCATGGCCGCAAGAACCTCATCCACATTATCGACGTCCGTGAGACGATCCGCGGTCTGCTCCGGGCGCGAAAGTATCTCAAGCAGGTCGCCTCGACCGGCAGCCTCGTGCTCTTTGTGGGCACCAAGCGGCAGGGGGCCGAGGCCATCGCCCGCGAGGCCGGCCGCTGCGGCATGCCGTACGTCAGCGACCGCTGGCTCGGCGGCACGCTCACCAACTTCCGCACGATCCGCAACCGCCTGGCCCGCCTCGAGGAGCTCGAGGTTCTGATCCCGTCGGAGGCGTTTGGCGCCTACTCGAAGAAGATGCAGTCTTCGCTCCGCCGCGAGCACCGGAAGATGCTCCGGAACCTCGGTGGCATCCGCACGCTGTCCCGGCTGCCGGAGTGCCTCGTGGTGTTCGATCCCAAGAAGGAGAAGAACGCCATCAACGAGGCCCGCAAGATGGGGATCACGACCGTGGCCCTGATCGACACCGACTGCGACCCGGACCTGGTCGATCTGCCGATCCCCGGCAACGACGACTCGATCCGCTCGATCGAACTCGTCGCCGCCCGGCTCGCGGACGCGATCCTGGAGGGCAAGGCGGAGACCGCCGTTGAGACGCAGGCGGCCGCCGAGGGAGCCGAAGGCGGCGAGGGTGCCGAGGGCAAGCCGAAGCCCAAGGCCCGGCCGATGGTCGCCAAGCGGTCCGTGCCCAAGCCGAAGGTCTGACGCGGCGCGACGACGGTCGCCCCCCGCACCCCCGCACGCCGCCACAGCCGGAACCGCGAAGCCGCGGGCTCGGTCGCTGGTGTTCATTCGAACGTCCCTTTTCCGTGAGGAGTTGAATCATGGCTGAGATCACCGCCGCGGCCGTCATGGCGCTGCGCGAGAAGACGGGCCTGCCGATGATGGAGTGCAAGAAGGCGCTCCAGGAGTGCGGCGGCAACACGGAGCAGGCGGTGGAATGGCTCCGCAAGCAGGGTGTGAAGACACAGTCGATGCGGGCCGACCGCGAGACCTCCTGCGGCCGACTGGCCGTGTACACCGACGCCGCCAAGGGTGTCGGGACGATCATCGAGTTCAAGTGTGAGAGCCCGCCGGTGGCCGGCAGCCCCGACTTCAAGGATCTCGCCAACGACATTGCCAAGACCTTGGCCCTCGGCCCCGGGGCGAAGACCCCCGAGGAGTTGATGGCCCAGAAGAGCCAGGCGCATCCCGGCAAGACGCTCGGCGAACTCAAGGACGACCTCTTCAACCGGATGCGGGAAGTCTTCGAACTGTCGCGGATCAAGCGGGTCGACGCGGCCTGCGGCGGCTACGCCCATCATGACGGCTCCAAGGCGGCGCTCGTCGAGATCACGGGCAACGTCGGCGCGGCCAACGCCGCCGAGGTGGCCAAGGACATCGCCATGCACGTCGTGGCCCTGGCGCCGCAGGCGATCCGCAAGGAAGACCTGGACCCGGCCGTCGTGGAGAAGGAGCGTGAAATCCTCTCGGAGGCGGCCCGCAAGGAGGGCAAGCCCGAGAACATCATCGCCAAGATGATCGAGGGCCGGCTGCGGAACTTCTTCAGCCAGTGCGTGCTCCTGGAGCAGCCGTTCGTGAAGGACGACAAGCAGACGGTCGGGCAGTTGGCCAAGGCCGCGGGCCTGGAGGTCAAGGCCGTGGAGAACTGGAAATTGGGTGGCACCGTGTGAGGATGCGGCGCCCGTGCCGCCCGTTGCAGCGGACCTGCGGCCGCTGCACGTTCCGAACCCCGGCTGGATGGCCCGGGCCCGGCCCGCAGGCTGACGCCCGGTTTCGTGATGGACAAGAATCCCTATCGGCGCGTGCTCCTCAAGCTGTCCGGCGAGAGTTTCGCCCGGGCCGGTGAACGCGGGATCTCCATGGAGGAGGTCGTCCACATCGCCCGCCAGACCGTGCAGGCGGCTGCGAAGGGCACCGAGTTGGCCATCGTCATCGGCGGTGGCAACATCCTCCGTGGTGGCTCGTTCACGGCTGGCAACACGGCGATCCAGGAGGCGACGGCCCATTCCATGGGCATGCTCGCCACGGTGATCAACGGACTGGCGCTGCAGGACGCGCTGGAGAGCCTCGGGGCCCAGACGAGGCTGATGACGGCGATTCGCATGGACGGGGTGGCAGAGCCCTACATCCGTCGTCGGGCCCGCCGGCATCTGGAGAAGGGGCGGATCGTGATCCTGGCCGCCGGCACCGGCAGCCCCTACGTCACCACCGACACCGCCGCCGCCCAGCGGGCGCTCGAGCTCGGGGCCGACATCCTCATGAAGGCCACACGGGTCGACGGCGTCTACTCTGACGACCCGGAGAAGAATCCGCACGCCATGCTGTACCGCGACCTCACCTACCAGCAGGTCCGCGAGCAGAATCTGCGGGTCATGGACGCGACGGCGATCTCGCAGTGCATGGAGCACGGGATGCCGATCCTCGTGTTCAACTACCGCCGCGAGGGCAACATCGAGCGGGCGGTGGCCGGCGAGCGGCTCGGCACGTTCGTGGGGCCGCGACGCGACGGCCAGCCGGCTGCCGGGCCGGCTTGAACGGCCGGATGCGGCAGGCATGTCCGCCGGCCGGTGACGATGTGGGCGACGACGGCCGGTGACCGTTCGCCCGCCCTGCTTGCCGGGGGGCCGTGGCGCGTGCCAGAATCGCGGCTCGGCGGCCGCCGTCGTGCGGCCCCGTCCCGTCCCGCCCAGGAAAACCCTCCCGATGCCAGCCGACGACATCCTGCTCGACGCCGAGGAACGCATGGAAAAGGCCGCGGACGTGTTCCGTCACGCGCTCACCGGCATCCGCACAGGCCGTGCGAACCCCGGTCTCGTCGACTCGCTCCGGGTCGAGGTTTACGGCTCCCCCACGCCCATCAAGGCGCTGGCGAGCGTGGGGGCGCCCGAGCCCAACCAGATCGTCGTCCGTCCCTTCGACCCGGGCACCATCAAGGACATCGAGAAGGCGCTGCAGGCCGCCGATCTCGGCTTCAATCCGCAGAGCGACGGCCGCGTGATCCGGATCGTGATTCCGCCGCTCTCCACCGACGTGCGCAAGAAGATGACGGCCCGCATCAAGGAACTCGCCGAGGAGGCCCGCGTCGCGATCCGCAACGTCCGGCGCGACGCCAACAAGGCGGCCGACACGGAGCAGGGCGACGGCGGGCTCACGGAGGACGACTGCGAATCCTGCAAGGAGGAGGTTCAGGAACTCACCAAGAAGTACGAGGCCAAGGTGGGCGACCTGGCGAAGGCCAAGGAATCCGAGGTCATGGACCAGTGACCGAGCAGGCCGGCGGAGGAGCCGTGTCGTGATCGAGGTCGTCGAGCTCGTGAAGCATTTCCGGGCCGGCGACGGCGAGCTGCTGCGGGCCGTGGATGGCGTGTCACTGGTCGTCCACCCCGGCGAGATCGTCGGGCTCCTCGGCGCCAATGGCGCCGGGAAGACGACGGCCATGCGGATGCTGGCCACGCTTCTGGCCCCGACGTCGGGCACCGCACGGATCGGCGGCTGCGACGTCCGCTCCGATCCGCTCGGGGCCCGCCGTCTGCTCGGCTACGTCTCGACGACGACGGGCGTTCCCGACCGGCTCACGCCCGTGGAAGTGCTCCGCTCCTACGGCCGGCTGCATGGCCTCGAGACACAGCCGCTGGAAGCGCGGATCGGCCTGCTGGTCGACGTGCTCGACCTCCGGTCGTGCGCGGACCGGCCCTGCGGCCGGCTGTCGTCGGGGCAGCGGCAGAGGACCTCGCTGGCCCGGGCCCTGGTTCACGACCCGCCGGCGCTGGTGCTCGACGAGCCGACCAACGCCCTCGACATCCTCGGCGCGCGGGACCTGCTCGACTTCCTGGAGCAGCTGCGGCGCGCGGGCCGGGCGATCCTCCTCTCCACCCATCGGCTCCACGAGATCGAGCGCCGCTGCGACCGCTTCGTGGTCATCCATGCGGGCCGGGTCGTGGCCGAAGGCAGCCGCGACGCCCTCGTCGCCGGCCGGCCCGGCGGCCTGGAGGAGGCGTTCTTCGCCGCCGTCGCGGCGGGCACGACCGCCGGGGGGGCCGCATGACCGATCCGGGAAATGTTGCTCGCGTGGGCCTGCGGGCGGCGTTCGCCGTCGCCCGGCGCGACCTGCTGGAGTTCGTCCGCGACCGGCGGACGCTGTTCATCACGCTGCTGATGCCGATGGCGATGTACCCGGTGCTGGCCCTGTCAAGCATGCTCGGGGTGCGGACAGCGCTCTCGGATCTCGAGGCGCGGCAGGCGCCGCGACTGCTGACGCTGGCGGTCTCGGGAGCCGACGCCGAGTCGTTCGCCGGTCGCGTGCGCGAGGCGGTCGCGGCCACGGCCGCCGCGCCGCCCGCGGGCTGGCCCGCCGCGGTCCGGGTGGAGGTGATCCCCGCGCAGGAAGCCGCGGACTGGCTCGATACGGCACGGGCCGACGTCTGGCTGCACGTCGGCCCGGGGACGGTGCGGGATCTCGACGGCACGGGCACGGTGCGACTCGACGCGCGGATTTCCGCCGTGCGGCCCGTCGAAATCCGGGTGCGCGAGCACTTGCTGGCCGTCATGCGGGCCGTCGCCGATGAGGCGCGGAGTCGGCGTGTGGCCGCGGCGGGGCTCGCGCCGACCACGCTGGCGCCGCTGGCCGTCGACTTCCTCGACGGCGGTCCGGCCGTGCACGCAGCGACCCGGGGCGTCGTGCCGACCGCGGTCGGCGCCGTGCTCGTGCTGCTGGCGTTGCTCACCACGACCGGCGCCTTCTATCCGGCCATCGACGCCATCGCCGGCGAAAAGGAGCGGGGCACGATCGAGACGCTCCTCATCGCGCCCTGCCGTCCGGGCGACATCGTGTTCGGCAAGTTTCTCGCGGTCTTCGCGGTGACGCTGGCGACGCTGGTGATGAACGCGATCTCGATCGCGCTGACAGCGAGCGTGCTGCTGCGCTGGCTTCCGGAGGGCGGCCGGCTGGGCGTCGGGCCGACGGTCGTCGCCGCCTGTGCGGCGGTGGCCTGCATCGGCTCCGTGGGCCTGGCGGCCGTCGCGGCGGCACTGTGCCTGGCGGTGACGGCCGCCTCGAAGAGCGTGAAGGAGGCGCAGAACACGCTCACGCCCGTGATCCTCCTGGTCAGTGCGCTCGCCGGGTCCGCGCTCGTGCCGGGGCTGTCCTCGACATCGCTGGCGGCGGTGCCTTTCGCCGGCCAGGTGGCGGTCGCCAAGGCCGTGCTCGAAGACGGGCTGCCCGCGGTGGCCCCGGCGGAGCGGGCGCGGCGGGCCGGGGTGGGACTGGCGATCTCGTTGGCGGCGAGTGGGCTGGTCTCCTGGCTGCTGCTGCGGGCGACGACCGCCGCGGTCCGCGACGAGGAGATGCTGTTTCGCGGTCCCGAACTGGCCACGACCCGCCGCTGGCGGCCCGCCAGGCGCCTCCTGCCCACGCCCGCGCAGGGCATGGCGGCGGCGGCGTTCGGACTCGCCGGCCTGTGGTACGCCCAGGGGCTGGCGCCCGCCGATCTGGCGCGGGCGCTGCCGATCCAACAGGGAGCGGCGACACTGCTGCCGCTGGCGTTGTTGGCCTGGTGGCAGCGGGTCGACCTCGCGGCGACGTTTCGCCTGCGATGGCCCGCGGGAACACTCGTCCGGGGCGCGGCCTGCCTGGCCGCGGCGGCGGCCTCTGGTGGCTGCCTGTTCGTGGTCGGGGCGGCCGCGTTCCTGGCGGTGCGCGGCACGCACCTGTCGCCCGAGGCTCATCGGCTCTCGGAGCGGCTCATGGAGCTGTTCACCACCGTGCCCTGGTGGGCGTCGTGGCTGCTGATCGCCGTGCTGCCGGCGGTGTGCGAGGAGTTGCTGTTTCGCGGCTGGATGCTGGCGGCGTTCGCGGGCCAGCGGCCGGCGGCCGGCCGGGCCGCTGCGGCCGTCGCCGTCCAGGCCGCCGGCTTCGCGGCCTTGCACCTCCTCCCGGAGCGGATGCCGCAGACGTTCGTGCTCGGCCTGCTGCTCGGCTGGCTGACGCTTCGCAGCGGCAGCATCCTGCCGGCGATCCTCGCGCATCTGGTCCACAACAGCGTGCCAGTGGTGGCGTACGCGGTGGCCGTCGGCAGCCCGCCGCAGCCGGACGCCGCGTCGGCCGGACTCCCAGGCGCCGTCGCCGTCGGCGCAGTAGGATGCCTCGCCGCCGCGGTCGCCGTCGCCTGGACCGTGACCCGCGGCACCGCCGTGGCAGCGAGCGGATGACATGGGAAGAAGAGGTGCGATGCGCGCGGTGCGACTGGCGACAGCCGTGATCCTCACGTTCGGCAGGCTCGCGCTGGGGGCCGCGGCGGGGGCAGCCGTGCCGGAGGAGGCGGCGCCCGTCACCGGGCAGAAACTCCGCGTGGCGGCCCTGCCCGTGGCCACGGCGCTCGAATGGAGCGGGCCCAGGCCCACGGGCGTGATCGTCGACGTCTGGGAGGAGCTCGCGGACCGGCTCGGCGCGACCACGGAGTTCGTGCGTGTGAACACCTTCGTCCAACTCCTCGACGCGATCCGCGCGGGCAGCGACGGGGACATCGATGTGGCGCTTGGGCCGATGGCGATCACCGAGGCCCGCGAGCGGGTGGTCGATCTCACGCACCCCATCGTCCACTCGGGCTTGCGAGTCGCCGTGCGGCAGCGGACGGACACGGGGTTTCTCGGGGCCCTCGGGTCGTTGGTCTCCTGGCAGTTGGTGCAGTTGCTCGCCATCGTCGCGGCGCTTGCGGTCGCGTCCGGCCACGTGCTCTGGTGGTTCGAGCGGCAGGCCAACCCGCGGTCGTTCCCGCCCGACTATCCACGGGGCGTCGGCGAGGCGCTGTGGTGGATCACGTCGACGATCATCACCGGGGGCTGTGACGACAAGCACGTCGACAGTGGCTGGGGGCGGGTGCTGGCCTTCAGCTGGATGATCGGGGGCATCGTGCTGCTGGCGGCGTTCACGAGCGTGCTCACCGCCACGCTCACGGCCGAGCGGGTGACCGGCACGATTCATGGGCCCCGGGATCTGGCGGGCCGTGCCGTGGGCTGCCAGGAGGGGACCGTCACGATTCAGTCGGTGCGGCAGCGCGGGGGCATCGTCCGGGAGTTCGGCAATGTCGACGACGCCTTGGACGCCCTCGCCCTGGGCATGGTCGAGGCCGTGGTCGGAGAGAACCATCAACTGATGGCGCTGGTCAGCCGACAGGGCCGCGGCGATTTGCGGCTCGTGGGGCCGGTGTTCGATTCATTCGACTACGGCTTCGGTCTGCCCACCGGCAGCCCGCTCCGCGAGCCGCTCAATGCCGCGATCCTGCAGATGCGCGAGGACGGCACGCTCGACCGGACGCTGGATTCCTGGCTCGGCAACCACGAGTGAGCCCGGCCGTCAGCCGAACGTGATCAGCACGCCGGGATCCTCGTCCTCTTCAAAGGGGTCGAAGTCGCCGTCGAACGGGCCATGGACGTGGGCGGGGGTGGCGCGGAAAGGCATGGCGTGGCTCCTGGACCATCCACTGCACTCTCGGGCCGAGGCGGAATCAACTTGCTTGGAAAGCCCGGAAAAAGCCGTTATTGTGGCGACGTTTTCCCCGTCCCGCTGCCCGCCCGACACCCCCCTTGAAGAGCCCTATGGCCACGACTTCCCAGTCGCCCGTCGACCCCTGGTTCCAGGATCGTTTCGCCCAACGGATCGGGGGCGCCGGGTACGGCAAGGGCACCGAGATCTACAAGTTCGAGCTGATCAAGCGGGCCAAGCGGCAGGCGCTCGCCGCGCACCCCGAGCGGCGGATGCTCGATTTCGGCATCGGCGAAAACGACGAGATGGCTCCGGAGAGCGTGCGGGCCGTGATGCGCCGGGAGATCGACCGGCCCGAGAACCGCGGCTACGCCGACAACGGCATCGCCGCCTACAAGGAGGCGGCCGCGGCCTTCATGGCCCGCGAGTTCGGCGTGCAGCTCGACCCCGTCACGGAGGTCAACCACTGCATCGGCTCGAAGACCGCCTATGCGATGCTGCCGGCGGCCTTCATCGATCCCGGCGACGTGACACTGATGACCGTTCCGGGCTATCCCGTCGCCGGTACCGCCACCCGCTGGTACGGCGGCACCGTCCATCGCCTGCCGCTGGTTCCCGAGAACGACTTCTTTCCGGACCTCGACGGCATTCCGGCCGACGTCCTCGCCCGCACCAAGCTGCTCGTCCTCTGCTACCCCAACAGCCCCACCGGCAAGACGGCCACGCGGGAGTTCTACGCCCGCGTGGTCGACTGGGCCCACCGCCACCGGGTGATCGTCGTCCAGGACGCCGCCCACATCATGCTCTCCTACGACGACGAGCCGCTCTCCTTTCTCTCCGTGGATGGTGCCAAGGAGGTGGGCGTCGAGGTGCACTCGATGTCCAAGGGATTCCACATGATCGGCTGGCGGCTGGGCTGGGTGTGCGGCCACGAGCGGATCGTGCGGGCCTTCGCCGACATCAAGGACAACTGCGATTCGGGCCAGTTCATGGCGATCCAGAAGGCGGGCGCCGCGGCGCTGGCCGATGCGGAGATCCCGCGCCGGGTGCGGGAGAAGTATCGCCGCCGCCTGGAGAAGCTCGTGGGCGTGCTCCGCGCGGTCGGCTTCGACTGCGAGATGCCGGGCGGCACCTACTTCCTGTACACGAAGTCTCCCCAGGGAGCCGGCGACCGGGTCTTTGTCACCGCCCAGGACGCCAGCCAGTTCCTCATCCACGACCTCTCGATCTCCACCGTGCCATGGGACGACTGCGGCGCCTACCTGCGGTTCTCCGTCACCTACGAGGCGGCCGACGAGGCCGCCGAGGACGACCTCATGGCCGAGACCCACGCCCGGCTGACACGCGCGCGGCTCAAGTTCTGATCCATCCCCAGTCGAATCCCCGCGGAGTCGCCGTCGATGCAGCTTTCATTCGTTCCACGCACGTGCCTCGTCCTGGCCGTCGCCGCGTTGCTCCTCGCCCCGGCCGTCGGCTGCGGCACGAAGAAGAAAACCAAGAAGGGCAGGACGATCGCCCAGCAGCTCGACGATGCCCGCAAGGAGAAGACACCCGACGCCCAGGCGCGGAAGTTGATCCGCGTGGCCCGCACGCAGTTCAAGGCCAACGACAAGACGGGCGCGGCCAAGACGCTCGCCGAAGCCACCGGCCTGATTCCCGCCGACGGCGAGGCCGTGGTCTGTGGGCCGCGGCTGGTGGAGATCGCCGACCTGTACGCCGACATGGAGGATCGGAAGCCCGCCCGCGAGGTGCTCAAGAAGGCGGTCGATCGGGCGCCCGACATCGGCGACGCCATCAGCCGCATTCGGCTGCTCGCGGATGCGGGCGGGATCTACGGGGCCAAGTCAGGCGGTCTGGGCGATGGCAAGGCGGCCCGCGAGGTGCTCGCCTCGGCCGTCGAGGCGGCCGGCACCGTCGAGGATCGGTTCAAGGCGCAGGCCCTCGCGGCGATCGCCCTCGGTTACGCCCGTGCCGACCTCGCCAAGGAGGCGGGCCGGGTGGTCGAGGAACTCGAGGCGAGTGCGAAGGCCGTGGAAGAACTGCGGCCGAAGGCGGAGGCGCTCGCCGCCGCGGCCCGCGTCCGGGCCCAGACCGGGGCGCAGGACGAGGCCGGCAAGCTCCTGGCGGAGGCGAGCGACGCCGCCAAGAAAATCGCGGACAAGGGCATGGCGGCCGAGAACCGCACCTACGCGTTGCTTTCCATCGCGTCGGCCTACCTGGCCACCGGTGACGCCAAGGCGGCGGCGACCCTGCTCAAGCTGGCGGAGAAGTCGGCGGGCCAGGTGCCCGATCCGGAAGGGCAGAAGAACGCGACGGAAAAAGTCCGGGCCCTGCAGGCCGAGGCCGAGCGGAAGCTGTAGTCACGAGGGACGCACGCGCACATCTCGACCCGCAGTGGAAACGGGATGCTTCCGGCAACACAGACGTGTCCCGACGGCGGGCAGCCCGCTACCGGTAGAGCGGCAGCGCAGCGATCCGGCGGTCGATCTCGCTGAGCAGCCGTCGGGTCTCCGCGCCGCCCAAGCCGCCATACTCCTCCTGGAGCTGATCGCGGTCGATACCCTCCGGCAGCCCGCGGAGCGACGGCAACAGGTCCGACACCGCAACGCCCCGCCGGATCCGCGCCTGCATGGCGTGAGCCGCTCGCGTGCTGCGGGTGGCCGAGGCCGCCAGGCGAATGCCGGCGGAGTTGGCCGCCATGTCCACGAACGAAAAGCCCGAGCCTCCTGGCGTCGAGTCCATCGCCTCCTTCGAGAGCCCCACGGCCAGCGACCGCGACTCGTCGGCGAGCGTGGCCAGCGCCGCACTGACCCAGAAGTGCTGCGCGAGATCGCCCCGACCGCCGAGCAGGATCCGCCGCCGCAGCGCGAGCCGGGCGTCGGGCGGCCCGAGATCGAGATCGCGGCCGCCGACCCGGGCCACGTTGTCGTCGCCAAGGACCTTCCCCAGGGCGAGGATCGCGGCCCGATTGGGGAGTACGGCGTCGGTCCCGTGGGAGTTGTCTTCGGCATACGCAAACGCGATCTCGAGCAGCCGGAGGAAGCCCGCGTCGCCGTCGGGCACGTCGGCGGCTGCGTCGAGCACGTGCTGCGCCGTTCCCTCCCAGGCTGTGTAGAGGTCGTCACACACGCCGGTCGCCGAGGCCCAGGCGGAAAAGCCCCCGATGAGGATCGCTAGCGCCCCTAGAGCCGCCCAGTTGCGGCGCAGCGTGAGGCCCGCGAGCCCACCCAAAAACGCGACGAGCAGGATGAACACCTGTTGCGGCCAAATCGGCAGGGCACCGAAGTTGATCCACTTGACGACCAGCGCGAGCAGCGGCCCGCCGCCGAGGACCGCCAGCGTCGCGGCCCGCGACTTCCAGCCCGAGATTGCGATCGCCAGCAGCACGCCTATCAGGCCGACGCCCGCGCCGCGGAGTAGTGTCGTGGCCACGAACCGTGCCCGCGGTTCGGCGATTCCAGCCATCCGCCGGATGAGCCCTACCGTCCATTCCGGCGCCCCCAAGGGCCGCGGGTCGGGGAGCACGCAGAGCATCACAAGCCAGGCCACGAGCGCGATGCCTGCGATCCGCACCGGCAACGGCTGCTTCACGAACCACTGGCCGATTGCGGCGGTTCTCGACATGGGCACCAGCCTCCGGGAAACACTCTCCCGGGCAGGGAACGAACAACCACAGTCTAAACTGTCCGTGGACAAAGCCCTCCATGACCTTTGTCCACTTGGCCGACCCGGCCACAGCGAGAATCTGCAAGACCGCGCAGCGGCGACTTTTGCCGCCCCCGAAGCCGGTGCTACACCAAAGTCGGATGCGCTCTAACCCGGAGAAAACCTGAAACGGGAAAGCCACCCGACGCAAAATCGGAAACCACGAAGCGGAGCGGCTGCCGTGGGGCCGCCAAGGGGGCCAAGGGTCGGAAGGGACGGGCGCGACGATGCACCGCAACCGGCCTACGGCCTGGATCAGGCAGCGGCCGTCACCGGAGCAATGGTCCCGATCTGGGCCGTATCGTCCGCGTGGAACTCGGTCGGGTGATCCTCGGGCTCCTCACCGTAGACGTCGTGCATCCCCGCAATGGCCGCCAGATACTCGCTGAAGTGAGGATCCATGATGAATGCCTCCGTGGCTGAAGAAGATCGAGTCCGCCGTGGCTGGAAAACTATACGCAGCCCGCCGCGAAAGGGTTGGGTTTGCCCAGGTTGCCCCCCTTCGCAGCCATTGCACTCACACCTATCAACTCCGACGCCATGAGCCGCGAACTTGTCGCCCCGGCCATGCTACGCCCGCTCACGGGCCGCGGCATGGCCGGCGGCGATCACTCACACTGTGAGCACTGGCCCTTGAGCAGCACTTCCCGCACCGAGCCGATGCCGCCCGCGGCCGACTGGGCCGACTTCGTGCCGCCCGTCCGTCGGCTCCGCCCCGGCTTCGGCGTGATCGCCACATCGACGCCCTCGAGGCACGACACCTCGCCGCAACTCGTGCAGACGAAGTGCGGATGCTCGTCCTTTTTGCCGCGGCCGGCCTGCGGCCGTCGGATTTCGAACCGCCACACATGGTCCCCGAGTTCCATCCGGCTCACGAGCCGGGCCTCCGTGAGCTCCGTCAGGTTGCGGTAGATCGTCGCCCGATCGAACCCTCGGTCGGCCAACGCCGCGGCGACCTCGGCGTGGGTCTTGGGTCCACGGGCCCGCAGCAGGTGCTGGAGCACCGCCAGACGGGCGGCGGTGCACCGCAGGCCCGCGTCGCGGACGAGGGACCTGACCGCATCGAGATCTGGAGAGGCGTTCCGACTCACCGCGTCAGTCTACACCACGGCCGCCGCCGCCAAAACGTCCACGATCACCGCCATGAACGCCGGCAGGTCGGCCGGCTTGCGGCTCGACACGAAATGCCGGTCGACGACGACAGGGGTGTCTTCCCAGATCGCGCCGGCGTTCATCAGGTCGTCCTTGATCCCCGGGCTTCCGGTCACCCGCACGCCGCGATACACCCCCGCCGAAATGGGAATCCAGCCGCCATGGCAGATCGCCGCCACCAGCTTGCCGTGGGCGGCGAACTCCCGAACCAGGTCGAGCACTTTCTCGTACCGGCGCAGCTTGTCGGGCATCCAGCCCCCCGGAATCACGATCCCGTGGAAGTCGCCGGACTCCATGTCGCCCAGCGCCGCGTCGCTCGTGCATGGATAACCATGCTTGCCGGAGTAGGTGCGGCCCTGCATGAGACCGGCCACGGTCACATGACAACCGGCCTCTTCGAGCCGCAGCTTCGGGTACCAGAGCTCGAGGTCCTCGTAATCTTCGTCCACCGGCATCAACACGCGGATGCCATCGAGCGGGCGCTGCAAGCCGGGAACATGGGCCATGGTCATGGTCTCCTCGAGGGGCGGGGAATGGGCCGGAACACAGCCGGGATCCGTGGCTCACAATCGACTCGTGTCCGCGATCATTGTCGCCGTCATCCCCGCGAAAGGCGAGGCACGCCCGCACCCCCTCGCGCGGACTACCACGGACGCCGGCCCCAGAGACGGCTTCGGAGGGGCACCAGCATGGGATTTCCGCACCGTTTCCATGGTGCAGGAAAAGCCGCTTGACGGCTTTGTCGCTCCCGCTACATTCACGCCCCGGCCAATAGGAAGTGGTCAACGGGACGTCCGACCCAACATCTTGCGATAGCATGCAGATGGAGCTGCTTTCCGGCGTTCGCGTTTTTCCGCCGCCTCCGGCTGGCTAAGGGGTTCAATAGGTTTCCGATCCCCGGCCGATAATCGCTTGTAGAGAAACTATACGTAAGTATACTCAACGGGCTCGACACTTTTCCCCGCAAGGAGCACCGCCCCGATGGCCGCTTTCGACGCATCCGCCACCCTCCCCGGCCCCCAGACCTCCGGCGCCGGGGCGAGCCCCGCAGCAGAGCGGACAGCGATCGAAATCAGGCCCACCTTCTGCCCGGTCGACGTGGACACTCCCTTCGATACCACCGAGTGGGAGCTGCGGACGGCCGCCATCAAGGGGGAGGACGGCAAGGTGCTCTTCGAGCAGCCGGCCTGCGAGATCCCGGCCGCATGGAGCCAGCTCGCCACCAATGTCGTCGTCAGCAAGTACTTCTACGGGGAAATCCACACGCCGGAGCGCGAGCACTCGGTGAAGCAGCTCGTGCACCGCGTGGCCCGCACGATCGCCGACTGGGGCACCAAGGACGGCTACTTCAAGACGAAGCAGGACGGCGAAAACTTTTACCGCGACCTGGCCTGGCTGTGCATCCACCAGCATGGCGCCTTCAACTCCCCTGTCTGGTTCAACGTCGGCCTGTTCAACCAGTACGGCGTCAAGGGTGCGCCCTGCAACTGGCGCTGGGATGAGGGGAAGCGCGACGTCGTCATGCCGGACAACCCCTACGAATATCCCCAGGGCAGCGCCTGCTTCATCCAGAGCGTGAAGGACAACATGGAGGACATCATGGACCTCGCCCGCAGCGAGGCCATGCTCTTCAAGTTCGGCTCCGGCACCGGCACCGACCTGTCCACGCTCCGCAGCCAGCGCGAGAAGCTCGCCGGCGGCGGCAAGCCCTCCGGGCCGCTGTCTTTCATGCGGGTCTATGACCAGGTCGCGGCTGTGGTGAAGAGCGGCGGCAAGACCCGCCGGGCCGCCAAGATGCAGTCACTGAAGGTGACACATCCCGACATCATGGAGTTCATCGAGTGCAAGAGCAAGGAGGAGAAGAAGGCGCGGATCCTCATTGAGAAGGGGGGCTACGACTCCAACTTCAACGGCGAGGCTTACAGCTCGATCCTCTTCCAGAACGCGAACCTGTCCGTCCGCGTCACCGACGACTTCATGGAGGCCGCCGACCGCGACGACACCTGGACCACCCGCTGGGTGACGGATTCGTCGAAGGCTGGGCCAAGCTTCAAGGCCCGCGAGGTCATGGGCCGGATGGCCGAGTGCGCCTGGCAGTGTGGCGATCCGGGCGTGCAGTACGACACCACGATCAACCGCTGGCACACCTGCCCCAACTCCGGCCGCATCAACGCGTCGAACCCCTGCTCGGAGTACATGTTTCTCGACGACACGGCCTGCAACCTGGCGAGCATCAACCTGATGAAGTTCCGCAAGCCCGACGGCGTGTTCGACGTCGAACGGTTCGCCGCGGCCTGCCGGGTCTTCTTCATCGCCCAGGAAATCCTCGTCGACCACGCCAGCTACCCCACGCAGCGGATCGCCCGCAACAGCCATCTCTACCGACCGCTGGGCCTCGGCTATTCCAATCTCGGCAGCCTGCTGATGGCCGACGGACTCGCCTATGACAGTGACGCCGGCCGCGGCCTGTGCGGCGCCCTGACGGCGATCCTCCATGGGGCGGCCAACCGCACGAGTGCCGAACTGGCGGCGGCGGTCGGCCCGTTCGAGGGATTCGCCGCCAACCGCGAGCCGATGCTCGGCGTGATGCGGATGCACCGCGACGCCGTGGAGAAGATCGACCCCTCGTGCCCCAAGACGCTGCACGACGCCGCCCGAAAGATCTGGGACGAGGTGCTCGCCGGCGGCCAGCGGCACGGCTACCGCAATGCCCAGGCGACGGTCCTCGCCCCCACCGGCACGATCTCCTTCCTCATGGACTGCGACACGACGGGCATCGAGCCCGACATCGCGCTGGTGAAGTACAAGCAGCTCGCCGGCGGCGGCATGCTGAAGATCGTCAACCAGACCGTGCCGCTGGCCCTGCGGACGCTCGGCTACGACGAGCCCACGGTCGAGGGCGTGCTCGCCTACATCGACAAGAACGACACGATCGAGGGGTCGCCCGGGCTCAAGGAGCAGCACCTGGCCGTCTTCGACTGTGCCTTCAAGCCGCGGCTGGGCAAGCGGAGCATCGCCTGGCAGGCGCATGTGAAGATGATGGCGGCCGCCCAGCCGTTCATCTCGGGGGCGATCTCGAAGACCGTGAACATGCCGCGGGAGACCACGCCCGCCGACATCGCCGGCGCCTACATGGAAGGCTGGCGGCTGGGGCTCAAGGCACTGGCGATCTATCGCGACGGGTCGAAGGAGAGCCAGCCGCTCAACACCAGCACCGAGACCGACAAGGCGACCGCCAAGGTGACCGCCGCTCCGCGCCGGGAGCGGCTGCCCGACACGCGGCGCAGCGTGACCCACAAGTTCAACGTGGGCGGCCACGAGGGCTACATCACCGTCGGCCTGTACGACGACGGGCGTCCGGGCGAGCTGTTCATCACGATGGCGAAGGAAGGCAGCACGATCGGCGGCCTGATGGACGCCTTCGGGACCGCCGTGTCGATGAGCCTGCAATACGGCGTGCCGCTGGAGGTGTATGTCAAAAAGTTCTCGCACACGCGGTTCGAGCCGTGGGGCTACACGAAGAACCCCGACATCCCGGTGGCGAAGAGCCTCGTGGACTATCTCTTCCGTTGGATGGGCACCGAGTTCATTCCGGGCTATCGCGAAGCGAACCGGCCCGGCGGGTATGGCGGCGGCGAGGAGGCCGCCGCGGGTGAAGACACGGAAACCGAGCGCAAGCCCGCCGCCACGACGGCGAGCGGGCTGGCCGATGGTCAAGGAAAGGCCAAGAGCACCGGCGAGGCGACGGTGAGCCGCGGGAAGCACCCGGCGGGCACCAACGGGCACGCCACCACCGCGACGGCGTCGAAAACCGTTGGCAAGGCGTCGGCGGCGCTGCTGGAGCGGGCTGGCCTCAAGATGGCGGTCGACCCGTCCGCCAGCCCGGCCGACCGGCAGACCCAGTTTGCCAAGTTCCAGATCGACGCGCCGGCCTGCGACAACTGCGGCTCGATCACGGTCCGCAACGGCAACTGTTATCTGTGCCACAACTGCGGCAACAGCATGGGGTGCTCGTGACCGCCCGTTGACCGGAGGTGCCGATCGTAGGGGCGACACGGAAAATCGGTGGAGGCGGCGGACGGGACAGGTCGATGATCTCAGCATCGACATTCGACCTGTCGCCGCATTCCGTCGGAGGTGCCAACCCCTTTGCGTTGATCCGGATCCCCTGACGCCCCGCGACATTCGCCGCCGGGCACGATCCGCATCAGTCTCGCAGTGTTCTACCCCGTTCGCAGGCGGACGACAGGATCGATACATGGGGCCGTGGCGGCCAAGGTCGCCACGGCCCTTTTTGTTGCGCCGGCCGACCGGCACGGCGGCGGCGTGCCGCCGAAAAGGTGGGGTCGTGCCAAAGGTCGGGTCGTGCCGATCCTGCGGCGTGAGGCGGCGGAGTTTGCCGGTCGGCAGAACGGGAATTAGCATAGAGTCGTCCGGCCGGTGATGCGGCGGTGGCGGCCGCGTCAGATCGATGCCGAACGACTCTCCCGGAGGTGACTCGTGCGTCGGCCGCTCCACTGCCTGCTCGTGGCGTTTCTGATCTTCTCGCTTTCGGTCGACACGGCCAGAGCCTGCTGGCATCTGCGGCACGCCCACCGTGTCCATGCCCTGCATGGCTGTCCGCCCGCGCCCGCCTGCTACGGTGGATGGTCGATGGCCGTCGTGGTGACGGACGTCGCCGTGGAATGTGGATCGTCCATCGCTCCCCGCATGGATCGGATGGTTTCCGGCCACGGAACCTGCGGCACGGGGTCCTTCGTGGAGGAGATCGTCTGCGGTCCGGTCGTGGAATGCTGCGGGGAACCGATCGGCCGCGTGGCGGCTCGAGCCGTCATCACTGAGCAGCCCGTCATGGCCGCGGAATCCGCTTCGGTCGTGGCGGCCCCCACACCGCAGCCGGCCTTCCAGGCGCCGGCCGTGGTGGCGGAGAGCCTTGCCCCGGCGGCGCCGGTGGCCGCGGAACCTGTCCGCACGCCCGGGCCCATCGAACCCGTACCGGCCGCGAAAGGCGAGCAGTCGGTCGTGTCCGTGGCCGAACCGCAGCCCGTCAATCCGCTCCCACCGGCGGAGCGGGCCGTGCAGCCGGCATCGGCCGACACGCCCGTCGAACCGCTGATTCCCGAGCCCGTTGTGCCCGCTCCGGAGAAACCGACCGTACCGGCAAAAGACGCCGCCCCTCAGGATGTTCCGGCCGAGCCGGTCATCCCGGAACTGCGCCCGGAGGCACCCGCGCCGCCAGTCGACGAGCCGGCGGCACAGCCTGCCGGGGACGTGACGAACGCCTCTCCGGCTGCCGCCCCGGAGCCGGCCGCGCCGCCCGAGGAGCCCGCCGAGCCCAACCTCTTCGAGGAGGTGGAGGCGACCCCGGTGCCTCCCGCCGCCGCCACCGAGGTTTTCGGGCCGGTCGAGACTCCATCAGCCCCCGCCGACGAGACGACCCCGACCCCGGAACCGGCTGCCGAAAACGCCGACACGGCCGCAGCCACCGCTACCGAGCCGGTGCAAAACGAGCCGGCCGCTGATGACGCCACCGCCCCGGCACCCGCTGCGGACGTCACGCCGCCGCCGGCCGCGCAGGAACCTGCCGCGAACGAGGCGACCGATGAGCAGACTCCCGCGACGGAGCCCGTCGCCGACCCGTTTTCGTCCACCGAGCCCGCCCGGCGCTGGATCGATGCCACCGGCCGCTACGCGGTCGTCGGCACGCTCCTGACGGTGCGGGAATCCACGGCCGAGATTCACACGGCGGACGGGCGAACGGTCAGCGTGCCGCTCGACCGGCTCAGCCCCCACGACCGCGCCTATGCCGAGCAGGCGGCGGATCGCCAGCTGGCGGGCCCGGCCACACCCCGGCCGACCGACACGGCCGGGATGTAGCGGTCACTTGTCGTCGAGCACGGCCACCGTCTCGAAGGTCTTGCCTTCGAGCATCTCCAGCGACGCGCCGCCGCCGGTGGAGACGTGGCTCACCTTGTCGGCGTAGCCGAGCTGCTCGACCGCGGCGGCCGAGTCGCCGCCGCCGATGATCGTGATCGCGCCCTGTGCGGTGGCCGCCGCCACGGCATCGGCCACGGCCTTCGTGCCCGCATCGAACGGCGGCATCTCGAACACCCCCATGGGGCCATTCCACACGACCGTCCCGGCGGTGCGGATGATGGCGGCATACTTCCGCGCCGTCTCCGGGCCGATGTCGAGCCCCTCGAAGCCATCGGGAATCTCACCCGCCGGCACGATCCGCTTGTTTGCGGCCGCCGAGAAATCGTCGGCGCAATGCGTGTCGACCGGGAGGACGAGTTTTCCCTGCCCCTGGGCGAGCAGTTCCCGGGCGAGCTCCAGCTTGTCGTGCTCGACGAGCGACGTGCCGGTCTTGCCCCCCTGGGCCAGCGAGAACGTGTAGGCCATCGCCCCGCCGATGAGCACGTGGTCGCAGATCGAGAGCAGGTTGGTGATCACGGCGATCTTGTCCGACACCTTCTTGCCGCCGAGGATCGCCACGAAGGGCCGCCGCGGCCGGGCGATGGCATCGGCGAGGTATTGGATCTCCTTCTCCACGAGGAACCCGGACACGGCCGGCTTCCCCTGCGCCTTCATCGCCACCGGCACGGCGTGCATGCTCGCCTCCGTGCGGTGGCAGGTGCCGAAGGCGTCGTTGACGTAGGCGTCGGCGAGCGTCGCCAGACCCTGCACGTAGGCGGCGTCGTCTCCCTTCTTCTCCCCCTTGTTGAACCGCACGTTCTCGAGCACGAGCACGCCCCCGGCCGACAGGGCCCGAGCCTTGGCATGGGCGTCGGGTCCGCCGGTGTCACCGGCCAGGGCCACCGGCCGGCCGAGCAGCTCGCCGAGCCGCTTGGCCACCGGGGCCAGCGAGAACTCGGCCTCGAAACCCTTGCCCGCCGGGCGACCGAGGTGCGACATCAACACCGCCTTGCCGCCCCGGTCGAGGATCGAGCGGATCGACGGCAGGGCCATGCGGATCCGCCGGTCGTCGGTGATCGCGCCGGAGTCGTCCTGCGGGACGTTGAAATCGACGCGGACGAGGACGGTCTTGCCGGCGGGATCCAGATCGGCGACGGACTGCTTGGGCATGGTGGGCTCCTTCAGGGTACGAATCGGCAGGCGAACGGTCAGACGTCGAGGTTCTTGACGTCCAAGGCATGCTTTTCGATGAACTCGCGGCGCGGCTCGACCTTCTCGCCCATCAGCACGCGAAACAGGTCGTCGGCCGCAGCCGCGTCGGACATGGTCACCCGCAGCAGGGTGCGGTTCTTGGGATCGAGCGTCGTGTCGCGGAGCTCCTCGGCGTTCATCTCCCCGAGACCCTTGAAGCGGGTGATCGACAGGCCCTTCTCGCCGGCCCGACGCACCGCCGTGAGCAGCCCACGCAGGTCCTCCAAGCCGATCTCGTTCTCGCCGCGCCTGAGCGTGTACCGCGGCGCCTCGCTGCCGGTGCGGTCCTGCGGCATCAGGCTCTCGATGCCAAAGCCCATGGACTCGAGCTCCTTGAGCCCGGCATTCACGCTCCGCACCTCGTGCAGATCGATGACCACGAGCTGATCGTCCCCCGTGCCCGGCGCGGTGCCGGGCGTGGTGTCGCCGACCGCCTGGGCCTCCTCGATCCGCCCGACCTGCAGCTCGCCGCCGGCGGCCTTTTCCTTGCCCTTGACGAACTTCTCCAGCTCGTCGCGGCTGGTGAACCAGCGCTCCTCGAGCCCATAGTAGACGTGGTACATCGGCAGCTTGCCGGTCGCCGCATCACGGCGGGCGGCATGGTCCCGCAGGCTGATGCCCCGCTTCTCGAGCGCCACCAGGGCGTCTTCGAGCCCGGCGAGCGTGCGGCACAACTTCTGCATCTCGTCGCCGGCGACCTCGCGGCCGTCGCCCGGCAGGAACACGCCTTCGCCGAGGCCCTGGTCGAGGAGCTGGTTCTTCATCTCCTCCTCGGTCTGCACGTAGTAGACGCTCTTTTTCGACCGCACACGGAACAGCGGCGGCTGGGCCACATAGACGTGCCCCTCCGCCACCAGGCGATACATCTGCCGGTAGAAGAAGGTCAGCAACAGCGTGCGGATGTGGGAGCCGTCCACGTCGGCGTCGGTCATGATCACGACCTTGTCGTAGCGGCGTTTGCCGAGGTCGGCCTCGTCTCCGATCCCGGCGCCGATGGCCGAGATCACGCTACGGACCTCCTCGTTGGCAAGCACCTTGTCGTCGCGGCTCTTGTAGGCGTTGATGATCTTGCCACGCAGCGGCAGGATCGCCTGATACTCGCGGTGCCGCCCCCCCTCGGCCGAGCCACCTGCCGAATCACCCTCCACCAGATACAGCTCGCACTTCTCGACGTCGCGGCTGGTGCAGTCACGGAGCTTCCCCGGGAGCCCGCCGCCCGACAGGGCCCCTTTCCGCTCGCGGAGCAGCTGCTTGGCCTTCTTGGCCGCCTCGCGGGCTTCCGCCGCGAGCACGCCCTTCTGGACGATCGCCTTGGCGCTCTTGGGGTTCTCCTCCAGGTACTTGGCCAGGAAGTCGCCCACCGCCGAGTTGACGATTCCCTCCACCTCGCCGTTGCCGAGTTTGGTCTTCGTCTGACCCTCGAACTGCGGGTGCGGCACGCGGACGCTGATCACGGCGGTCAGCCCCTCGCGCACGTCCTCGCCGGTCGGAATCAGGTCCTTGTAGAGACCGGTCTTCTTGCCGTAGGCGTTGAGGGCCCGGGTCAGGGCGGAGCGGAACCCGGAGACGTGCGTCCCACCCTCGGTCGTGCAGATGTTGTTGACGTAGCTGTGCAGGCTTTCGGTGTATTCCGTCGTGTACTGCATGGCGATGTCCCAGGAGACGCCGGAGGCTTCTCCCCGCATGCTGATCACGTCGGCGTGCACGGCATCGCTGGCCTTGTTGAGGTGCTCGACGAACTCCTCGATGCCGCGCTCGAAGTAGTACCCTTCGTCGTTGCCGCTGGCGGCGTCATGAAACTTGATCCGCAGCCCGGAATTGAGGAACGCCAGCTCCCGCAGCCGCCGCGAGAGGACGTCCCAGGAGAACTTGGTCTGCGGGAAGATCTGCGGATCGGGCTTGAAGGTCGTCTTCGTGCCCGTGCGGGTGGTGGTTCCCATCTTCCGCACCGGACCGGTGGCCTCGCCGCGCTGGTATTCCTGCTGCCAGACGTGCCCCTCGCGCGACACCTCCACCTCGCACCACTCCGAGAGGAAGTTGACCACCGTCACGCCCACGCCGTGCAGGCCGCCGGTCGTTTGGTAAGCCCCCTTCTCGAACTTGCCGCCGAACTTGAGGACGGTCATCACGCCCTCCAGCGTGGAGACGTCGCGCTCCATCTCCTCGGAGAGCTGGGGATGGCGATCGACCGGGATCCCGCGGCCGTCATCCTCGACGGTCACGCTGCCGTCCACGTTCACCGTCACGCTCACGTGCTTGGCGTGGCCCGCCATGCACTCGTCGATCGAGTTGTCCACCACCTCGTAGACCAGGTGGTGCAGGCCGCGGCTGGTGTTGTCGCCGATGTACATGCCGAACCGCTCGCGCACGTGATCGCGGTCGGAGAGGTGCTTGAGGTCGGCCGAAGTATAGGCCTGCTGTTGCGGTTCGTCTGCCATGGTGGTCGTCTCCGATCGAGGGGCGGTGGATGGTGGTGGCGTCAGGCCGGGCGGCCGGCGTCGGCCATGAGGCGGCAGCGGATGTCTGTGATGCCGGCGGCCGGGACGAGCGCGGTGAGTTTCGCGAGCACTTCCCGCTTCTGGAAGCCGAGTTCCTGGACGAGGGCTGAATGGCTCACGAACACCTCGAGCACGCCGCGGCGGACCAGGCCCGGCTGCGACGCCGCCTTGAGGGCGGCCGGAGCGGCCTCCTGCCAGGCGGCGGCCAGTCCGTCGGCAGCCCGCTCCCGGTCATAGCCAGTGCGGGCCATCAGCCGCGACACGATCCTGCCGATCGAGATCGGACCGGGATGTCCGGCGGCGGGGCGGTGATGTGGGACAGCCATGCGGAGAGCGCGGGGGATGGTTTCAGTCGGCAGCCAGCGGCATGATCACGTAGCCGTAGCCGTCCTCGGTGCGGCAGACGCAGGCGCTTTGTGCGTCGGTGATCTCGACGGTCACGTTCGTGCCGCCGTCGAGCACACGGAGGAAATCGGCGAGGAATCGCGGGTCGAGCTTGATCCGCACGGTCGCCCCGGCATGGTCGATCGGCAGCTCCACGCGGCTCTCGCCGCTCTCCGCCGACCGGCCGGCGAGCACGAGCTGCCCCGGCTCGAACGCGAAATCGACCCCCTTCGACTGCTCGCTGGTGACGATCGCCGCCTGGCGAACGGCCGCCAACAGCGGGCCGGCGACCAGGTTCACCCGCACAGCCTCCGGCCGCTCGGGAAACACATCGCGCCACCGGGGGAAGCGGCCGTCCACGAGCCGGGCAGAGATCGTCGTGCCGGCCGTCTTGACGAGGATCTCGGCCGGTCGGGCGGCAACCAGCACCGGCGTGTCAGCCGCGGCGAGGCACCGCTCGATGAGCTGCATGGCCCGGGCGGGCACGATCGGCTGGGCGTCGGGAACGGCGCCCCCCTGCGACTTGGCCGGCCCCTCCATCTTGGCCAGCCGCCGCCCGTCGGTGCCGACGGCGATCACACCGGCCGGCGTCAGTTCCACGAGCACGCCGCCGAGCGCATACCGGCTCGATTCGTTGTCGGTGGCGAACACCGTGCGGCGGACGAGCTCCCGCACCAGCGGCGTCGAGAGCTCGAAGCAGGCCTCGATCGGGAACGTCGCCACCGCCGGAAACTCGAGCGGATCCTCGGCCGGCAGCCGGAACTCGCTGCGCGGCGCCTTGACCACGGCCGCGGTGCCGTCGGCATGGATCTCGAACACCGTGCCCGGAAGACTTTCGCGCACGATGGCCGTCAGCCGGCCGCTTGGCAGGAGCACGGCCCCCGGCGCCAGCACCTCGACGGCGTCGAGGTCGATGCGGATGCCCACTTCCAGGTCGGTCGCCGACATGACCGTGCCTTCGCGGCCCGCCTCGAGCTTCACGTTGGTGAGGACGGGCTTCGGTGAGCGGGTGGGAACGACGGCAGCCGCGCTTTGCAGGGCCGCCAGCAAGGGCTCGCGTGGGCAACGAACTTTCATGAACGGCAATGTCCTGACGATGCGAAGCGGGCCGGAAGGATGCTGCCGGCCGCGCCGGACAGAAGCCCGGCAAGACCCTTTACTGTACCCGAAGAAACGCCTCCGAAAATGCCCTCCACGGCCGTCCAAAACCGGGTTTTTCGGGGGCGAATCGGCTGCCGTGCCCCCTGGCCTCCGTCTTCTCCTGATCTTCATGGATGAAGAGCAAGAAGGAAATGAGCAGAAGAGGAAAAACTAATGACAGGAAGGCGTTCCCACATCCATCACCAACGCCGCCATGCAAGCAATGAAACGGGGTCAAAAGTGGAGCCACATCCGCACTTTCAGGGTTTTCGGGCGCCAGTGTGGGAGCCGTGGTGACTGTCAGGAACATGTTGGCAACGTGTGCATGGCAGTGGTGAGAACGCCGGCGGAAACCGGTCCGCTTGGTGGCAGGAAGCGACGAATGGCATGCCGGTTTGTGGCCGTTGCCGCGGAGGTTTGCAGTCGGCGCCATGTGCCCTGCCGCGTCGGCGGACTTTCGCCAGCCGACGTGTCACGCAACCGACAGGTTATCGACACGCCTCTCCGTCCGCGGCCCCGATCCGGGCGAGCACCGGCTCGAGCCGGCTTATGGCGGCATCCACGTCCGCCGCGGTCGTCGTGCGTCCGAAACTGAACCGCACGGCGCCGGCGACGTGGGCGGCAGACAAGCCCATCGCCATCAGGGCGGGGGCCGGCTCGCTCGATCCGCTCGCGCACGCCGTGCCGGTGCCGCAGCAGACGCCCGCGAGATCGGCGGCCATCACGCAGGCTTGGCGATCCACGCCCGGCAGAGCCAGGGTGAGAATATGCGGGCTCGAGAGGGCCGGGGTGGCAAGCCGCTCGACCGGCAAACCGCGGGCGGCGGCGGCGGCGGTAAAAGCATGGGCGAATCGCTCGCCGAGGTCTGCCAGCCGGGCGGCCTCGGCCGCGCGTTCCGCCACGGCCAACTCCAGGGCGCGGGCGAAACCCACCGCCAGCACGACCGGTTCCGTGCCGCCCCGCAGACCTGCTTCCTGTGGGCCCGCCGCGAGCGGGGCAATCGCGACGCCGCCCCGCACGACGACCGCCCCGATGCCCCGCGGCCCGGAGAACTTGTGCGGTGCCAGGGTGAGGGTGGCGGCGCCGAGTTCCGCCAACACGATCGGCTGGGTGACGACGGCCTGCGTGGCATCGACATGGAGCAGCACATCGACCCGCGACCGGACCGCCGCCGCGATGCGGGGCATGTCTTCGACGGCGCCCGATTGGCCGCAGACGAACGTCGTCGCCCAGATGCCGCGGCCAGACGTGGGGAAGACCCATTCCGGCGCAATCCGGCCCGTTTCGGCCAGCGGCGGCTCGGCCATGAACCAGCCCTGGCAGGCGAGTTCGCCGCGGAGGTTCCGCACGCTCGTGTGGTCGCGGGCGGACGACGCAAACACTCCGGTCGCGCCGGCCGCGAGGCCAAGGATCGCCAGCCGGTTGGCCTCCGTGGCGCCGCTCGTGAAAACCAGCCGGTCGGGATCGCCGCCCGCTGTCCGGCCGCCGACGAGCGCCAGGATCTTCTCCCGGCATTCCTCCAGCACCCGCTTCGCCCGCCGGCCGGCCGCGTGCGGGCTCGACGGATTCGCCCACGCCTCGGCCTGCGCCGCCGCCATGGCTTGGGCCACCTCCGGACGCACCGGCGTGGTGGCGGCATGGTCGAGGTAGACGAAGGCGGGCGCCGCGGCGGCCACGACGCTCTGGCCTACTTCACCGTGATGAGTTCGACGAGGAAGTGGAGCGTGGCATCGGGCGGGATGACCCCGCCTGCGCCCCGTTTCCCGTAGCCGAGGTTGCTCGGGATCTCGAGCTCGATCATGCCCCCTTCGCCGACCAGCTGCATGCCCTCCGTCCAGCCGGGAATGACGCCGTTGAGCGGAAACTCGATCATCTCGCGGCGGTCGTAGGAACTGTCGAACTTCTTGCCGTCGTCGAGCCAGCCGTGGTAGTGGACCTTCACCGTGTTGGTCGCCTTCGGCTGCTTGCCCGTGCCTTTGCGGAGCACGCGGTACTTCAGGCCCGAGGCGGTCGTCGTGAACGTCTTGGGCGCGTCGGCGTCGATCTGGCCGGCGCCGGCGGGGAGCTTCGGATGGGCGACTTCGGGAGCGGGGTCGGCGGGCACGGCGGTCTCCTGGAGGCAGAGGGTGAAGGCGACGAGGGCGAGCGACAGGGCGGCGAAGATGCGCATGACGAGACTCTCGCGAGGGTGAGGACGCAACGACCCGAGACTATAGCAGCCGGCCGGCCTGGGGCTCCCATGCGCCGGCTAGCCGGAAGAAAACGCGGCGGAAAGCCGGGTGAGTGCCGCTTCCAGCCGCGCTGTCGGGCAGGCGGTGTTGATGCGGATGAAGCCCGGGGCCCCAAACTCCCGGCCGGCGGAGGGGCCAACGCCCGCCGCCTCGCAGGCGGCCTGCGGATCGGCGTCGCCCGTGCCGCGGCAGTCGATCCAGGCGAGGTAGGTCGCCTGTGCGGGCACACAGGCGAGGCCGGGGATTTTTTCCACGGCCCGCTGCACGAGTTCGCGGTGCTGCCGCAGCACGGCGAGAAGCTTTTGGCGCCAGGGTTCGCCGTGCCGCCAGGCCGCCTCGGCGGCGGCGTAGCCCAGGGGATTCACCATCGGCACGAGCCCGCCGCCCGCCACCCGCCAGCGTGTTCGCAGGTCCGCCTCGGGCACGATCGCGGCCGCACAGCCGAGGCCTGCGAGGTTCCAGGTCTTCGAGGGGGCAGTGAGCGTGATCGCGGCCCGGGCCGCGGGATGGTCGAGGCTCGCGAAGGGCACGTGCCGGCAGCCTGCGGCCTCGTCGAGGACGAGGTCGGCCCAGATCTCGTCGCTGACGACGACGAGCGCGTGCCGCGCGGCGAAATCCGCGAGTCGCTCGAGCTCCGGCCGGGTCCAGACGGTGCCCGTGGGGTTGTGCGGATGGCAGAGCCAGAAGATCCTGCTGCGGGGCGTCACCGCGGCCTCGAGGGCTTCCCAGTCGATCGCCCAGGCTGCGGCATGCTGCGTGAGCGGCACGCGGACGCACCGCCTGCCGGCGAGGCCGGGCAGGAAGAGAAATGGCGGATAGACCGGCGTGAACGTGAGGATCTCGTCGTCGGCCGCGGCCAGGAGCCGGGCCGTGATCGAGAGCCCGGTGACGACGCCGGGGGTGCCGACGACATGGCCGGGATCGATCGCCCAGCGGTGCCGGGCCGCCAGATGCGCGGCGAGCGCCGGCGCGAAGCCCGGCGGGTCGTGCGTGTAGCCGAACACGCCGTGGTCGACGCGGGCGTGGATCGCCTCGAGGATCACCTCGGCCGCCGGAAAGTCC
>Ga0315904_10000539_pt1 | contig 60290 bp, 49 predicted proteins | sample LakEriMetagenome_6_FD_203529 | JGI IMG/M metagenome (GOLD analysis project Ga0315904, IMG submission 203529) | Freshwater fungal communities from buoy surface, Lake Erie, Ohio, United States - Buoy 12 MA120 | ecosystem: Environmental > Aquatic > Freshwater > Lake | place: USA: Lake Erie, Ohio...
ATTGCTGATCTATTAGCAGCAAGTGCGAATGATCCAGCTAAACTTGCAGAAGCATTAGCACTTTGTGCTGCTACAGTCGCAATATTTGCTTGTTGGCGAGATGTGGCAGCTGCAATATTTGCTGCATCCAAATCATTTTGAAATGTTGTTCCTGATGTTATTATGTTACTCATAATCGTTCCTTATAATTATTATGGTCTTAAAAGGGGAGGTATGCCTGCCCTACTTACTTTACTTCCTAATTTCCTAGCATTGTCCTTAATACTATTAGGAGTAATATCCACAGTTAAGGCTGTTTTAAATCTAGGGTCGTTCTTTTCTTTTTTGCTGGGAATATATCCACTAACTTCATTTACATTGTATGTTGGGTCAGTTTTCTGACGTTTCATACCCTTAGGTTGATTAGGATCAACTGGATCAATGTCCGTTGTGGTCAATCCAGTCTTTTCTAAATTCTTTATATACTTGTGTTCCGCTTCTTCACTACCAAATGAAAAAATAGTGCTAGGTGGACCTTTACCGAAGTCATGCTTACCTAATCCATCAAGATTGCTAATATGTTGACCTAACTTATACCAATCGTACACATCACTTACGTCTACTTTAACAGTGCCCTTTGGCATTGTAGGCTTAAACTCTGGTCCTGGTGGAGGCCCATTTGGATCATAATCTTCGTCAGTAATGTAAGTATTATTCTCAGGTAAACTTAATTTCTCGCTGTGCAGTTGATTAAGCTTATCATATAATTTTCCAATGATACCCTTTGATCTTAATGCTTTAAACGCTAGATTTTCAGGCCCAAATTCACCATGTATGTCAAGTCCAGCTTGTCTATATTTCTTAATTGTTTTAAGCAGAGTTTTTATTCTTTTTTCATCCTCATGCTTTACTGCTAATTCTGCTAAATGAGCTAATTTATTAAATTTTAATTTGGTTGCTGATTGATCTAAATTACTACGATGCTTTTTAGGTAGTCGTAGCCAATTATCATTGACTACAGAATATTCACCTAAGCTAACTACTGGTTGATTTGAGTCCTGAACATATAATTCAACGTCATACCCGCCAATTTTTATATTATGTGTGTCATTATAAATTGTTTTTTTGGCATCAAATAATTCTCTATAAATTAGATCGTCATTTAATTTACTCATATCTACTAAAATATGTAAGTCTATATCACTATGTTTGGTATATGTATACGCTGCATTTGAGCCAGACAGTGTAACATCTTCTATCTCTAAATGAGGAATCCCTAAATGATCTATAAAATCTTCTGCTATTATTAGTAGTTGATTTTTTACTTCAGGGCGCATCTTATCCCCCAAAAAAATCTTTTGATTTAATTGGTCATGAAAAAACACTGCATCATGCAGTTTAAAACTAGCTAGTTCCTTGAGGTTCATACAGTATTTATCAAAAAAGGGCTATAACAGAGTTCTGCTATAGCCCTTGGTGTTTAATGACAGTGTAATTTATGCTGTCTTTTTACTTTTCTTTGCAGTTTTAGGTTGACCAACATCTACTGGAGCTGCTTGTTGGGCAGCTTGTTGTGCTGCTTGTGCTTGCTGCTCTTGTACATACATAGGTCCAATTGTGTTCAACAAGTGCTGTTGATTTTCCATACAGAATACATATGCACCACTGTGACGTAGTAGAACACGTTTGTCAACGTAAACTTTACCACCTAGATCACGCCAGTTTTCACAGAAAGTCCAATCCTCGCTGTAGTAACGATTTTGACGAACTGCGGTATCAAAGTAAGTCTTTAGATACTTATCATATTTTGGATCAAGTCCGATATCGTTCTTGTACTGCTTGACTGCAGGGTGAACATTAAGCTTTTCAAATACATGCTTCTTCATTAGTAAGAAACCCGTACCTGCTTTACTAACTTCTTGTAGTCCATCTGGACCTTCTTCAGCACCCTCAAATCCATTAACTACCCACTTGATTGGCATAGTCTTCATGGGATAAAGTCCACCAATAACGTCTTTGTCACGGTTTAACAATACCAATAGATGCCATGGCTCCCAACCAATATCAGCATCAACAAAGAATAAGTGTGTTGATTCTGCTTGGTCTAGAAATTTAGCAGTTAGTGTGTTACGTGCGCGGCTGATTAGACTTTCATTGACCATTGTTTCCAATGTCCAATCAATTCCTAATTGACGTGCGGTATTAGCCCATTTGATGAAACTCATAAATGTAGACTCTGTTAACATACCACCATAGCATGGCATAGCTATGTGTACACGGGTAGTTTTTAAGAAGTCTACATTGACTTGTACTTGATTTTGAGCAGGCGCTGCAGGAGCGTCTTGTTCTTGAATTTCTTGAATTGCTTCTACGACCTGTTCTACAGGTATAGTAGCTTCTTCTTGTGTTTGTTTTTTCTTAGCCATTTTATCCTCATGAAAATGTAATATTATTTACATAAGGATTTGGGGTGCAAATTATTTTTCGTCTAGATAATCTTCGTTTATTGAATCATCTGGGAATACCTCTTTGTATAAATCAGATAATTCCTCATCGCTTGCTAGACTTAAATCACTTACATCATAATCTGTAGCTTTAGCTAAACGTCGGATCATTGTCTTGCGCATTCCATAGTCCATGCTGTGGCGATTAGGTAAATTATATGGGTCATCTATTTCAACTAGGGGATTATTACCAATATACCAATCAACTTCATCATTAGGAGTTGGCAAATCAAAATGTTGTTTGTACAGTGTGTCCCATTCAGGATGTCCGGGCTCTACAGTATATTTTTTGCCATTCTCTAATTCTAATTCAAAAGCCGCGCCGTCGTCTCTGATCTCGTAGTAGTGCGGAAAGCGACCGCGTTCGGACCCTTGATAATCAAGTTCTGCATCATTTGGAACCTCAGGCTCAAATCGTTTATTTAAAGGATTCATTTTTTTGCCTTGTTCTTTTACTGCCTTCTTTTTTAGATATCTACTAATTTCGTCAGGAGTTCCAGCACTATCTATTGCCCTAGCAACTTTTTCACCTGTGGGTAGTTTGTCATATTGCCCAGCATATCGCATGGCCATACCAGCTGCTTTAGTTAATGGATTAGGGACACTTGATAAAATTGTACCTAAATGTCGTGCATCTTGTTGTGTGGTGGCATCATCACCTCGCATTGATATGGTGTAAGGTCCTATATCTGCATATGGCTTTGAGGGATCACGCCCGGTCATTTCGGGAGGCAATCTCACAGTTTCTTTTTGATTATCAAACCTATCTTCTTCTATTGAAGGATCCATAATAGAACGAATCTCTTTGTCGGGAAATTTGTCTTTTACTAGTTGGTGTGTACTTGCTAATTTTGCAATAGAACTAAGTTCTTCACCGGTATGTTCTATCTCTACGTAATCTTTTTTACCATCTACAAAAGTTACTTCAACTTTATATTTTTTTGGTTTGTTTTTAGTAGATATTGCTTCTTTAATAAATTTTAAAACTTCTAATTTCTTTTCAACACTAGCTTCTTTCAGCATAGGGCGAACACGTTGTATAAACTCTTTAATTTTTTGTTGTTTAGGTGGTGCAACCTGTTCTGCCCTACCCAAACGTTGCTGCGCTTTTCTCATCAAACCTAACACTTCCTTATCACTTAGTGCGTCTGGCATAGCATCTCGCCATACTGCAAACTTTTGTTCGTTACTAATTTTAGGATCTAAAAGAACCTGACGCATAGGAGTTGCCCTTGGCCCCTCTATGTCACTACCAGGTGCTTGTGTTTCTTGTCTACTCATTACAGATAGATTTTGTAGACCCATTTGTTGATAAGGTATAGAACCATCTTTGCTTGGATTGACTAGATATTGAAATGCTGCTTTCTGATCTGCACCAACAACTAAAACAATATTACTAAAACCCTGTTTGGCTAAATTAGCCAATGCGTCATTTAATGACCCAGATTCACCATCTGCTACTGTAAATATTTTTGCATTATCAGGGAATGTTTTTTGATAGATTGCTAGTTTTTCTTGTGGTGTCAATGGATCATCTTTTGTTGCTCTGACTTTTTTAGTATCAGCCCATAAATCTCCAGTACTAGGATCTATTAAACTTGTTCTACTTAAAATAAAAATAGGTGTAGCATTAATGGCTTTTGCTTGATGTATAACTGCGCTGGCTAATAGCATATGTCCTTTATGGCCCATACCACGACCCCATCCCACTACTGCTGTTTTGCCTTGATTTCTTTGTGTCATAATTTTCTCGGTTGCCAATTAAGTTGGTCTATTAATTTTAAAAACTGTCCGGGCAATGCATACTTGAAATTAATTTCAGGATGTGCTTGTGCATAGCCTTCTGGTTTAGTTTGCATTATACCACCATGCAATCCTAAACTCAATGACTGTATTATTTTCATTTTTTCATTAGTCAATGCTTCTACTGCACCCAATGTTGCTTCGTAACCAGCTTTATCTGATAGCATTGTTTGTGCTTTCTTTGCACTCAAATTGTTCTGTGCCCAATTTGGAAAATCTCTAACTAAACCTGATGTTCTTAAATGTTGATTTAGATAATTATATAACTCTCCGCCTGGATTATTCATTCCTGGCTTTGGTGCTAAAAAGTTATCTATTTTTTGTGCATTAGTGCTTATGAATTGCTCAAGTCTATCTAATCCAGTTGTGTCTACTCCCGGCATTGATTCAGCATATGTTGTACCTTGAACAATTACTTCTTGTGTTGAAAGTTGATCTGCATCTTCATATCTTTTTTCCTCAGCACTTCCAATTTGATCATAATATCCAGTAGCAGCAACCATAACTTTAGCGTTCGCAATACGCTTACCTAATTCACTGTCTGCAGGTACATGAAAAGTTGTTATGTTAGGTTTAAAATCATATGTGTTTGTTTTTTGATTTAATACTGGTGGTGCACCAGGATAAAAAAGTAATCCACCTTCTATAAAACCTCGTACTGGACTTATTTGTTCAAAATAAGGCCACAAACTTGCAAACTGTTTTGCAAATTGCATACGACTAGCATCTGCTTCGCCGCCTGTACCTAATATAAAATTCATTACATCTTGTGGACTTTTAGTTAGTGTAGATGCACCTGCTTTAGTTTGCATTGTGCCTGATTTTAAATATTGCCATGCATTTTTAGGTATCATATAGAATGTACCATTATCATCACGACCCCAATACACAACAGGCATACCATCCCATTTTAATTCTATAGTGCCATAATTTTGTGCCATGTCACGCATACGTTCTACTGCATGTAATCCACCATTGCTACCGTTGGCTATTACTAGATCCTCAACATGTTGATACTTGCGACCTACTTGTCCTGCAGCTTCTAGTAATGATTGTATTTTCATTTTAATAAATTCAATGTGTATCTAAACCAACTACGGACATCTTCATTCATCTCAATGTTAGGTGCCCATTTATCTTTGATGGCTTTATATTTCTCTGGATTACTTCTCAATGCTGCTAGAATAGAATGTACGCTACCCATATCTTCAGCACTTGCTTCAGGTCCAATAATTATTTTTGCTATCTTGTCTTTGTTGCTTGTAATCAATTCTTTAGTTTGACGATCCACTAATCCTTTGTATGGACTCATCATTAAGCTAGGATGTTCTGGTAATGAACTCATGTTAGTTAAATCAGCCCATATACCATGTAATGTGCCACCTTTCATAGTAGCGTCTTTGCTGTAATCATGTGTATGTAATGGTACTACATCTCTTGCGTTTTCTACAGCCATAATGTCTACTTGTGTTACATCACCGCCTTCACCTGTAGGTATACCAACATGCACACTTACTCCAGTACGTGCAGCAAAGTATCCATTTTCTTTGAAGTAATTCTCTAAACCCTGTCTTGCTGTTTTTAAATCTTTTACTGGAAAGATTTTCATTAATTCTGCTGCGTCAATAAGAACATCCATATCGCTGCTTACATCTTTTTTACCTGCACTACCTATAGGATAAACATTAATACCCTTAGGCATTATTCCTTGTAGATTTTTAACTACAGTCTGAACATTTTTGCGTGTGATTGGTTTGGCATCAGGTACTACATTGCCACCTTCAAAGAACATTTTAGTAGTCATTTAATAGCTGACCTTTATTGATTGAATTACACCTGTTGTAAAGTTAGTAATATTAACTCTTAGCCAAACAAAATTACCAGAAAGATTATAGTATCCTAACTCAGTAGTTGAACTAGGGCTTAACGTGTAAACATTGAACCAATCTGAATTTGTAGGATTCTCTGACAAACTTGCTTGTACAACTACTGTAGCAGTTACATTAGTAAAGTTCCAAGTAAGTGTTTGTAAGTCGCTTTTTCCTAAATAATAGGAAGCAGCGGGCTGTCGGGTGCCCGTAATATTTGGACCTGATCCAAAAGGAGTTTGAGATAGCAGGATAAGTGTAGTGGCTTGTGACATTATGTTTCTATCACTTCCACAACTACAGAGTTGCCAACTAATTCTTGTACTACTTGTTCTAATGCTGCCTGAACTTCAGGACTAGCTATTTTTGACTCATCTGTGTCACTGTCCTTAACAATTTTACTTAACTTTATAACTAGTACATCTTCTACGATTTTAGCCATGGTAAACACTCCATTAATAGAGTATTTATCAAAAAATCTATCGCTGTTCTACTTTATAAGTTTTGCCCAAATACTCACTAAAATTCAATGCGAGTACGGACAAAAAGGCTTCACTGTCGTAATCTATGAAAAAACAAGCGTCCAAATAGCGAAGTCGCCATGTAGCGGGACCTGATGTTTTAAGCCACTTTTTCAAACTTCCCGTAGGATGTGCTGATTTACTATATTGTTGCAAAAAGTTCTCAAGTTCCACATGAAATCCGTCGGGAACTGTTTTGCTCCTAAAATACGTCCTAAATTTATGTTTAGGATTATTACGTAAAAGAATACCCACGTCACCCTCTACTTTTATCTCTGAATAATGAACTGAACTAGGTGCCAATGGTTCTAAGGATTTAATAATTTCTAAATCATTGCTATAAACACTTATACAAGAATAATCTATTCTGACTGTTGCACGTTCTTTAGGTATATTATTGCGCCAATTTATTAATTTAAGTAAAAATTCTTTGTTTATGGAATCTTCATACATCATCCTTCCAAAACTATAAGTTTTACGCAAGCCGATTGCTTTATCTAACTCTTTCTCAGTTTTTGTATAACGCATCAAACAGATATCAGGATAACATAAATAGGCTCTATACTTATACTTTCCATAGTATAACTTATTTTTAGTAATAACTTTGATGTTATTCAACTGTGATTACTCCATCATATCCAACAAATGCAGTTACTTTAGGTGCAATATTAAATTCTATTTCTTCACCATTTAACACTGCAAATACATTAGAATTTTTCACACTCTCAAATACAATTTTCTTAGACAATGGAACTCTAATCAACTCATCAATTTTACGTGACAATGGTCTTGCTCCCATTTTACTATCATAACCAACTTCTGCAAGATACTCAACAACTGGCTCGCTCAAATTAAGAGTAATATCATGTGCTGATTTAAGTGATTTTTTAAGTTCATCAACAAACTTAACCACAATCTTCTTAATAGCAAGCTTATCAAGTTTATTGAATTTGCAAATTAAATCAAGCCTATTTCTAAATTCAGGTTTGAAGAACTCTTTCATAGCACGTTCATCTTCACCTGTTTTTTCCTGAGATCCAAATCCAATAGCGTTCTTTTCACTATCACTTGCACCCAAGTTACTTGTCATAATAATGATACAGTTTTTAGCATTAGCTTCTTTACTGTTACTACCTGTAATGCGACCTTCATCAAGCAATTGTAAGAATATGTCAAACACTTCTGGGTGTGCTTTTTCTACTTCATCAAATAACAGAATTGAATAAGGATTTTTAGATAGATCATTAATCAACTTACCACCACCTAAGTTACCTTCTCCGTAGCCTACATAGCCGGGAGGTGCTCCAATGAGTTTTGCTACACTATGCTTCTCACCATATTCACTCATGTCATACTTGAGCAATGGCATATCAAGATTCTTGCTTAACAATTTTGCAAGTTCAGTTTTACCTGTACCTGTAGGTCCTAAGAACAAGAAACTACCAACTGGTTTCGTTTCATTGTTAATGCCAGCAAAGCTTACATAAATTCTTTCAAGAACCTTATTAACTGCATCGTCTTGACCATACAGTTTGTCTTTGACATTTTGTTCTAGGTTCTTCACTCTGTCGCTAAAATCATTACTGAGTTTATCTGCAGGAACGCCTGTGAATCGTTCAACTTGTTCATAGATTAACTCTTTAGTAATTTCTGCTTCTTTGTTTTCCAAAACACGTTGTTTTGCACAGGCTGCATCAAGTAAATCAATTGACTTATCAGGATTCTTCCTATCATGAATATAACGTGCCGAACAATCTACACTAGCCTCAATAGCTTCTTCAGTAATTTTTACATTATGAAAATCATTTAGGCGCTCACTTAGTCCACGTAGAATACGAATGGTGCTATCTGTGCTTGGTTCATCAATGCCAACACGATAGAATCTACGCATCAATGCACGATCCTTTTCAAAGCTTTCGTAATACTCTTCCCAAGTAGTGCTTGCAATAATCTTAAGTGTGCCTTTAGTAATTGCAGGCTTAATCATACTTGCAAAGTCAATTGAACCATTATTAGTATTGCCACTACCTTTCATTGTATGTGCCTCATCAATGAATAGAATAGCTTTTTTCTTAGTGTTCAGTGCATCAATGATGTTCTTAATTTTTTCTTCAAAATCACCGCGATACTTTGATCCTGCTAGTAACATACCAACTTCAAGGCTATACAATTCATGATTCTTTAAAAACTCAGGAACTGCATCTTCAATAATCATAGTAGCAAGACCTTCTGCAATTGCAGTCTTACCTACACCAGGATCACCTACCATCAATACATTTGATTTAAATCTTTTTGCAAGAACATTGATGATATCATTGAGTTCAGTAGTACGACCAATAAGTGGTTCAAGTTTGCCTTCTTGAGCCATTTTAGTAAGATTGATTGTGTATTCATCAAGAATTTCATTTGCTTGACTGTCTGTAAGGTTACCTGAGTACTCAGCACCCTTATATGTTTTTTGCCAATGTGGTAGAAATTCGTTCTTAGTCATACCGTATTTCAACAGAAAATAATGAGCATGGCTATTATTTTCACTCATAATACTGAGATACAAATCTACGGTAGTTACATTTTTTCTACCTGTAAACAATACTTGAGTTACACTACGATTGATAACACGTTCAAGGCTGTTTGTCTTTTTGGGATGAATTTCTTGCCCTTGATCTACATTAAGTACAATAGATTTTAAACTATCCAAATACGCAATCAACTCTTTGGTTAAGTTTTCAACGTCAATTCCAAACTGCTCTGAGCATTTTTTGAATGGCGTATGCTTCATCAACGAAAGCAATAGATGTTCCACTGTGCAATATTCGTGAGAACGATCTTTGGCTATAATAATAGCTTGCTCAATGATTGATTCAATTTCTACTGAACTATTCAATTTAATTTCCTTTATTTTTAGATTTTAGAATACTAATAATCACATCATTATCAATGTTATCAGAAACGAAGGGTTTTATCAATAACATTTGGTCTCCATTGTAATGTCCATTCGTCAAACCTTGTCCTGTAATTCTTAATGTTGTATTGGGTTGTGTTTTTGGTTTAATTGATACATTAAACGTTTTACCAGAAATAGTTTGAAAATCAATTGTAGTACCTATAATTAAATCTAGTACGTCAACTTCAATTTCACTTGTCAAATTAAGTCCGTTTCTTTGGAATTTAGGGTGATCGTAAATTCTAAACTCAACGATTAATACTCCGTTGGGAATAAGATTATCATATCGTAATTGCTGTCCGTTTTCTATACCTTTTGGTATATCGATTCGGACACTATTTGGGCCTGTATTTGTTGCAAAATTTAGTGTTTGCTGATCACCATTATACACTTGTTCTAGTGTAAGATTTACAACTGTTTTATAAGTTGGGGTGTGATGATGCCTTTGTCCACCAAACATTTGACCGAATATATCATCTATATTCATAGGTCCAGTTTGGAAACTAAATCCACCAGGGAAACCATTAAATGAAAAGCCACCGCCAGGGAAACCGCCTTTTGGTATATCGTACTCAGATTTTTTCTGAGGGTCACTTAATGTCTCGTATGCTGATTGAATTTCTTGAAATCTAGCAGTATCACCACCCTTGTCTGGGTGATGAATACTTGCTAGTTTTTTATACGCTTGACGAATTTCGTCGGGTGATGCGTTACGGTCAACGCCTAATGTTTTGTAGTGGTCCATAGTTGATTATAACATACCTTTGTTAATAATCAAATATTTATGGTTACGCTGCTCCAGCTACTTTTTCTTTTGTACGACCGTACGCTGCGATACCAAGAACTGCACCCATTGCGATATGGTACAAACCTGCACCTTGCAATGTTAATGGTTGCCATTGACTAGTTACTTGACCATTACTCAATGCTTGTAACAATGACCAAAGAATTGGAAACACAACAAAGTCAGCGGTACAAGTCATCATGTATACCCAACCCATAACTGGACGCCATTTTTTGTTAATCCAATCAGTGGCATCTTTATCTAATGCTACTGTTGATTCGCCACCTTCGCTCATCGCACCACCGCCACTCTTTAGTGACTCACCTTGATTTTGTACAATCTGTACGTTATTATTATTTGGCATACTTGCTCCTGTATTTGAAAATGCAGGGGTAGATTGTGCTGGTGCACCAAAGCTACTTCCTGCAGGTATTTGACTTATTGTTGGATCATTTGCCATTGATGTGTGATGATCATCACTTGCTCCAAATGGATTTTCTCCGTTCGCTTTTTTTGCTAATAGTGTTGTTCCCATGTTTGCTCCTTATAATTGTTTTTTATATTACTAAATATCATATTTCTTTGGGTAGGAAGGCATACGATTAATATCAGTATCCATTCCTTCAGGTTTAGAAAAATCACTGTAGCCTCTTGGTGCTAGATACGGTTGTTTACGATTGACAAGGGGACGATTATACTCAGTATCTTTTCTTATGTCGGTGCCGTAACGGTAAGCATCAGGGTTTTGTGCAATATTTCGTGCCTGTTTTGGTGTAGTATAAGCAACAAGTCTATCATCTCCCTCGTCAGGAGTCACCGGTAGTAAATCTGGTGTAAGATCCTTTATCGCTGCATCAAGTTCTTCAGGTGACCTAAGTGTTTTTTTAGGTTCATCTGACCCTTTCCATGGTTCTTCTTTGTCTGGCATGTTAGGATAAGGTGTAAGCTTATCTTCTGCTTCGGTTACGAATTCGTGTATTCTCATTTTTTTATCTCGTCGCCCGGTCTTGGTTTGAAAAAAGGACCAGCAGCACGATTGTCGCCTGCTTTATAGGCTTTTAACTGACGCTGATATGTTGCTTCATCGTCGGCTTTCTTACTAGGTAATCCAAGTGCTGCTCTTTGTTTCTCCTCAGCATCTGCCATTTCATCATCAGTAGGTTCAGGTCCTGTAAGTTGAACTCCAGGTTCAACAGGCTCATCAGAAACTTTTCTTGGCTGAGGTTTACCGTCTGGTCCTACGACAACTCTTTCGCTGAGGATGTCTAAATATTTTCTAAAAAACTGTGCGTCCATAATTATACCTTATAATCCTGCCATTGCTTTAAAATTCTTTAATTCTTTGTCTTGTTCGTTATAAATTTTATGTGGTTCTATTCCAGATAATTCACGCATTTCATTTAGTTCTGTTTCTTTTGATTCTCTGTATAAATGTGGAGATAATAAAATGTTTGCTTTTAATTGGTCAATATCTGCTTCAATTTCGGTGTCATTAACTTCGATTGTCCAATCAGACATTTCAAGATTCGTAAGTGTTTCTAAATCTTCAAGAATTTCGATAATTCTTTCTGGAACTTTTGATCTACGCTCCATTTCAACAAACACTACATGTTTTCCTCTTCTTACTTCACCCTTACTGACTTGTGCATCTATTACAAAATCATATCCTTTTTCAAACCAACTTGCCAAATCTTCACTGGCTTGTTTGCCCTTTACAGTAAAAGCGAGAGTTACAGTTTCATCATCAGATCCTGTTTTGGCTTCGTACTCATCGATAGAAAGTACAGGAAATATTTGTCTCACAAAATCTTTGTAATCTAGACCTTCGTTTAATTGGTTCATACTGGTGCTCCTGGCATTGGGCCAGGCATCGGAGCTGCTCCCGGCATAGGTCCTCCCATGCCACCCATATCCTGATTTAACTGATCATCTTGTTTTGCATCCTGATCATAATCCTGTTCGTATGCTTCGTCTAATTCATCTAAATCAATTGTCTGATCCGCAAGATCAATTGATCCTTCACGTATTTCATTCATAAGTTGCTTTGGCATCTCAATACGAACAAGCCAAACTTTTCTCTTAATCATTTTTGGATAATGTGTACCCGCTTGAAAATCATTAGGATCTTCTATTTTTATGGGTATTTCAATTTCTGTTCTCTTAAAATGGACCATGCAACCTATTCCTATGAGTCTTTTACCACCTCTAGGATCTGGCATCAGTTTTTCTGGGTACATGAATATACATGTTACTGTATATTTTTTGATATCAGGGCCGTCTACAAGTTCCCCTAAATCCCAATTTTTAAAAGCATAAAGGTCTGCTTCATCTAAAACACGTTCAAAATCAAGAAGGGTTGACATTGACCCGTCACTAGTGTAAATGCCCTTTATTGTATCAATTATACTGACATAATCAATATCATTGAAAAATTCGGTTGCTGGTAATTTTTTCATAGTATTGTATTTATCACGGTAGGGACTTGTTTCTGGATATTGAAAACTTACTGGACAGCTTAATATTTATCATTATATAAAGCTCAAAAAGTCTACTAACTTTGACTATGACCCCGTCTGTAAATATTCTTGAGTGTAATACTCATTTTAAACATAGGAGAGGCAACTTGAGCAAGAGAAAGACTGGAGCTTTAAGAAAAGCAGAAACTAAGATGACCAATAACAAGAAATACGCAGATCAAACTTTCTACACACAGGAATCTAAAACAATACATTTTGACACCCTCAGACCAAAAAAATCAAACGTTCTACAACTAGTCCCGAAATCAGTAAATCAAGAAAAATACATTCTAGAGTTATTAAACCCTGATACTCATATTGTAATAGGGACTGGACCAGCAGGCACAGGTAAAACCTACTTAGCTATGCTTGCAGCAATAAAAGCCTTAAAGCTACAGCAAATAGACAAAATTCTACTAACTCGTCCCGCAGTAGGGGTAGAGGACGAAAAGCACGGATTCTTACCGGGTGATATTAATGCAAAAATGGAACCTTGGACAAGACCTTTATTTGATGTATTACGTGAATTTTACACGGCCAAGGAAATAACCCACATGCTAGATGAACAAATCATAGAGATTGCACCCCTAGCCTTTTGTCGAGGTAGAAATTTCAAAAATAGCTTTGTAATTTTAGACGAATCTCAAAACTGTACTCCAAATCAACTCAAAATGATAATGACTAGAATTGGAGTTGGAACTAAAATGGCAATTACAGGAGATATAGAACAAACAGATAGAAAAAAACCAGACAACGGTCTTTTAGATTTACAAAAGAGACTAGAAACTAATAAAGTTGAAGGTATTGAAGTCTGTTATTTTAATTACAAAGACGTACAACGACATCACTTAATTGAACACATATTAAAGATGTACGAATAAAAAAGGGGCTTATTGCCCCTTTTTGTTTAAATCTTCAAGATTTTGAATAAAAGTTGGGTATACTTTTTTATAGTATTCAACTATCGTATCCCAATCTGTGTCCATTCTTTTGCCGTCGATCATGCATCGATCTACGCTGTTTTCCTTAAAATCTAAAATAATATTACAAGTTTGAATGTCAGATGTACGCAAGTTTTTAACTACTGCGGCTTCTTCGTCTATTTGACCGCCTGCTTTTCTTTTAAATGTAACTAAAAAATATCTCAATTTGTTAACTCCGCAAGTGTTGCTGCTAAATTAATTTCTGGTATACCCACCATTGACAAATTAACTAGACCATTTCTAATTTTAATGATAGCAGCATCACGTGATTCATTTGTGTTGCCCCATAAATCAAGATTGTTGTACATCCAACGATATATATCTTCTAAGCGAGTTGGATACATATCTAAGTACTGCATTAGTTCTTGACGACCTTCTAAAATCTTTCCCTGTTTAAACAAGGTAGTTGCTTTTATTAATAAATCATCTTCAGCGTTACCTACTTCTTGTATGCCAATAAGTTTACCTGTACTACTATTAACTTGTAACTGATTTAAACATTTTCTCAAATCAGGATAAGTAGCACGAACATAGGTATCAATTATATCAATGTCAAAATCGATACCTTCACTAAGCAATACTGTTGCTGCACGTGCAGTAAACTCAGCTAAATCAGTTTTACTTATATGTACTTGATGGCAGCGACTTTTAAGTGCAGGAATAATTCTGTATTCGTAGTTACATGTTAATATGAATCTACATGTTTGATGATATGTTTCCATATCACTACGTAGTGCGGCCTGACCTTGTGGTGTCAAGTAATCTGCTTCGTCTAAGAGAATAACTTTAAATTTACCGAAAGGCATAGTTTGTGCGAAACCTAATATTTTATTTCGTACAACATCTACACTATTCTCACGACTTGCATTTATTTCAAGTACATCGTACTCACTTACCTCTAGTTCATTAATCAGAACTTTAGCAAGCGTAGTTTTTCCTGTACCTGGATCACCACTTAGTAGTAAATGTGGAATAGATTCTTCTTTAATCCAACCTAATACTTGTTGTTTCTGTGCTTCATTGACAAACACATAATCTTCAACAGATTTAGGTCTATATTTTTCTACCCAAAGTTGATTTTTCATTGTTTCAACAGTTCCAATGTAATAATTTTACCTAATGCGTCTCCTAAATCTTCTCCGCTAGGTATAATATGTAAAACTTTTCTAGGATAGTTAACTTGAAGTGAACTAGGGTTATAGTCATTCATAGTCATTTCTAAAACATGACCACCTGTTGCAGGGTACAATGTAAAATTTAATGATGATGTTTCAATACTTCTTGTGCTATACACTTTGCTGCTACTAATAGCTTGCCCATATCGGGGTTCAACCTCATCTCTTTCTACCTGTGCGCTGTTCCATGCTTCTATAGACCACTGTTTAAATTTTTTCTTTAACCATTTCATCAAATCACCTTATCGCTGAGTGTATCATCTTGTACGGGCTCATCACTTACCATAAGTATCTCATTTGGATCAACCTTACGTATAGTTTTTTCACCCTCATGATCTTCAATTTTAACACCTCTGGTCCAACGACCGTGAGCGATTAGGACATATTGACCAACACTTACTGATTTTTGTTTTGGGCCTATAGCGTAAACTTTTGCCCATCTTGGTCTGATGCCCGATAGTTTAGTATCGTCTCCTGGCAATATGATACCGCTGTTAGTGATTCTAGCATCAAAAGACATATCACTTACGATTATGGTATCATGAAGTGCAGTTAATGTATTGATTTTGCTTGGTTCATACTGAAATTTCATTTATAATCCTTTTTACTCATCATCAAAATCATTTAGTTCTGCTAAATTAATTTGATCCCTAATTACTGGAGGAGTTTTTACAACTGGCTTCGGAGCATTCACTACTGTTTTGTTATATGACTCAGCCACTCTACTTGATGCGTCTTGAATAATTCTATTCTGTGCATCTAATAAATCTCCCCTTGCGTTTGATTTCATGTTTCCTACTGCACGTGTTTTTTCGTTACGGGTAGCCATTGCTCCCATATCTACTGTTCTACCCATTGCTGTTCTATATTTTGACATGTTAAACTCCTATTTTAAAAATTCGTCCATAGACAAATTGTAATACAGACTATTTATTCTGTGAACTTCTATCAAATACAATACAAAGCTGGCTACGCTTGATCCTCTACCAACACCCCAAACAATGTTATTTTGTCTCATTACATCTACCAAATATTTCAAATATTGTAGTAAGGGAAAAAGGTCTTTTTCTTGAAATAAGATAAGTTCTTGACCTGCTCTTTGTAATTCTTCTTCATTCTTGCATTTATTTAGGACAAACGCAGCAATATCCAAACTTTTGTATTCATCCGGCATAAACCATTTTTGTTGCTGTATGCTATCCCATGTTTGCTGCTCTAAATTTTCTTGAATATAATGTATTATGTTTGGTAGATCAGAAAACTCAAGTGACGTTGGAAATGTGATTGTATCTTCAGTTAGAAATGATTTAATATTTTTATCTGGATTGGACAAATAAAAATCACAAACATCATCCTCTGTTAGAATCTGTTGACCAAATACATTATTTTTCATGTGCTTATGATAACATAGAAAAATATAAATTGCAAACTGTTTTTAACCGTTTCGTTTATCAAAATTAACAAAAACTATTTCAGAATTTTTGGATGTTTCGAATGGATCTTTAACATCAAAACTCAAACTTAATTCATCCCAAGAAACTGATTGCTTAACCAATTTTACAAGTTTTTTTGACTTAGATGAGTTTATTGAATTTATGTTATTATATTTTGGAGAGGTGTCATTCCACCAACCCGATTCATCAAATGGACCAAAGTTTTCCTCAATAGAATGTAAATGGTGAATGTCATCACTGTATAAGCTTGTGACTGATATATCAGTTATAATCATTCTTCCCTCTAAGATAGAGTTAAGTTTCTTTACTAGCATAATTGCGAGTATTTGATCGAACGGATCAGTTGGTAAAGTACAAACTTTAAGTGACGCTTCTACATATTTTTCTATTACTGATGTATGATTTTCATCAACGAAAATACAATTTTCTAAACATTGAGAGAAAAAATGTTTGATTCTTTCCATTGAAACAAATTGCTCCATTGCAGAGATAGTTTCAATGTCAAAATAAATGCATGTTGTGTATAGATTAAGATAGAAGTTGTCTTTAAAGTAAACACCAGCCTGAAATGAAAAATTTCTCTTTATTCGTGCAGTCATTTTCTATCACTAGATACGTTAATTTGCTTCTCTAAATTATTTTTCTTGTACATTTCATCCATTCTTCTCTTGTACTCTACGTTATAACTTTCTATAGCCATATTTAATTGGTTGATTAATGCTCCATTTTGCATACGATAAGCAAAGTTAAGTTTTTGATTAAGATCGGATATGGCTTTGGAAAGGTCTTCCAAAGATTTACCTGACAAGTCTGTAATGAATGGATGTTGCATTCATTTATTTAGTTAGTAGGAACTAGGCGTAACTCTTTTCCAAATTGCAGTAGTACCGTCATAGTTACCGGTGCATAGGTATATGTATGTGCCGTCAGTTTCAATAGTTCCAGTCACATCTCCTAGACTACCAATTGGCATTTGTCTACGATAGGCTGCTCCTGAAACTGCTACATTAGCATTAGCAGTAAGAGTTAATGAAGTATTGCTTGCTATTGAACTTACAGTTCCAATTACGACATTGGAAGAATTTAATATCACTCTTCCTGCTACTAATTCTGTCAAAAATAGAGTACTACTACCTGTTACTGTTGTACTATTAGTAGCAGCAGTAATGGTATTTGTTGCTGCTGCGTTTGTTATTGCAGGTGTACCATTAATAATTGCTGTAGATTTTTTGGGTCTATTAACTGGATAAATATCCATCAATGTGCCGCAGCTTGTAGTTGAAACTAGATAATTTACTTGTGTAACACCTGCTGGTATAGACACCTGATTAGTGTGAGTATTGCTAGCACTAGGTGTGATGTTGCTTGTATAGTTCTCTAATTGAAGTGCTGTATAAGAAATCCCAACACTAGGTACATTATTACCGTCGTTAGTTGTTGTGGGGAAAGTTATGAAGGCACTGCTGTTTGCAATCGTGAGATTTAACTCTACATTGCTTTGAGTTCCGACTGGGGCCCAGCCACCAAAAGACAAAGTTGTATTTGCAGTGATTGTTCCGTATTGAACATCACCTTGACTCACATTTATTGTGGTCGTACCCTGAACATTGTTTCCTAAATTATATGTACTTGCTCTAAATGATCTCGTAGTAGCATTACTAATTAAAGTGTTTGCCATGTCATTGTTTAAACTTTGACCGTCTAGTGCCGATTTTAATACCACTTTATCTTGTAAGTCTGATATTTCTGTACCAGCTGTATTTAGGTTAGTTTTGATAGACGTAAAGTTATCCCTAAATCCCTGTGTACTATTATTTACGCCTGCTACAGGGTAATTTGGATTGATGTTATTTGTGTTAATTGAACTCATACTTTTATTCTTCCGTCAGTTATTTATTACATGTTATGGCGTTATTGTTTTTTGCGGGAAAGATATAACAAAATCTTTTGAATTTATAGGATTAGGAGTGGGCGTTGCGCTCGGTAATTCACTCCAACTTGGTATACTCAAATTGTCGTTCCAATTGTATGTATTACTTTTATCTATGTAATATCTATCCACAGTGAAATCAATAGAATTTAATTTATAAGGCCAGTTGTTATTTATGTTGTTTAATATATCAGTTGATTTACCTGAAATCGTATAACAAATTACCCATGCTCTTGTGTATCCCAAAACGTTTCCATTTGCTTGTTGCGTTGTCATCCATTTTGGTAATAGACCACTGTTTGGATCATTGCCTAAAACGTTTGAAAGTTGTGTTGCCATATTGTCTAAGCTAGCAGGATAAAAAGTATTTGTACTTCCTGGAGTTAAACTTGTATAAAAAAGATTATTCTGTACATTAGAAAAGCTAGTGTATAAAAAATCTTCACTTGTTAGATATGGTCCTAATTCTAAACTCACCCTTGTTGGCCATTTAATTTCGGATGAGACACTTTGTCCTTTCTCGTTTATTAAGTCATCTACAATTTGACTATAAACTACTTCATAAACTATATCACCATTTTCATCTCTCGCAATAGCTGTTTTTAATTCACCTAATGTCAGTGTTCTCCAATAGTGATTTTTTTTCATTGCTTCAATATAACTTTCTGCACTACTAGCGTCAATGCCATATGCATGTACAAAAGATATGTCTGTTGCCTTACCAAAGTTATAATCGTTTGCTCTATATAAAAATTCAGTTGGTATAAGACTGGTATCAGTTAATAATGTATCTACTATTGATCTTTGAGACAAATTAGGAGATGCTTTCATATATACATTTTCAGTTACCAAATTGTATAATTGGTATACATCTAGTGTAAAAGTTCTTTTGCTTTTTACCAAAGGATAAGCTAACGCAATAGCTTCGACAGTAAAAGTAAAAGTTGTTGTTGTGAATTGATCTAAAAGTTCTTTAGTAGGTTGATATGACACTTGACCTATTAATTCTCCTGCACTGTCTAAAGTTAACTGTGATGGTAAATCACCATCAATTAATCTATATGTTAAATTTTGATCTGATGTTGCCTCAATTTTTAAAGTGCTTACTGTGTTATTATTAATTGTCCCTAAATATGAAGGTGTTTCCCAAACTATGTCGTTAGTAACATCATTAGAAACTGTTATGACAAATTGAAAGGTTTCACTATATAATCCATTAGGTTTTGTAACAGAAACTTCAAATATATATTGGCTTAAGCCTGTATTGATATTAATTGTTCCAGTAATCCATCCACTATTTGGGTCTCCTGTTAAACCAGGAGGAAGATTAGCAAAGAAGTATTGCAATGTTCCACCATCAAAATCATACCCTATAATTTTATAAGAAAAAAAGTCTCCACTTTTCAATAACGGTATTTCATTTTGACCTATCAGATAGTATTCATAAAACGGATCAGTTTCTTCAATTGGAATTCTTCTTGGAAAGTAATTTAAAATAACTGGTTTCCTAGGACTTACTGTGGGATTTACAAGTTGTACGTTTTTAACTGTGATGCTATATGCAGCAGAAGCACTACCTAAAACACTCGATAACGTTATTGTGAAATCACTTTTCTTTGAAGAAGGAGAACCGTTAAAGTTTATAGGTGCTACTGGATAGCCTGAAATTATACCAGTATCTTCATCTAAAAATAATCCTTCTGGTAAATCTCCTGAAGCAACAAAAAACTTTACTTGATCGTTAGCAATTGGAGTTGTGTATTCAAGTTCATAACTTAAAAACTCACTATCAAATACTGTAAGTAAATTTCCTGAACTAATAACAAATTTAGGAAATCCTGCAGTTAAAAGTTCAATTGAAAATGTTCTATCAGCAAAATTACCTAATTCATCATTTACACGTATTGTAAAAGTATAAGTGGTATTTTTATTAACACCTTCGGGTATTCCTGAAATAACACAATTATTGTTGACAGTATTAATTCTAAATCCATTGGGAAGCACCCCATTAAGTAAATTGTAACTTAACAAAAGAGCTGGATTAACAGGTAATGCTCTTACAGGTACATTGAAGGGTAAAGTAGAAGAATAACTTCCTAATAATCCTGCAGGTGTTTCCCAAATAGGTTGTGCCATGTTATCCTAAAGCTTTTAGTGCTATTTCATAATGATGCTTACGATCTTCTAAGCCAATAGTACCGCCATTGATTCTTTTCGTAAGAGTTATAAAATCATCTTTGTCACACCATTGATTTAAGTTATTTTGATCCCAAAACCAACCAGCACTGCTTACAGCACCTTCAGGTGTTTCAAGATATTTTACAGTTTCATCTAAGCTAATACCTAAGTCTTGTGAAAATTTTGTATAATTAGCACGACCAGTTAATTGAATTAATCCACGACCGCAAAACTTATATCCATCACCGCTTGCTTCATCACCATTGCTCATACGGTTAGCGTAGACACGATTAGCAATCTTCTCTGGCTGTCTTTCATATTGCTTTGCCAATGCTTCAGTAGGAAAATATTTTTTAAATGTTCCCATTAATCCTTTAGCACTATAATTTAAATTTTCTTTTACAAAATTAAATCCACCACTTTCATGTGCAGTTTGTGCTATGAATGCGGCGGCTCTTTTCTTATTAACATACATGTCATAATATTCAGCAGTTTCATGTAATGACAGAGCATATTTTTTCAATACGCTTTCTTTTGTTTTTGGACATATTTGTTTTAAAACTTCTAATGTTATCATATTAATTTCCTTATAATCTACCAACTGCAACTTCTATCACACCTTCAACTCCACTAAAATCTTCTAATGCTTTACCAAGTACTGATCCCATTATAGGGGTTGAATTAGATGTAGCGAACCCATTACCTGCGCTTACTAACATATCACCCTTTGATATTAAACCAATTACCTTAACTGGTACTCTTCCCTGCAATGCTACTGCGACTGGATATTCGGCTTCAATCATACTGTTCATAACGTATGCTGGATTCGTTGAAACAATTCCTGCTACTCTACTACTCATTGCAGTGTCACATTGTCTGATTTCAGCTATGCCACCAAATTCTACTACTGTACCTGGTGCAATATCTTTATCTGCTGCATAATACTCAGCCAAGTCAGCATAAGTTGCACTTAATAATGAACCTGCCGTCAGTACCCAATTTCCTGTAATATTGCCTTGATTTGTATTCGCTCCAGTTGAAAGATTTCTACCTGTTAATGTACCAGTTTGTACGTTTAAATTACCTGCGACTATGTTTCCTGTAATGCTAAGTGCGGGAGCTGATAAAACTTTAGAATTTGAATTATATGTCAGTAAAGTGTCGGCAACTAAATTGGCATTACCTGTTGTAGTGTTTACAAATGGCAAATATGTAAGTATATTAGCATTTGCAGTAGTGGTCACATTTGCAAAATAACTTACATTCGCAGAGACAACATCTCCTAGTACATTACTGCCTTGGATGTTACTTAAATTATTGCCACTGCCAATAAAAAAGTTAGCTGTTACTGAATTACCTAAATTAGCAGTACTTGCTGTTAAATTACCTTGCGCACTGATGCGACCAGTTGTTCGTAAATTCAAAGCTTGAACATTGCCATTTGCACTTACTAAACCAGATGTAATTAAATTGCCACCTGTAATATTACCTAAGGCTGAAACAATATTTGCTGTATAGAGACTACCTCCAGTAACATCACCAGTTGCACTTACATTGCCTGTAGCTGCAATATTAGTACCTAATATGTTACCAACTACACTTACTGTGTTACCTATAGTAATATTGTTTGCTGTTATATTACCGGTTGCACTGATTAATCCACCTGTTAAAAAGTTGCTACCTGTAACATTACCTGTAGCACTAACTGCTAGAGTAGCAAATAAATTCCCTACATTGGCATTTCCTGTTGCAGTTAAAGCAACGGTAGATAAGTTACCAACAGTTACATTACCTGAAACATCTAATATTCCATTTACATCCACTGTCGTTGTTGATACTGTCAGTACATTAGAAACACCGGCTACACTTATAGCTATATTTCCATTAGCACTAGGAATTCTTATATTAGAAGTACCATTAGCAAAACGTCCTATAAAATTTCCTGCAGTTATATTACCAGTTGCACTCATGTTTAAATTACAGGTAATATTTGCATTAGAAGAAATATTACCTGTAACAATTGCGTTTCCTGAATTAATGAAATTTTGAGCGACAATATTTCCAGTTGCTGAAACAGCACCGGTCACAGTAAGTAAATTGCCATTAAAAGTTAAATTAGAAGTTGCATCAATGTTACCTAATGAATTCAATAATATTTGATTATTACTACCTGGTGAAGTCATGTAAGTAGCAGTAAAATTTAAAGCATTGACATTGTTACTAACGATAGCATTTGATCTTAAAGTACCAACAACAGACAAGTTACCTAAATTACCAACTGTAGTTATATTAGGCTGACTATTTGAATTTGCTGAAAGAACTCCCTGAATTCCTCCTGTTGCTGTTATATTTCCCGTTGATATTGCATTGGCTAAATTCAATACAAACGGGGTAGTTCCTGAATTAATAGTTGCTGTGTTACTTGTTGCGGTAGTTACACCAATGCGGAAGTTTGAATCAGTTTGTATAGTGATGTTTGAGATACGGTTAGTTACTGTAACATTTCCGGTATTGAGATTTAACGAAATACCCGGACCTTCAAATAACTGTGACACTCCAGTTTGATACTGAATTGAGAACAACTCATTGAAATTGTTCTGAGTTTTTTGAAATGCTACACGTATAGCATCCGAATCTGGGTCGTTGGGATATGCACCGAAGTCAATTGTTTCTTGAGCCATTTTAAATTTCTACCTTTATAGTGTATTTATCGTATTTTTACAAAGCTTCTGCCCAAAAAAATAGCCCGTATAACCGGGCTATCCAAAGTGTGGTTTTATTATTTTATACCACTTAGTTTCTTCCATTCATTGAGCATTTCTCTACTTTCTGTAACTTTGACAGCAGTATGAGGCAATGTCGTTTGATCACGCTTTTCCTTATTAAGTCCACCTGCAATAGTCTTAATTAAATATTGTAAATCCTGCATCGCTACGTCATCAGCGCCATTTGCTAGTTCTTCTTCGTATATTTCTTTGTCGTCATCGTAGTTTTCTGTTCCTGTTCGTTCACCTGTTGAAAGATGTCGGGGTCCGGATACACGATCTTCGTCAGAATTAGGCGTTAACGGTAGTCGGCTTTGATCTGGTGCTCTGCTTGTATCAACATTACGTCTTTCTGTGTCCTTAACAAAAGTCGTTTCTGGCTTATCTTGTCCTTTATTAAAAGTGCTTCGAACTCTGTATCCTGGAAAAGCTTGATACTCTTCGCCATCATCTGTTGGTGTTATCATGCCCATTGCCTTAACACCTTCATTCATGTCACTATGTCCACATTCAGCTTCATTCATTCCGCACTCTTGGCACATGCCTTCTTCTAAACTGCTTGTATCTTTGTACTTTTTACCGTCAAGTTCAAATTCATCACCTTTTTGAGTTTGTTTTAACTTTTCTGTAAAAGCATTGCCCTCATCAGCTTGACCGTATGCTTCGTCTACTTTTTCTTCCTCATCTGAACTATCTTCTTCATCAGAATCTTCTTCAGCCTGGTCTTCTTCCTCGCCTTCATCTTCGTTATCCTCTTCTTCGTAATCTTCTGAATCATGTTCTTCATGATCTGGTTCAATGACATCTATTTCCATTTCTTCCGAGTCACCTTCGTCTGAACCTAATCCAGTAAGTTTTTGCATCAATGAAACGATATCGTCATGACCTGATCCTGAATTGTCATCTTGTGACATTGGAACACCGTATGCTGATAGTAGTTGCTCAGGTTCAACTACGACAGGTTCATTTGGCATCTGAGCACCTGTTGAATCCATGCCAGCATTACGTAATAATGCCATTATTTCAGCAGCTTTTTCACCACTAGCTGTAATACTCACACTATTATCTTTTTCATCATCACCTTGAGTTGTAGTAACAGTTAAACTTTCGTTAATCATTTTTTCAAGTTGATTGTCCCATAATGAGAAATCAAAATTTTCTTTCATTGATTTACGTTCTTTACTCTTTGATGGAGGAGCATTTAAATCCACTGCATCAGGATACCCTTTTTTGCCATATGGTTCACTGATGCTTAGACCTTTTGGTGGTGTTACCATCTTACCTGTTCTAGGATCTCTGTATGGTTTTTCACGATCAAAGATGTCAGATTCTGGTTCTTTACGTAATGGTGTGTATTCAATGTCATCTTTAGGTCTCTTTGGCATATTTTGCATTGTCCCTGTGTCATCTTTAGGTGACTTAGGCATATCTTGAAAAACCCCTTTTGCAGCCCTAATTTCATCTGGAGAGGCCATTGGAGCTTGACTAATATCTGCTATACGCCGTAAATTAGGTTCATCGCTGTATAATCTTGCTGCGCCAGGTCCGTCTTCATCTACCTTTTCATCATTATCATATTTGTTAAACTTTTTTCTAGCAGCATCCATTTCTTCTTCACTTGCACCTTCACGTCCTAACTTTGCTAACACTTTCATTCCAGAGCCATACTTTTGATAGCCTTTAGCATGCCTACTCATCGCTTCTTTAACTGGGAAAGTTTCGCCGTCTAATTTAAAACTATCATCACCCGATGCTTTAGCTTGTCTAGCTGCGTATGTAAATGGATTTTCGTCAAGTGGTTCTTCAACCATTGTTTGCATCATAGGAGCCTCACCCATTAATTTGTCTTTGCCTTTGTAACGATGAATATCTAATGCATCACGTAAATTGTCACCCATGTGACCGGTAGCTTTGAATTCAGCTATTTCTTGCTGTAATTCTTCAAGCATTTCTTCAATGCCCATTTGTGTTTCTTTCATCATCTCAGCAAAATTTATGCCTTCTTTAACTTTTTTCTTCATATCTTTTTTAGCCCTTAATTTTGCAAAATCTTTAGCGTCTAATTTACCTTTTGGTTCAGCAACATCAAGATTCTTTTGACCGCCTTTTAGTTCTTCTTTTACATTAGCTGGACTAGGTGTCTTTCCTGCAGCTATCCTAAGCGCATCGTACTGATCTTTGCTTATTGGTTTTCCATTACTAGTAAATTTTTCTTCTTTAACTTTTTTCTTATTCTTATTGTCTAGGTATCCACGCTTATTAGCAGTTGCCCATGCAATATTTTCTGCTTCCTTTTTGCCTTTGCCTAAATCACGTTCTGATTTTGCAATATGTTTTACCATACGATCAACCTTAGCACCTTCTAGTATGGCTTCTTCAGTAGAGTCAAACCAATCTTTAAGATTCTTTTTAGACTTAGCCTTTTCTGCTTTTTTAGCTGCTTTTTCACCAGCGGTGAAACCATGCTTTGTGCCTTTTGCTGCACTAGATGGAGCTTTGCCACCAATAATTGCAGCACCAGCTGCATCTGCGCCCTGCCATTTTTTAGCATCTTTAGTTGCTTCACTTTCTTGCCTACCGCGCTTGTTTTTTTCCTTAGCTTTTGGCTTGTCGTCACCTTCTTCATCGGTGTCGTATTCTTTGCCATACTTACCAGTATGCTTTTTGCCTTTGATATCGGCCATTTTAGTTGCTTCATCTAATAAAGCAATCATTTGTCTCATGTCTAAGTTCATAGTAGTTGACTCCACAATTTCTTTCTTTGTAATATTTGCTAAACCTAAAATATGATTGAGTGATTCATTCACATCAGGGGTCATTCTTTTTATATCTTGAAGCTCGGCCTCTCTGTTTTGCTGCTGTTGCCTTCTGATAAGATTAGCACGGTCTCTATTTGCTCTCTCGTCAGGTTCGTATTTTCTTTCTGGTGGGGGAGGAGCCCAATTTATAGCGTTATCTGTTCCCGTTGCTGCAGGACCCTTATTTACAGGACTATCAGTTTTTCTAGTGATTTCGTCATCACCTTTTTTTTCTGTATCTTCAGGTTTTTCTGTTTTTTCATCTCTTTTAAATTTAGGAAAGGCCTCTTTTTCATCACCTCTTTTGCCAGCATCACCTTTTTCTGCATCGGCTTTACCTGGCCCATCTTGTGCGACCTTTTCAGGTTCTGGCTTAGGATCATCCTTTTTAGCTTCAGGTTCTTTGGCTGGTTCTTTAGCGGGTTCAGTTTTAGCCTGTTGTTCTGCATTCTTATCGAGACCTAATAATTTTCTAAGTTTTTCTAGTACATCTTCTTCATTTTTTTCATCTTTACTAGGCTCTATCGCTGCTTGTGTTGTTGCAGCACTTTCTTTGTCATTAACTGTATCTGCTTCGGCATTTGGTTTTTCTGAGTTTGTTGTTACAATGTCAGGATCTTGTACTGCAATATCATAATCTTTTTTCGGTTGATCAGCTTTTCTAGTTGGATCTTCTACCTTCTCTGGTTGATTCTTTTGTGGGATTGGCTTTTCTTTAGCTGTTACAACAACTGGTGGCGATGATGTTTTATCACCTGAGTTGGATGCTGTTTGGGTTGTTGTGGTAGAATCTGGCATTGTTGTTGCGGGTGCGTCGGCAGCTTTTTCTGATCCAGGATCTATAAAATCAATAGTAACAGGAGTATTTGAATTTCCTTGCTGCGCACTTGTTGATTTTTCTGCTGCTGATTTTTTCTCGTCTGCAGTCATATTAGCTATCGCAGCTAATAATGCAGCATGTAACCCAACACTTTGTGCTGCAGATTTTTTATCAAATTTTTCCTTAGGAGGACGGGATGCACGATCTCCTGGAAATAGTGGGTTAGGTTCTGCCTTTGCTGGTTCTACTTTTGCTGGTTCTACTTTTGCTGGTTCTACTTTTGCTGGTTCTTTAAACCCCTTACCTTGTAATTTTTGTTGAAGTTGTGCCCTTGTATCAGTAGCACCTTTATCACTTTTAGGTCTAAATCCACTTATGCTTCCTGGTTCAGGATCTTTAAATCCTTTACCTTGTAATTTTTGTTGTAATTGTGCTTGCACATTAGCAGGAATTGGTTTACCTGTTTTTGGATCTATTGTATAATGCGGTTGAGAACTTCTATCTTTTGCTGCAGCATCTTTTGCTGTCTTATCTGCCTCTGCTTTTCTTTGAACAGCAGGACGATCTAATTCTTTATAATTCCTTTGTTGGGTAGACAAAGCAGGTTCTTCACGCTTAGCAGGAGGTGCTTCACCTTTTTTAGGTGCTGGAGAAGGAGTATATTGTCCACTTCTTACTTCTTTTTCAGCCTGTTTTTGTGCCGGAGACATTGTTGCTGTACGTGTTTGTTCTTTACCAAATTCTTTTTTTGCAGCACTTCTGCTAATACTCTTACCACCGGCCCCACCTAAGCCTATGTCAATTTGTTGCGGTGCTCCACCTCTTCCGCCTAATCCAAAAATATCACTTCGTCCGCCTGCATAACCTCCAAAACCTCCAGACGGTCCCATTTCAGGACCTGAACGGCCACGATTTAACATATCCATTGGATCACGCCATTCGGTTAATTTGTTAGTAATGTCTTTTGATTTCATTTTCTACCTGAATCAATCTTATTTTCTATTCTATCTAATTGCTGTTTTAGTGATGAAAGTTTTTCATTCATTGCTTCTGCTCTAGCATTAGATACTTCAATCTTTTTATCTAAATCACCTACAGTAGAGGTCATTGTTAAATAGCCGCCTCCACCTAAGCTACAAGCTCCGACTACTATCCAAGTTAATTGGCTTGTTGTAAAATCAATCATTTGTTAAAACTAGCTCCTGTTTTTGGTTTAGGCTGTCTAGTCATGTTAGTCATTGGACTCTTTGTTTGTATGCCTTCTTTTGTTTTGTTAGGGCTGTCAGGTGTTTTTGTAGCAGCATACTGATAATCAAATGTTGGCTTTTTAGGTACAACTTTATCTAGATACTGATTTGCATACTCTTTACTTGCTTCTTTACCGTCATCTTCTAATTCAGTATGCAATAATAATGGACTGTGACTTGCTTCGTTAGCATATTGCTCTACTTCGTGATTTATGCTATCGTTATATTCTGTTGTGATTAGACGAACCTGATTAACATTTTTTCCCATTAATTGAACCATTTGCTGAATCATCGGTTCTGTAGCTGGATACTTAAACTCACATTTAATGATCGTCACTGATTCGTTGTGTACGTCAGGAAATCCATATGGATCTTTTTGAATGGGGGTAGTTTTAGGATCCTCAATTTTTACTGGATCAAACTTCTTAAGGTTCATGCGCAACAAGTCTAAAAACTTATTATCGACATCTCCTGCTATCTTAAGTGTGTACTTGTATGTACGTACACTTTCTACTAAATATTGGCGAAAGGTTTTCATGGTTCAATTCCTATAGTATTATTTATCATTATTTCCGTTTTTGCTTGCGATTAAAGATTTCAGTAATTCGTTACGATCTATCAGTGTTGACCCATTTCCCTGAGGAATATTCTCTATTTCTTTAGTCTTTTCATTCAATTTAGCGTCTAATGCTGCTTTCTTTAACTGCAATTCAATCATTTTTATCTTCTTGTTGACTTTAGCTGTTTTGGCTGTAATTGCATGTCCTAGCATTGTCCCTGCAGTACCAAAAATCTCAGCAGCAAATCTACTATCCACCTGCATACCAAGCTCCATTAAATCACTATAACTATTTTTAGCTAATTCAGCTAATTCATCTATTTCAGTGTCACTGGCTTCTAATCCACGAACCTGAGGTAGTGCATTTTCAATTTTTTCTAGGTTGTTGTAAGCTTGGGTAGTGACATCTTCAGGAACAGGAATGATATCATCAGCATGAGAGATTTCATCAATGGGGAGGTCAAATAATTCGCTAAGTTTTTTAGTCATACTCTATGTTATAATAGTAGTATTTATTTACTTTTTCTTACCATTATAAAATAGAGCGTCCTCATTTATCACTCTAAATGTAAGACCTTGGGATTTGCAATATGCTGTTGCTGCCTGCCATTTTGCATGATTGACTGCTACGGTAGCCCGATCTCTTGCACTTGCTGTTTTACTTTCAATAAGACTTTGTTTTTTGGGTTTGATTTCTACGACTTCAGCGTGTTTTTGTCCGAACTTATTTTCATATAGAATAAAGAAGTCAGGGACATAGATTGTTTGCTTTCCTGTGAGAGGATTGCGATAGGGTATTCTTATTGATTCACTTGCCCATTTGATAACACTATTGTTGTTATCACAAAACATCATGAAAGTTAATTCCCATCCTGATCTGTATTTAGGTTTATGATTACCTACATACTTATCTGGATTCTTCACTTCATATATGCCTTGAGCCCACTTAGCCATTTTAAGTTACTACGTTTCTTTGAACAGTTGGATTTGGCACTGGTAAATTTGCAACACCATATAGTGTTGTTTTTGACTTTAGGCTATTCAAATAATAAGCCATTGTTGCGTTAAGCTCAAGTCCACGCTTACCTTGAACAAACTCAAGCAAGGTAATTGCAGACTCACCTGTATATGCTGCCATTCTGAAAATAATTGCAGTAAAATTCTTAGCAGTATTTTCGCTTTGGCATACGTTTTTAAAGTAACTATACACTACATCAAATTCTGATGCGTTTACATTTACATCTTGTGAGTAAAATCTATCAAAAACTTTGACTGTATTATCAAGTTGGCTTGTTAAATCGTTAGTTGGCATAATTTATTTACTGAAAGATGGAAAACTAAAGAGTGCGTTTCTATTAGGAGTACCCTGTGTTGAATTAATAGCTCCTGTTTTAAGTTCATTAATTCCTAATTTAGCTAAGTCCGCCGTTTTAAAAGTGTTGTATGCTCTACCTGAGGTCATTATAGCACCTAAATAGTCGCCGCCACCTAAACTATTTAAGACACCACCTGCGCCATCAATTAACCCACCTTGACCTAATATTTTTTGATTAGCACCAGGTCTAGCAATAGGACTCATAACAGTATCATATAGATGCATACCAAAATCACCAACAACTGGTTTAGCGTTAGGTGAAGTGCCATTTGTCATGATAGCACTACCGTCAACAGCGCCATCAAAATACTGTACTCCTTCGTAGGCTATTGTCATTGTATGTTCCATCGTGCCATTAGTGCTTGAATAGTCGTATGAATCATGTTTAAAATTAGTAATCATTGGGTTTACTAATCTATATTGTACAAAATTACGTTGATTAAATCCATAAATGTTAATAGCTTTAAAGAAAGGTGCTTTACTTACACCTAACGTGTTAGCTAATGCTGTTAATTGATCTTTTGTACTTTGCCCAATGTAACCCCACTCATCATCACCGTAGATAGAATTATCATATGTATTTCTTCTGTTGTAATCGAACACATTGCTACTTGTAGCAAACTGATTTACAAATTGAGGATTTAAGTCAGGTACTACCCCTTGAGTTTGTGCTGCATTTTGTGTAGAGTCTTTGTAATAGTATGTAAAGTATCCATACCAAAGATTTCTTATTAAATTAGCGTTATCGTCATGAAAGGTAATATTGATATCATCATATTTTACTTTTGTTTGAACTATACGTTTTCTGTTGTATTGATTTAGTGTTGATGTATCAAACGTATAAGTAGGTAATTGCACTGTTTTTACAGCTAAACCAAAGTGCGTATTTGTTCCTTCAGGGAAAAATGCTTTAGCCCCTACTAGTTCTGTGTTAATATCAAATGTTACATGGAATAAAAACTTAAACTTAGGACTATAAGCATAGCCATCGCTACGAAAAACTCTACTTGCATGTTGGAAATCTCGGAGATATTCTGTGCCGAATAAACCGCCTAGAACACCTTGCCCGAGATTTTCACCAAGTAGATTATCAAAAAATCCTGCCATTTAAATTTTAAGTACCAATACCAGTGATTGTTGTTCCACCTAAAGCACGACCAACTGCAACACCAATACCAGAACCAAGAGGACTCTGAATCGCATTGTCAAATCGTATTGATAGGGCAATCGTTACAGGTTCATTAGTACCGTAATTTAAAGTATTATAGTTTACGTTTTGCAAGAAGCAACCATACATTTCCCATGTTTCTAAAACTGTTGGGGTTGCTGTACCGTTGCCACCATCTAATACTTCATAATTGATTTGGAATTTATAATCCTGACCTGTTGCTGCACTTGCTTGCTCAACAAAGTCCATTTGCTTTTGTATTTGCTGGCCTACTAATCTTGCAACACTGCCTGTTGCATCGTCACGTAGGTTTATTGTGGTCATCTGCCACTCATGTTTTCCTGCCAAATATAGTTTAGAGTTATAAATGTCGATTGGAATCTCAGTGAAACTTACCTGAGGTCTTGCTACGTCTATAACCTGTCTGGTTAATTCTTGAGTAGAACCGCCCACACCAAAGTTTAAAAATAAAACTCTAAATCTGTATTGTAATTTTGGCATCAACAGTGCTGCTGTGCTGGGCGTGTTGTCTTGCCCTACAGACATATTGAACAATGATTGTGATGCTGTTGCCATTTGTGTATCTCCTTAATGTATTTATCTTAAAAAATTCTCAAGTTTAACCGAAAATAGTTGAACCTCTTTCAGCTATTTCACCTGTATTCATAATTCTTACAGGTATGTAAATAAACTCAGCTGCCTTAACAGGTTCAATCGCAATGTCAATCCATAGTTGATTTGCATCTATACGAGCAGGAGTATTATTTGTACCATCACAAACAACCAAATAGTCATATATACCACGCTTAGCGACAAGGTCTACAAACAAGGTCTGTACTACACTTGTAATTTGACTTCTTGTTAATGCATCGTTAGGTTCAAATACGAACGGACGTGCTAATATAGTTAGTTTTTCACGGATGTAATTAACAAGTCTAGCGACATTAATACGATCAAGTGCTGATTGAGTGTCTTTACTATTCTTGTTGCCATAATTCAATAATCCTACACTAGTAAAGAATGCAAGAGGATTAATAAAGTTACTATATAAAACATCACGTATTCCTACACGATTCTTAATAACTTGGAATTCACCGGTAGCTGCGTCTACGTATCCAATGCTTGATGCATTGTCAATCGTACCACGGCGAGTACCTGCTGGTGCTAACCAAGGATAAGCGATTGTATCATTACGTAGGAATGTGCGTAGCATCATGTGACTTGGTGGAACTGCTACTGGAGTACCGGTTAAGTCTGTACTTAAACCACTTGGATAGAACAATCCCATATATTCATCACGGGTAACACATCCATCTTCACCTGTGCTTGCTGCACCTGCTGTATTTTTAGCCCAAGCTTCAATGTCAGTAGCTTGATCGCTTAGTCTCATTGGTGTATCTCCTAATATATACGCAGTATTACCACGTTCATTATTTAGAGCTACCATTTGAGGTTGTAACTCAGGATAGTTTGGAGATGCCATTAAGTTAAAGAAGTTATCTTCTTCACGTATTGTTTGATTGGTAGATATAGATGCAATAAGTGCTTTTACAACCATAGAACGTTGTGCTTTTCTACCCATGTAAGGACTTCCGTCAGTTTGTAATCCACTTGAACTTACCCAAGCATTCTTGACAACCGGAAGTGTTACTTCCCCAAAAGTTTGACCATTGAAATAATTTGATCTGAACTGTTTTACGTTGTAGCCTGATCTACGTGTGTTGAATAATAACATACCAGTTGGGTATTGAGCTGGACTAGGTGCATCTAAATCAAGATAGTTACTGGTTAATAAGCTTACTACACTAGGAATAGGATCACTAATAGGATCAGTGGTTCCGTTTCCTGCCCAACGTGCATCGGCAAAAAGTATACCGTCACCTGAGGTTTGATCTGTATTATCAATCAATATCCATTGATCGATACCATCTGAATTCTGCCAACGACTCAGCACTGGGTAATTTTCTAGATCACTACTATCTAACCATAAGTCTCCGTATGCTAAATTAGTACCATCACTTTGAACAGTTGGAGCAGTTGCGCTTACTATAACTCCATTAGGGTCTGTTGTATTTGTCCCTGTCGCTACAGGATTACCTGAAGAATCATAATTTACATTTCTATAACCTGTCCAAGCGCCTGCTTGCTGAATCATAATGTCAACTTGATCAATTGTACTATAGAACCAATTAGTGTTGTTTATTGGATTAGTAAACGGTGCTCCTTCATTTGCAACATAATCAATCTTTCTCCAATTAGACAATACACTGAAATATTCGGATGCTGCAGATCCTGAAACATACGCAATGGAAGTTACAGCACCTGAATTAACTGACATAACTCTTACTACTAAATTATTATTAGGAGTTATTCCACCTAAATCCGAACCCTGTATCGTTATAGCATCCCCTACATTGTACGATGAGCCACCTGTTGCAACACCATATGGTATATATCCATCTCCACTATAAGTTAAATTTATACTGCATCCAGTTCCTGTTCCAGTTGTACTATACTGAGGTGCATTTAAAATAGGTAAACTAGGAAATACAAATGGTTGAACTGCTGAATTTACAGAATATGATAGTCCTGCTAAATCCAACAAGTCAGGATAATTGAAATTCGGAATTAAGTATACTTCTCCGCCTATCGTTTGAGTTAGTTGAATTGATCCATCTGTTGTTACTGATGCACTTGTATTAGGTATATTTGCATTTTGCCATGCTATTACAAATTCAGCAGCACCGACAGTTCCTGCTGCAGGTAATGTTATGTTGTATACTTGATTTAAATTTACAGGTAAAACTACAGAAAAAGAAGCACTATTAGGTAATACTGGATTTTTTACTGTACCTGTTATTACTGTAGGTCCTGTTACGAGTCTCTTAAAAAAGTATAAGTTGTTACATATATTTGTTGATACGTTTCCTAATGAAGCAAATATTCCAATTAAAGTACCAGCCGGAATGTTTTGACCACCTGCTGTCCCAGTTATTTCAAATGTAGCTTGAGATACGTTAGGATAAATTCCAACCGGTCTTTGTACAAACGCAGAAGCCGTAGTTACAAACTCTTGCATTACAATATTCATTCCGTTGCCTGCTACTGAAGTTTTTATCCAAACACTTCCAGTTGGATGAGGTCTGCTCTGACCTGAGGTCCACAGAGGCATTTGAGATGAACCACCTGCAATGATTTCAGGTGGATAAAATTTACTTGTACTTGAAATACCCATATCAGCTAAAACAGTATCACTTGAACTAAATTGAAGATAAGATGTATTCTCTGGTGGATATTCTACTTGAGGACTATAGTAAACATTTAATCTACCACTAATAACACTCGCTGAAATATCGCCTAGGTTTAGTCCGTTAATTGCTGCAGCAACACCTTCTACATTGTTATTTGGGGCGGCTGGAACTTGTACTACGAAACTATAGTTTACTTTTGGTCCTATTACTGCAGTTGTAAAAGTAGAACCTGCGGCCAACGTTGGATTTGATACAGTACCAATCACTGCAGGTACACTCTTTGCCCATTCAATAGTTCCTAACTGTACCCAAGTGTTACTTGAATTCTTATAAAACATCATGCTTTGGATATATGGATTGACAGTTGCAGGCTGTACCGGATAAACTGCGTAACTGCCTATATTTCCAATACTTTGTAATGGATAACCACCGGATAAATCACTTGGGTTTACAAGTACTATAGGAGTTTGTTGTGTAAATTTTCCAGTTGATTTGTTGAATTCATATATACCCCAACTTGATGTAGTTGTGTCTAACCAATATGTACCATCTGCTGGATTGCCTCTAGGACGTGTTAATGTTCCTACTAAACTTGCTAAATCAATGTCAGCACGTAGAACCCAAATACCGTTTGTAACACCAAGAGTAGAGTAAGCTGCAAGTAGTCCATATTCGTTTAATTCATATCCTTGAATAGGAGTACCATTTGTAGTCTTATAGAAGAACGGATTACCGTATAGAGAAACTAAGTCACGCTGACTTGTTACTTTGTATACTTTATTAGCATTAGCTGCGATTGTACCAGGAGCTACTCCTGTTCCTGCAGCATTTGATTTATTTTGTGCTGTAGCAAGAAGAACAAAGGGTACTGAATTCGTTTGGGCTGGTGCGTAGTTACTTTCATCGATAATTGTTACTTCTACGCCTGGTGATGTTAGAGCCATTTTATATTTCCTTTAATGTTATGATTTTGAGGGTTAACTCCCTAGTATAATTATATTTATTAAATTTTCTAGAATTTACGGTTCTGTGAACTCTTTGGGAAGAGTTGGCTATAAATAAGAATATGAAAAGACCTATTTGTAAAGTTTGTAATAAAAACCCATGTGCTGCAAATTATTACAGGGATGGTGTCAGACATTACAGAAGCAAGTGTGAGGAATGCAGGAGAAAGAATAAAAAGCTAACTCCGCAGCAGCCCAAATGGAAGCTAGTAGGGTACAAGAAAAAACCCACATGTGATATATGCGGGTTTAAAAAACTCTACGATAGTCAGTTATTAGTATTTCACATTGACGGAAATTTAAACAACGTAGACCTATTTAATCTACGTACAGTATGTTTAAATTGTGTGGAAATAGTCAAACGTAGAGAAACTATTTGGAAACGTGGGGATTTAGAAGTCGATTAAGGCAAATTGAGCATGTGTTTAACACAGTCAAATAAATCGTCAATTGTGCTGTCATTATGTATTTCATGATCAAAATCTAGTCCTACACTGCTATATTCGCTAGGGTGTATTCCTAATTTCCCAAGTCTATCTTTGCTTAGTGACCAACCAATATGCCTAGGTCCTTTATTAACTGATATAGCATCATCATACCAGTCAGGTTTAGGTCCACGATGTACTCTAATTGTTATGCCACCAAGTCTTTTAATAGCTTCCATTTCATTAGCAAAACGTGTGTCAGTAATAACAATATCATCCCTACTTTGACGCAATTTATTTTCTAAACTTGCTATCCAAATATCGTTATGAAAGCTTTGACGGCCTACTTCAGTTCCCCACTGTTGTAAGACCCAGCGTGGACTAAGTTTCTCAATTCCTAATCGCTCACTCCACCAAAGATCAACTTGTTCACGCCATTCACGGCTATATTTTGTAGTGCCTTCAAGTAATTCACGTTCCCAACCAAAGATGTGTGATACTGCGTCTTTAAGACTGCCAGCCCAACTTTCTTTTTTGAATCCGTGTTCTGTGATGAGGTAGTCGGCAATAGTATCTTTGCCTGATCCGATGAATCCAGTAACGCTTACTAGCATTTTATCTCCTTGTAACATATTATATTACAATAAAGAAATATTTCATAAGTTAAAGGTTAACCTTGTATCCAAGTTAACGGTTGGCTATAATCTACGTATCTACGCAAATCCTCAATAAGTTGATCTTGTGACGCTTTTGCTTCTGCTTTGAGAGCAGTACCATTTAATGTTGTGCCACCAGCTGGTCCTGCAATGCTTGCAAACTTTTCACGTGCTTCACCTAAGATACTCTTTAACTGCGCAAGTGTCCAATCACCAATCCAAACTCCTGCTCCCGGATCTTGCAATAGTTCTATCTCAGGTCTTTGAATGTCAGCCCAAATTAAAACTTTTTCACCTGAACCTTTTGGATCACGCACGATACGTAATTCTTTAGTTACAGGGTTAAATGTGTAAATTACATATCCACCGAACATACGTGCTGCTAATTCTATATATCCTGCATAAAAATCGTATGTTGCTAAACCACCTGCATAATTGTAGTTAAGTAGGTATGTGTTTAATATAGCACTACTAAAAGGATCAAAGCTACTAGAAGATGGACCTGTCTCAAGTCCAACAGTTCTACGAAACAACTGTCTAACATTGATAAACTCATCCGGTAAAGTATAAACGTTTGTATTTTTATGTATTTCAAATAGAGTATAGGACTCTATCGTAGCGTTCTGCGCACGTTGACGATAAACTTTAATTGCATATTGATAGGCTGCTTCGTAGTGTTCAGGATCCAGTTCTACATCTACTATTCCGTCACCCAAACGATAACGTAAGTTTTTAAATAATTCGTCTTTTAATTGCTGTAAACTTTGTGATATTGGCATAAAAATTCCCCAGATACTATATTTATCTGGGGAAGGGTTAATTAAAGATCATTATCTTTTCTGTTCTCACTGTAGTATGCATCAAAGCTACCACCTGGATATCTTGATTCTAGCTTTCTGACATTCTCAGCAATGACTTCATTTGGGTCTAACTGAAGTGCCCTACAGGCATTTACCCAGTACCACATGATATCACCTAGTTCACGTTTCATGTGATGGACGTTTTCATCAGTAAGTGCCTTACCTTGAAAGATAATTTTCTTAGGGATTTCAATGAACTCACCTGATTCTGCTGCTAGACCCATACATGCTGTAATAAGTAGTGGGAGATTAACGTCAGGACCATGTTTCATTTGTCCATCATTTAAATCTAATTCATAGTTTGCATCTAGTCTATCAAGTGTTGACATAAAAGTAGTCAAATCATTACTTGGTTGACTAGTAACTTTTTCTACAAAGTGTTGGTATTTGTTTAAATCAATATTCATTCCTCAACTCCAAAATGATTCATAATATTTCGTTCTATATCATATGCCGCAGCAGATTGTGGTGGGTTTGATGCAAGGAATTGCATATTATTTCGCTGTAGTCTCGCAATGGATAGACAATCTTTCACAATCAACTCGGCGAACTTTTGATAGCATTGCTCGGTGCTTTGACTTTCATCCTGACACTCATAGTATAATTCTCTAATTCGTTCGTTCATTAGAATGCCTTCAGTATTAGCATATTTTCGTTAAACCTACCGTTTGGTACAGTCGCAGTTGCTTTAATACCCTCAAAGAATTTACGTGCTGCGGGCTTACTTCCCATAATTTCTTTAAGTTGCTCACCTGGCTTACGTAATGTTTTAATCTCACTCTTGCCTGTATCAAAGCCAATGATAGTATTACCTTTTACAGTAAATGTCTGACTGTATTGATCGGCAATGTAGTGATGCAGTTTGCGCTTTGCAGTATCATACACCCATGCTTCACTTGCACCATGTAGCTTTGTTGGATGTACGCTAACCAAATCAAGTTTAGCCGCAGCGTCTTTAAACTCTTTGAGATACTTGAGTTTGCTAACAATCTTCTCTACTGGCACCGGCTTGCGCTTACGAGGTGTCTTGCTTGCTTTTTTGATGCTGATATAACTATTGAGGTCACTAATAACTTGCTCAATAGCCTTAATCATATTTTTCACTTGTACCTTGCCGAACTGACTGTAGCCCTCTACAAGTTGTGGGTCTTTACCTTCTTGCACTTCATACCATTCATTAAGTTCTTTCTTCCAAACGTCAAGAATAATAGGGATATGTTGTGGAAGAATGTTATGCTTTGACAGAATATCAATGGGTTTGCCTGGCAGACTACCCTTCAATCCAGCCTGAATAAAATCATCAAACAGTCCAATGATTTCCCCTGTTGCCTCACGTGCTTTTTCACGCATAATTTCTTGCACATTAGGACGATTAGTAGTTTCTTTTTCTACTTCTACTTCTACTTCTTGAGGAGTAAGATTAGATTTAAAAACTGTTTCAGGCTTATGTACACAGGTCATTAACCTAGTAATTTCATTTTGCAATGACATTTCTTCATGCTCAGTTAGTTGTAGTCCACGCAATGTCATACGTGCTAGCCAACCATATGTACCTAAAATCTCACTTTCAGGTGCTTTTGCCATCACCTTAGCATCTGCCTTACGGTCATTAAGTTCTAGATATTGAATTAGTAAGTCTTTGGCTTCTTTACGACCATAGAATCTTGTGTACCAACTGAACGCCCTAGCCATTGCACTAGTACGAAATTCACTATCGGGTTGTACCGCAAAAAATGGCTCTTCCCCTGTGTATTTTGTATCAGGGTCTTTGGGATTAAGTGCTTTGATCATTGCATGATCTGAATTCTTAGACTTACGGGACATGCTTTGCTCCTATTATTAACGAACTGCTATTATAGCATACCCTGTATTTAATTACAACCTTTTGGAATTGTCATTTAGACAACGGATTTATGACTAAATAGTATTAGAACAGGAAAAATAACATGCCGCGCCTCAGCCTTTACCGTCCAGAAAAGACCCAAGACTATAAGTTTTTGGACAGAACCATCAATGAAATGTTCACTGTGGGTGGAACAGACCTATACATACACAAGTATTTAGGGCCTGCGGATCAAGGTCCAAGTAAAGATTTTACTCAACCTCAATACAATAATCTAGATCCTCTGAATATACAGGATTTATTATTCCTAGAAAACCGTGACAGAAAATACGCCCCTGACATTTACAGAATTCGTGGGCATTATAATGTACAGAATCTAGACTTTGATTTAAGTCAATTTGGATTGTTTTTAAATAATGATATAATTTTTATAACAGTTCATTACAACACAATGATTGATCTAATGGGTCGTAAGTTGATGGTTGGTGATGTACTAGAACTACCTCATTTGACAGATTATCACCCACTGAATGACACCATACCTGTGGGGTTACGCAGATACTACCAAATTACGGATGCGAACTATGCAAGTGAGGGCTTTAGTCAAACATGGTATCCACACTTATGGCGCATTAAGTGCGAGCCATTAGTTGATAGTCAAGAATTCAGTGACATACTTGAGCAACCAATTAATAAAGAAAATTACTTAGGTGATTGGGATAAGACTAAAACGTATGTACCTGGTTATGTTGTGACTTATGGTGACACAAACTGGACTCCAGTAAAAGAAGTACCTGCTGGTATTCCTTGTCAGGGTGTAGCTTGGTCACAAACTAAAGAATACCCTATTGGCACTACAGTAACAAAAGACGGAAAAACATATGTAACTACACAATTAACTCCTGCAGGAACACCTGTGACAAATACAAATTATTATGAATTATATTGGGAACGTGATACTGCTGATAACTTGAAAGACATAATTAGTAGGTACAATAAAAACATACAAATCAATGATGCGGCAATTGCTGAAGCAAAACGTGTTGTACCTAAAACAGGTTATGACAGATCACAATTATACATTTTACCTACTGAAGCCGATCAACCTGCACCACCTGTTAGTTTAATTATTCGCAATGGTGATCCTGAATTAGCATTAGGTTCTTTAGAAATTGTTCAGCCAGCTGGCTTTAGTCCTAGTCCTATCATACGAATAAGTGCAGCAGCACTAGCTAATTTACAAGAACAAGTGGGTGACAATGACGCAATTAGAGCATTTATACAAATGAGTTTAGAATTAGCAGAGATAGCACCTGAATTAACAGACACTGGATCAGGAGCAGTTGAGCCTGATATTGTTTTAGCAGTTAAAGCTTTTGGTCCTGTTTCAGTACCGTTTGGTACATCAGATAATACATATGCTTTTGCTGATGCTGATCCTGAGCAGCCTAATTTTGATACAACACAATTAACACCTGATATGGATTTCCGTGCTGACTGTGATCCACGATTTAGATTTATTGTTAGAAGTAGTCCAACAGGATTTGGTTACTTAGAAGGTTACTTAGTTGGTACAGGCGAAGCTCCGAACGGAGAACCTGTAACATCAGCTATTGAGTTTCCACCTAATCCAACTACAGGTCAATATGTATTACGAATAGACTATCTACCGCAACAACTGTTCCGTTTTGATGGTGCTATTTGGGTTAGAATAAGTGAGAACGTCAGAACAGGTGTAGCATTTGAAGCAGATGATGAATCACTATTATCATCATTTATTAATAATAGCAATGTTACTGCTACAACAAGTGGTACGATACCACAACAACAACCGCTTTCATCAATACTTACAATTACACCAGATTAAGGAATTAAATGGCACAATATTTTTATGACAATCAGATAAGACGATTTTTAGTGCAGTTTGCAAGAATTTTTAGTAACTGGTATGTTACTAAGGGTAAAGATCCTGCAGGTAATGATATTCTTGTTAGAGTTCCAATACAATACGGAGATCAGAGTAGACAAGTATCTACTGTAATTGCTAATAATAGTCCAAGCAGTTTACCTAGTACGCCTATGATTACCTATTATATTTCTGCACTTGAATATGATCAGACAAGAACTCAAAGTCCTTATTTTACTGACAAAACAAGTGTACGTAGACGAACATTTAATGAAGATACACAACAATTTGAACAAACACAAGGTGATGCATTTACTGTTGAACGTTTAATGCCCGTGCCATATACATTACGTATTACCGTAGATTTTTGGACTAGTAACTATAATCAAAAATTAGAATTGTTAGAGCAGTTAGGTGTCTTGTTTAATCCATCAATGGAAATTCAGAGTACTGATAATTTTATTGATTGGACAAGCTTAAGTGTAGTTTATCAAGATAGATTAACGTTTAGTAGTAGAGTCATACCAATAGGATCAGGCAATCCAATTGACATAATGACATGGACTTTTTACATGCCTATATGGATTAGTTCTAGTGCTAAAATTAAGAAGCTTGGAGTTATATATAAAATTATTGCAAGTATATTCCAAGGTAACGCACTTACTGATATGCAAGATGATGATTTATTATTGGGTACAAGACAGAAAATTACCCCATATGGTTATAAATTACTATTGCTAGGCAATTCATTACAAATACTTCCAGATGGTCAGCCATTCTATCCTAATAACGAAAGTATGGACTTACCTACGAATCCAAATACTAATGTATATTGGCAAGCGTTCTTAAATGTATACGGTACAGTACGTCCTGGTATTAGTCAGATATGGCTAGAAAATCCATACATGGATACTGAAATAGTTGGTACAATAGCGTTTAATCCAACCGATGATAGACTATTAATATACAATGTTGATCCTGATACACTACCACAAAATACATTAGGAGCAGTAGATAGTGTTATTAATCCATCAGTTAAGTCACCTGGTAATGGATTACCGAATGCCACAGCAGGGCAGCGTTATTTAATTGTTGAAGATATTGGGAGTGATATACCATTAAGTTCTACAGAAGGTTGGGGCGCACTTGTTGCTCACGAAAATGACATTATTGAATATGACGGTGTTATTGGTGAATGGTTTGTGAGTTTTGATAGTACATTATTGACTAATGTTCAGTACGTGACTAATCTTACATCAGGTCTCCAATATAGATTTGTGAATAATGCATGGATGAAGTCATGGGAAGGATGGTATAGTGCTGGAGATTTTAGTATAGTAATTTAAATTTGATAAATTATTATATGAGTAAAGCAAATATCAGTGCAGGAATCTTCTTTTATTCTACATCTACCAATAGATTTTTATTTTTGTTACGCAACGACAATAAAGAAACAACCTATTGGGGAATTCCAGGTGGGAAACTTGAGAAGAACGAAACTATTATTCAAGGACTAGAACGTGAATGTCATGAAGAAATACAGTTTTTTCCTACTACTCCTAAACTGATTCCAATTCAAAAATTTGTCAACAATACATTCACATATCATACATTCTTTTGTCCAATAGAGAATGAGTTTATCCCAATATTAAATGAAGAACACATAGGATACTGTTGGGTAGATGTTAACAACTATCCTAAGCCATTGCATCCTGGATTGTTTAATACCGTGAACTTTGATGTTGTGAAAGATAAATTAGAACAATTAACGCAAGTTAAAGAGTAATATCTCAGGTTCTTCTTCTGGATTAGTGATGACTAATTCAGTTTCATTTTCAAAACTAAATCCAGAACCTGTATATGCTTCAATACCATTAATATAAGCAGAACCGTTTATTATATAAAGATAATACTTACGATTAGAATTTAACTGTTCTATATGATCCTTAGTAAAAATACCTGCACTTAACTTAACATCACTTTGAATTATTAATGGACCTTTATCACTTGCAATAGGACAGAAATTATCTAACTTTTCTTCTCTGTCAAACATCCAAACATCATATTGAGGTTGAAAGTTATGTCTATTTGGACGCATCCATATTTGCAAATAATGAATTTCTTCATCTGAATTATTACCTTCACAATGCCAAATGCCTGTACCCGTACTCATTCTTTGTACAGCACCACTAGGCACTTCTAGTACATTGGTCAAATTATCATTATGAAAGCAAGGACCTTTAATTACATAACCTATGATTTCCATATCCATATGTTGATGAATAGGAGTAAAGTTATGTGGTTTAACTTTATCATCATTAATAACCTCTAAGTCGCTATAGTGGATATAATTAGGGTCGTTGTATGTATTGTTGCTGAATGAACGATAACTATCTATCCAACCAAAGTTGAAATGCCCTCTTGTTTCAGGTAGTCTATGTGTAATCATAAGTTTATTTAATGGAAAAGCGGCTTGCGCCGCTTTTTTATTGATAGTAAATTAAGCTTAGCAAGCGTAATCAATATCAATCGTAATAAGACCAGTTGCTGGATCAGGTGTATCTGTCTTATCATCAAATGAAGCAATATACTTAACTCCTGAATTTTCATCTGTGCCATTATTAGTAAAGTCAATTGCAAAATGATCAGTTAAGCTTTGGCAATATGGATCACCACCTGAAGCTTTGTCTAATGTAACTGTCATTTCATTTCTCACTAAAGCATTTGAAGCTTTATTTACTAATGTACAAACACCAGCTGCATATCCATAACCATTAGTTGTTAAGCTAGCATTTGCACCTGTACAAGTAAATAGTTTACCTACTCCTGCATCTGGGCCTGCTCCTAATGCTTCCCAATTAGTGTTACTAACACTAACAATATAGTATGCTTGTCCATTAGCCATAAATTCATCTTCAATATTCTGATTTCTGACTACTAAATGCTTTCTCTTACCTTTTTGACGTAAGATCCAGCAACGGTCTGAAGTTGCACTTGTGTAAGATACATTTGAGGCATTTCCGTTTGAAACTGCTCCTAAAGTAACTGTATCGCCTTGTGTTATTCCGACTGGTCCAACAGCATCGTCGGCTAATTGGAATACTGCTGCAAGATCAGGTGTTTCGCTAACACGCAATGTTGTTGCTGTTGGTAAATCATATACATAATATACAGTACCTGCTATTAAATTACCCATATTACCAGCTACTGTGACTGCACCACCAACTACAAATTGACTTGAATCTGTAACTGTTAAACGGTCGTTACTTGCTGTAGTTGCTGTTACTGTATCACTTGCTGATGCGTTGATTACACTTACTGCACCTAATTCTACATCGTTTGCATAAAGTAATGAACCTACACTTAATACATCACTAAATTGTGTGCTGAATCCACTTACAGTAGTTGTTGCTGTTGAAGCAACAATTGTACCTTGTTGCTGTTGTTCTACTGCTGCATAACCATATACAGTAACAGCTTCTATACCACCAACTACGCCAGGTGCGCTAGTTGTAAAACCATTGTCTGTAGTGCCATCGTTTGGATAACCTTCATCGGTAATTCCGTCTGGGCTAACTGCTGCGTTTGTTTTTGCTATTTTTAAAGGGCGTCCCATTTTGTTTCATCTCCTTAAGTGTGAACGTTCTAGGTCCTACGCAGTTGGGGAACTGCATAAGTCTCCCATATAGAGAGAGAACATATGTATTTATCCCCAACTGGTGTTTTTAGGTTATGCCGTATCCGTCAATGTACCAAGTATTCGCTGCTACTTTTATAATCGTTACATCAGCATGTGTTGATAATGTTCTAGTACCAGTACTTCCTTGGTATCTCATTGTAACACCTAATCCAGGAGCTACAGTTAAGTTCTGAGTACTATCACCATTTATAATACGAAGCTGAGTTCCAGGAGGTATTGTTTGAGTCGTATCGTTAGGAACATTTAAAATCGTTCCTCCTGGTTGCCCTGTATAGTAAATTAACGTCCCTGTGTCAACACTAGTTAATGTGTAACTAGCATTTTTTGTGTTTAAAGGAGCGATTCTATAACCAATTTGAGCTGAACCACCTATTACTGGTACTCCTATGTTACTATATCCACCAGTTATTGATAAGTTGCCCGGTAATGTTGTATTACCACCGCTATCTAACAAAATAAGTTCACGTGACTTAGTACCAAATGGGTTTCCACCGCTGTTTGTATATTGTCTTACATAAATTGGTTCATCACCGTTGTCAGCAGTATCAATAGATATGAATCCAGCATTTGCGCCTGTACCGCCAACTTGTATTCTATAGTAGTCATCTGATGCAATGACACCATATAGAGCATTTGCAGTCATGCTTGCAGTAAGACCAGGTGTAACTACACTACCAATTACACTTGAAGCACTAATAATATTCGCTGAACTTATATTTCCAGTAACACTTAAATTACCAGGTATTTGTGTATTACCACTAGCATCTAATAATGTAAGAGTTCTTTGAATGTTACCATAAGGATTACCACTAAGTTCAGCATACTGTCTTACATATATTGGTTCAGTGCCTTCATTTGCTGTAGCTATTTCTACATATCCACCACTAGGTCCTGTGCCACCTACTTGAATTCTAAAGTAATCATTATCTGCAATAGTTGTATTAATAATATTTGCTGTATTTGTACCAGACAAACTTATTTGTAAATTACCCGTAAACGTATTTGCAGTCACATTTCCTGTAGTTGTAATACTACCGGATAGTGATAAGTTACCTGGTAATAGTGTATTGCCTGCACTATCTAATAATGTCAATGTTCTTGGAGTGAGACCACTATATTGCCTAAAGTAGATTGGTTCATTACCATTATCACCTATATCAAATGATACGAATCCTGAATCTGCTCCAGTACCACCAACTGTTAATCTAAAGTAATCGCTTGAAGCAATATTTGCAAGTATTAAGTTAGCATTGTTTGTACCTGTCAAATTGTTACATGTTAAAGTACCAACTAAGTTACCACCAATAAAATTGTTAGCTGTGAAGTTATTCGCAACTAAATCACCACTAATAGTTACATTACCAAATAAATTATTTGCAGTGATATTACCAGTTAACGACATATCACCTGTGTAAGTCAATGGGCCAGTGCCAGCACGTCCTAACTTAGCTGAATTATTTCCATTACCAAATACAACATAACCGTTTGCAGCATTAGTTTGGCTACTGATCATCAATGTTTCAGTAACACCTATATCACCTAACCAAGTTGTAGTGCCTACTCTAAAGTTTTGACCTGTGCTAGTAGCAGTTGATACAATGATACCACCAGTTACATTCCCTGTTACACTTGAACTTATACCTGTTACGCTAGTAATAACTGCTGATGTTGCAGTTAGATTACCAACTAGGTTAGCTGCAGTCACATTTCCTGTTGTGGATACTACATTACCAATTACACTGTTAATAAACAGATTTCCAAATGTAGCATGTATATTAGTTCCAACAATTAAATTAGATGCACTTACAATATTTGCGGTCGCACTGATTATTCCTGTTGCGGTAATAGTAGAAGGAGTAGATATAGCACCTGTTGCACTTAATGTTCCTTGTGATAGTATTGAACCACCTGTAATACTTGAAACAACACTTAGATTTGTTGAAACATTTACATTTCCTGTTGCTGTAATACTGCCACTCGTAACTATATTTCCGGTGAGACTTAGGGTAGGTGCAGTTATATTACCACCTGCCGAAATACTACCAACTACAGATACACTTCCTGGAAATCTACTATTTCCAGTTGGTCCAAGAAGTATTAATTCACGTTCTAGTGAGTTAAATGGAGTAACTTGCGAAGAATTGTATTGTCTTACATATATTGGTTCACTACCTTCATTGGCTGTATCAAAAGAAACATATCCGTTATTAGTATCTCCGCCTATTTGAATTCTAAAGAAATCAGTACCTGCGACAGTTGTATTAATAATATTTGCTGTGACTCCACCCCCTACAGACATAGCAAGATTACCAACAAAATTATTAGCAACGATATTTGAAGTCGTTGAAACAATTCCTGTTACATTTAAATTGCCAGGTATCTGTGTGTTGCCGTCTGTATCTAGTAACGTTAATGTACGAGTTGGATTCGTGCCTGTAAACTGTCTTACAAATACTTGTTCATTACCATTGTCACCTACATCAATAGCAACAAATCCGGCATCACTTGATGTACCACCGATAGTTAATTTAAAGAAATCTGTGTCAGCAATATTTGCAAATATTAAGTTTGCATTGCTTGTTCCACTTAAATTATTTCTAGTAAGTGTACCATTTAAATTGCCGCCCCAAAAACTATGTGTGGCAATGAAGTTTGCAGCAGTTACATTTCCTGATGCTAAGTTTAGATTACCTACTAAATTGTTTGCTGTTAAATTTCCAGTTAATGACATATCACCTGAATATGTCAACGAACCAGTTCCTGCACGACCTAATTTAGCAGCGTTATTACCATTACCAAATACTATGTACCCATTAGCAGGATCAGTAAATCCAGTTATTCTTACAGTGTCAGAACTAGATATATCACCTAACCATGCAGCAGAACCTATTCTATAATTATTTCCAGTACCAGTTGCTGTAGAAATAAACATATTTCCTGTAACGTTGCCGGTTACACTTGAGGTTGTACCTGTTACGCTGCTAACTACAGCAGAAGTAGCAGATAAATTACCAAATACACTTGAAGCATGTATATTTGCAACTGCAGTTATATTACCGGTTGCAGTTATATTACCAGTTGCAGTGATGTTACTATTCGCTCTTAAATTACCTGCTATTACGTTACCGGTTGTATTAAGGCTATCATATGAAGTTATAGATCCATTTGTAATAATAACTCCATTAGCATACATTATTGCATTTGAAGATCCAAGTGTTATTGAACTATTTGCTACAAGTGAACTACCTCGTATTTGGTTAGTTGCGTTAATATTATTTGCAGTAACATTACCACCTGAACTTACAACAACATCTCCGCCGCCACTGACAACAACATCTCCGCCACTTGTCACAGATAATTGCCCTTGTACGGTGGCTGCACCAAACACAGATAAAGCACCAAGTGATCTTATGCCAAGATTTGCTTGTACAGTTCCTGGGAATATAGTATTTCCAGTATTATCTAATAACGTAGCTTCTTTTACAATACCACCAAAAGGGTTGCCACTTATATTTTGATATTGCCTTACATATATTTGTTCTGCAGCATTATCACCAGTCGCAATTTCTACGAAACCTTGATCAGTTCCAGTGCCACCAACTGCCAGTCTGAAGAAGTCCTGTCCGGCGCCACCATTTGCCATAATTGCACTAACAAGAGCTGTAGTGCTAGTTGTGTTAGCGATTCCAGTAAGAGTACCAATAATACTACTTGCTGTTATGCTACCGCTAGTAGTAATATTTCCTGGTACAGACAAGTTTTTGTTTAGTATCGTATCACCAGCTGTAGATAAAAGAGTTAGATTACTTGAAGCAGTGCCACCAGTATACTGTCTAAAGAAAATTGGTTCATTACCTTCATCTCTTGTAGCAAATTCAACGTAGCCTTGATTGACCCCGAATCCTCCAGCTGTCACAGTGAATACATCATTATCAGCAATATTAGCTCTTATTAACTCTGCTGTATTGGTGCCTGTTAGATTAGCTGTGATTAACCTACCTCTGAAATTACCACCAACAAATGTATTTGATGTGAAACTATTTGCACTTAAATCACCACTACTAAAGTTAAAGTTACCTACAAAATTATTTGCAGTAACATTACCAACAAGTGACATGTCGCTTGACCAAGTAAGTGGTCCAGTTCCTGCACGACCTAAACTTTGACTGTTGTTACTAGTACCAAATATAATATATCCATTAGCAGAATTTGCTTGGCCTTTTAATATTATTGTATCTGCAATGTTAACATCGCCAATAAAAGCGTCATTTCCTACAGCATAATTATTTCCAGTACCATTGCTTGTCGCTATAAAGTTATTAGCAGTTATATTACCTGACAAGCTTGCCGCAATACCAGTTAAACTTGTAACATTGGCCGTTGTCGCAGTTACATTACCTATTAAGCTGCTACCTGTAATATTACCTGTAACAGATACTATGTTACCTGTATGTCTATCACCGATTACATTTCCGATAGCTGTAATACTACCTAATGCTGTGATTTGACCTAATGATGTAACATTTTGACCCTGTAAGTTTGCAGTTGCAACTATATCAGTTTGTGCCCTTACATTACCTGTAACAGAAATATTTGTTCCTGTCAGTGAAGGAGATGATATTGTTCCAGTAGCAGAAACATTTACTGCATTAATTGTACCGGTTGTGCTTAATACTGCGGCATTTAATGTACCTAAAACAGAAAGATTTCCTAATGCGCTTAAAGTTCCAGTAACTGAGACATTAGCAGGGAAAATACTATTACCATTTCTATCAAGTAATGTCAATGAACGAATTTCTGAAGTATATCCAACCCCATTAAACTGTCTTACTATTATCGGAGTAGGTGAAGTGCCAGCGCCATCAGTGGTGTCAATATACGCATTTCCTTGACTTGATCCTGAACCACTTATTTGTATTCTAAATCCATCATTTCCTGCCATCGTGCCACTAACAATGTTTGCATTTGTGAATACAGTTGGAGTTGAAACAAAAAGATTACCAACAAAATTATTTGCAATTGCATTTTCAAATATTGAATTGCCATTTGCATCTAATAGTGTAACTTCATTTTGAATACTTGCACCATTATATTGTCTAAAGTATATAGGTTCATTTCCTTGATCACCTGTTTCAAATGATACGAAACCTTGATCTGTTCCAGTACCACCAACAATCACTCTGAAGTAGTCATTATCAGCGACATTAGAACGAATTAATTGGAAAGTATTTGATCCAATGATAGTGTTTGTTATTAGTGAACCAACAAAGTTACCACCAAAGAAATTATTAGATGTAAAACTATTTGCGTTTATGTCAGCATTGCTTAATGTGATATTACCAACAAAATTATTTGCTGTTATTGTACCTGCAGCACTAATATTTCCACTATAAGTTAATGGACCTGTGCCTGCTCTACCTAATGTTTGACTATTATTGCCATTACCAAACACAATGTATCCATTAGCAGGGTTATTTTGTCCCTTAATAATGACTGTATCTGCTACACCAATATCACCGATAAACGCACGATTACCAACTGCATAATTATTACCTGTACCAGTGCTGTTAGATATAAAGTTATTAGCTGTTATATTACCTGATAGACTTGCGTTCGTTCCAGTAAGACTTGTGGTAAATATTGAACATGCACTTACATTTCCAGTTAAACTTGATCCTGAAATTGTACCAGTTAAACTTATTGTATTACCAACGTATAAGTTAGCATTAACTGTTCCGCCTGTTGCAGAAATATTACCAGTTAAACTTACGTTTTGTCCATTGAATATAGTAGCATTTGCAGCAAATGCTGATAAGTTACCAACAAAATTACCTGCATTTATGTTTCCTGTCGTGCTAATAGTACCAACAAGACTTGCAGCCGTAACTGTTCCAGAAACACTTAAAGAGGTAGCACCTATTCTATTACCCACAAATAAGTTTGCGCCTGCGGGGAACACAGCATCACCATTAGCATCCATCAATGTTACTCTGCGTTGTTCTGTAGCAAAATTAGGGCCACTAAACTGTCTAAATATTATACTTTCAGTATTTTCATCACCTACATCAAACGCTACATATCCTTGATCTGATAGGTTACCACCCAACTGTAGTCTAAAGGCGTCACTACCTGCCATTACAGCATTAATTATATTAGCAGTTCCTGGCGCATTAACAACTGCTGTTAAATTACCGCGCAAGTTACCAGCAGTAATATTACCATTTGCGCTTATGCTGCCAGGGAAGAATGTATTACCGCTCTGATCTAATAATGTAACTTGATTTTGAATATTTGGACCATTGTACTGTCTAAAATAAATTGGTTCTGATCCGTTATCACCTGTGTTAAATGATACAAATCCAAAATCTTGTGAGTTGCCACCAACATCAATACTAAAGTAGTCAGCATTTGTTGGGCCTGCTATGTTAGCACGAACCATTTCTACAGTATTTGCACCAATAACTGTTGTGATTAATCTTCCAGAGAAATTGCCGCCAAAGAAATTATTTGATGTAAAGCTGTTTGCACTTAAATCTGTATTAGCTACATTAATGTTACCAACAAAGTTATTTGCAGTTATTGTGCCACCAACTGATAAGTTGCTATTCCATGTTAATGCTGCGGTGCCACTACGTCCTAATTTAGCAGTAGAATCAGAACCAAATGTAATATAACCAATTGTTGGATTTTGCTGACTTCTAACTGCTAAGCTATCGGCAGTATTAAGATCACCTAACCAAACACTGTTACCAACTCTGAAGTTATTACCTGTGCCTACATTGTTTGAATGAATTACCCCGTTAGCTGTAACATTACTTGAGACACTAATATTACCTACATTGAATACAGGAGCTGTGATGTTTTGAGCATTGACATTTGATACTTGAAGATTTTGTACATTAGTTATGTTTCCATTAGCATGTAGTCCAAGTAAACCACCTAATACTATACTACCGTTACCTGTTACGTTACCTGTAGTAATACTGTTTGCAAAAACATTTAATGCACTATTTGAAGAATTAGTTGCATTGCTAGTAATTGTGTTTGTAATTACAATTGGTGTAGTTAAATTTCCAGTTAAATTTGCATGCGGTGAATATATATTACCCAAAGAAGATATATTTGCAGTAGCACTTATATTTCCATTTACTGTTACATTAGCATTATTGATTGTTTGAATGATGGCGCCGCCTGCACGGAATATAAGTTCACCTGCACCTACATCACCATTAGCAATAATTATATTACTTGTAGTTCTACCAAATATATTACCTGTAACTGCACCTATATTTGCAGCAGGTGAATTGAATGACCCACCAATTGATAACGCACCTGATATATTTGCATTTCCACCGGCAAATAAGTTGAGACTTACACCTAACCCACCTGTTACAACTAATGCTCCGGTTGTAGTAGAAGTTGATTGAGTTCCTGTTCTTACTCTTAATCCAGCACCAGCCTCTGATTCAATTCTAGCAGAAATAATGTACTTTGTTCCGTCACTATAGACATAGAAGTATTGACCAATTGCAAATGCTATTGTAATTATACCCTGACCTGTATAGCCTGAACCCTCAAATGTTCCACTTGGTGTTGCTAAATTAACGTTTTGTCCAAGGGTTCTCAATCTAAATGTATAATTTACACCTGGATTACCTATAGGATTTGGTAAAATTATTTGATAACCACTGTTCGTTAAATCAACTAATGCACCTGCCCTAGAAGTTGTAAGAGTAGTAGCTGATGAAATACTAAGGTATGAAACCTGTAAACCTGAAGTTCTAATAATATTATTAGCAATTATATTATTGACATTATTAATATTACCAGTATAATTTGGTAAGTAATTAGCTACGTTTGCATCATTATAAATGTCGGTATTAACGCCAGTTAAGAAAGCACCATTACCATAAATGTAATTACCTGTGATGTTGCCTACTGCAGTAATATTACCATTTGCAGTTATACGATTTCCTGCTGTGATGTTTTCAAATACGTTTAAGTTTCCGCCTATGCCACTATCAGTTGCAATAATAAAGTTGCCTGGGGAAACTGTAACAACGTTGGCGCCACCTACAGTGAAACCAATATTACCGTTAGCTACAGGTATAGAAATATTACTTACACCATTTGCAATACGTGAAACGTTTGCTGTTACATTGGTTAGTAAAGCACCGTTACCAATAAAACGATCCGCTGTAATGTTTCCAATAGCAGATATTGTACCTGCTGCTGTAATGTTTGTAGATGTCGCAATGTTACCTGCAGCACTCACCGTATTACTTACATAAATATTGCCTGAAATGACATTGGCGCCAGCTGTAACATTGATACCATTTATGTTTCCAGTTGTACTGAGATTATTACCTACTAAATTATTACCAGTTATGTTTCCTGTTAACGAAATGTTACCCGAACCATTTAAAACGTTGCCTAAATTAGCTGAACCAATTGTCAATTGCCCTGTTATTGTGGCGGCGCCCGTGACTGAAAGGTTTAGTGAAGTGTTTATATTGCCTGATGCATTGACAGTTCCGGGTGTGCTAAGGTTTGCTCCTATTACGTTACCAGCGGCACTTAATGTAGATCCTAAGTTTATATTACCGTTTATATTTGAACTTCCAGTTACACTTAAATTACCATTCAAACTAGCTAGCGTAGGAGACAATACAAAAACGTTAGGAGCACCACTAACAGCAAAGTTAATGTTACTTGCACTTGCAGGTATACGAACGTTACTTGATCCATTAACAATTGCAGTACCAACTGAAGGGGTAGTAAAGCTTAAGTTACCAGCACCGTCGGTTGATAGAACATCTCCGGGATTACCACCTGGAATATTTAGTGCGTCTGTACTAGTTAGGTTAGCGTTTCCTGTTAATAGTAAATCACCTGTAATGTTAACTCTAGTTGGTGTAACTACCATAACATTAGGAACACCTGTAACACCAATCGAAACGTTAGCGTTAGGATTTACAATTACATTACTATTGCCACCTACTATTTGATTTGATGCAGGCAAGCTACCCCAAGCTAAATTGCCCGTAGTGTCGGTTGCAATTAAAATAGCATTTGCTATACCACCTGCTATTTTTAGTTTTAATATATCTGTATTAATATTACCTGTCGCATTGATTGCACCAGATACATTAATACCTGAGTTAGATATGGTAAGTGCAGTTGTTCCAGTAGCGACTGCAACAATGGTTCCGTTTTGGCTTATAGTTAAATTACTTGTACCGTTGCTAATTTGTGATGTTGGAGGTGAGGCTACCCATGCAAGATTACCTGTACCATCAGTTGACAGTAATTGATTAGCTGCACCACCTGTAATTTTAACATTAGAGTTAGAACCTAAGTTTGAAATTCCTGTAACAGTTATTCCTGTATTTGCAACTACCAATACATTCGCTGTACCTGCAACACTTGTTCTTACATTACCACTTAAGTCAATAGAAACGTTGCTTAAACCATTTGCTAATATAGCAGAAATTGGAGCAGCAACATAACTTAAATTGCCTGTCCCATCTGTTTGTATAATTTGACCAGCTGAGCCGCCGAAAATTTTAACATTGCTTATATTGCCTAAATTAGCACTACCTGTATTAACTAAACCTGTTGCGCTTACAATACCTGTTATTATTCCAGTGCTTGTAAATTGCGTTACATTTGATATACCTGCGACACTTACTCTAATATTTGTATTGGGTCCGACTATAACATTACTGTTGCCATTTACAATAGATTGTGTTGCTGGTGCAGATGCCCAGCCAATTTGACCTGATACGCCTGTAGTGGTTAGAACCTGTCCAGTTTGTCCACCTAAAATTCTTACGTTTGCTATTGTACCTAAACTAACAGGTGCAAAGAAGTTAACTGATTCGTTGAAAATACCTTGAACATTAGATGAGAAAGTTGATTGTTCAATTCTAAATCTATTTGCGAAACCAGCGACTTGAAATGCGATATTTCCACTTTGTTCAATGGTCATATTACTTAAACCATTTGCAACACCAGCTGCAATAGGAGTAGACCAGCTTAGATTACCAACTCCATCAGTAACTAAATATTGGCCGTTCAATCCACCTGCAATATGCAAGTTAGATATTTGACCAAGTGTTACATTTGATGTATATTCAAAGTTTACTACACCGTCAATATTACTAACTGTCAAGTTATTCAGAGATCCTAAATCAGTGATATTAGGTTGGTTAGATGTAACTAATCTTCCAGAGAAAAAGTTCGCATTTGCTAAATTACCTAAACTTGCATTACCTGCTCTAACATTTCCTACAACACTTAACGAAATTAAGTTTCCGACTGATGTAATATTTGCTTGTGACGGGAAAGTAACAGTACTAGCTAATAAAGCGTTAGGCACTTGACCAGTTATATTTGCACCTACTATACCAAACAATCTTGAAGCATTTCCTGCGAACGTACCACTTGTTACACCATTGCTCTTAAAGAATCTTAATGATGATGAACCATTAAAAGTACCATTATCGTTAAATTGAATTTCTGTGTTTGTTCCTGCAGCCGGAACGATATTTAAAATGTTCGCAAAGCTTAAAGTTCCATTACCGTCGGTAGTTATAACATCATCTATTGACCCGCCGGCAATTTTTACATTGGCTATATTTCCTAAATTAGCAAGATTGGCAACAGAAATATCATTAGCTGTCACATATGAAATTATTGTATTATTTGCATTAATTGTTAGGTTATCAACATTAGATGTAATTGATGTTTGACCAATAGATACACCCACGTTACTTACTGCTAAACTACGCCAAGTATTTGCAGGAATTCCTAAATTATAAGTAGCAGTTACATTAGGCACTAAATTAGACCTTACAAAGTTCGTAACGGATAAATTATTAAGTGTGGCTGCTGAGTTAATCAGTAAAGTGTTAGCATTTACATTGTCTGACTTAACATTACTGTATGCACTAATATTACCTGTAGCTATTAAATTACCTACATTTGCTAAATTAGCTACTGTTAAATTACTAGTAACACTTATGTTAGCACTTATGATATTTGCAGCATTAACATTAGCAACTGCTGAAATATTACCACCTCTAACTAGTCCAGTAATACTTAAATTACCGCCACTAATATTTCCAATAGCACTTATAATATTTGCAGAATTAATATTTCCTGCATTTACATTTCCACTAGTAATTACTGTTCCGGTAGTGCTTAAGTTTGCGCCTGTGATAGTACCTGCAGCAGTTATACTTCCACTAAATTGAGCATTGGCTAAATTACTGTTCCCTGCAACACTTAGATTTCCACTTGTTACTAGATTACCTGCTTCAACATTGCCAGTGGCTGACACTGTTGATCCTATTAATACTGCGGAATTTACGGTAGTAGCATTTACAGTAGTAACATTAGCAGTTGAACCATTTATAGTTGATAAATTTGAATTACCTGTAACTGATAATACACCGGTTACCGTAACTGTATTTTGACTTATAACAACAACGTTAGAAACATTATTGACACTAACTGCAACGTTTCCATTAGCTGCAGGCACATTGATGCTTGTAGTACCATTAAATAAATTACCTCTTACATTTCCTAAGAAGAAATTAGCGGTAACTGCATTACCTAAATTAGCATTTAATGCTGTAATATTTCCTGACGCTGAAAGAGTTGTAGAGTTAACGTTATTTGCATTAACATTTCCTACTGCAGATATATTACCAGATACACTAACTCCTGCAGCATTAATGTTTGATACAGCACTTACATTTCCTGTTGAGTTTAAATTTGCAGCAACGATGTTTGCGTTGCTCACTATACCAACTGCACTTATTGTTCCTGTAAAATTAGCATTGGTTACGGAAGCAATATTACCAGCAGTAACATTTCCTGTTGCTGTGATGTTAGTAGCAGTTGATATTGCGCCCGAAGAAGTTATACCGCCTGCTGCAGCTATATTAAGACCTGAAATATTGCCGGATGCGCTGATTGCCGCTGCAGCGGCAATATTATTACCTGATAAGTTTCCTGACGCACTTACAACACCTGTGGTAAATAAGTTTGCACCAGTTACATTACCGGTTGCACTATGTGTGCCTGTCACTGCAATACCTGTACTTGTAATTACTTGTACATTTGCAGTACCGCCAACGCTTGTTCTTACATTACCATTTGCTGCTACAGATACATTACTATTACCATTAATGATTGAGCTTCCTGCAGCAACAGTTAGGTTGGTTAGTAAACTTCCGTCTCCTTGGAAGAAATTCGCTGTTACTAAATTACCTAAATTAGCATTTAATGCAGTTAAATTACCACTTGCACTAATTTGTCCTGTATTTAGATTATTGACTGTAGCATTTCCAGAAGCACTTATTGTACCTGCTACTCCCAAATTAGCAACATTTGCATTTCCGGTTGCGCTGATGCGACCGCTTGTCAGTAAATTAGCACCAGTAATGTTACCAGAAGCTGAGAACGTAGATGTGCTGAGATTTCCTAAATTAGAATTACCATTTACAGATACATTTCCTGATACAGATAATCCTGTATTAGTAACAGTAACTACGTTTGCAGTTGCGCCAGAACTAATTGTAACTGCGCCATTTAATGAAGGAATACTTACGTTACTTGTACCATTACTTATTTGATTTAAGGAACTTTGATTACCTAAATTAATACCTGTTAGGAACGCACCATTTCCCAAAATATAATTAGCTGAAGTTATATTTCCTGTTGAACTTATTTCATTATTAATGATTAAGTTATTTGATGTAATATTACCTGAAACAGAAATATTACCAGAATTTACCTGTTGTGCAATTACGGTGCCGGTTGCACTCACATTACCACCTGTAAACAGGTTAGCACCTGTAATGTTGCCATTTGCACTAACTCTACCCGCAGTATTTAAATTTGATCCTGATATATTGCCATTAGCACTTACTACACTTGCTGCATTTAAATTATTTGCAAGAACATTACCTAATACGCTAATATTAGTACTGACGCTAATACTACTTGCAGTTAATGCACCTCCAGTTGATATTGAAGAGGTTGCTAAAAGATTAGATCCTTGAATGTTACTACTTGCCGTTATATTGCCAGTACTAGAAATTATTGCTCCACGTATGTTATTACCGGCAATAATGTTGCTACCAATGTTTAAATTACTACCTGTAATACTTCCTGTTGCACTTATTGTCACACTTTGTAACGTACTAGTAGTAGGGTTAAATGTTAAATTAGCACTTGCTGCTAATCCACTATTGATATTATATTGAATTTGATTCGTGCTACCTGCAACTATATCCGGTAGTACTACAGGACTCCAGCTAAGATTACCTAAACCATCTGTAACAAGTGTATAGTCAGGAAATCCGCCACCTATTCTTACGTTAGAAACATCACCTAATTGGGTAAGTCCATTAACGGTCAATCCATTTAATGTACCTACACTACTAATATTAGGCTGTGAGGAAGAATCTGCAGTTATGATTGCTGAAACAAAATTTGCGTAAACAGTATTAGATATGTTTGCGTTTTCAGCAGTTAGTGTGTTACTACTAATGCCATTAGCATCAGATGAAATTGAAGTATTACCTAAGTAAATAGTATTACCTGATAGGTATAATGATCTCCAACGATTCGTTGCGTTACCTAAATCCTGTTGAATATCAGTAGCAGGTATTAAATTACCTCTAACAACACCGGTGACCGAAAGATTACCTACATTTGCACTACCTAATGTGTTAACATTTCCTGCTGTTAATGTTCCACCTGCACTTACGATACCAGTTGTCCTTAAATTAGCACCGGTAACATTACCCGCAGCACTAATTGCTGAATTAGCATTTACTGTTGTGAAATTTGCCGCTTGTGCCGTGTTACCGAGGCCTATGTTTCCTGAAAAATTATTTGCAACAATATTAGAAGTTACATTTATATTTGTAATATTTGCATTACCAGCAAGAGCTAAATTACTTGTATTTTTATTAAAAGTTAAATTCGCACTTCCACCAAATAGTCCTGCTGTATCTTGGAATTGAATTTGTGTATTAGCTCCGCCAGGCACACCTGTACCAGCTTGATAAAATGAACATATAATATTACCAGTGTTTGGTGTTGCTGGAGTGAATCCTGTACTGTTAACAGCGTTCGCTAAACCAGGGTCTGAATATAGTGAAAAAGTTTTATTTGTTAACTTAACGCCATAGAATTTGTTTGTGCTATTTTCACCCGCTGTTGATATTTGTGTCATACCACTTACACCAATAATGGTAAGTGGTATACCAGTTACAACTGTGTTGTCATTAATTGTTGTTACAACCGCTGGATTCGTTTTAGAAATATCCTGAATTCTAAAAGTACCAACTCCTGTACCTTCCCATGTAAGATTTCCTGTACCGTCAGTAGTGAGAACATAACCATTCAAACCTCCGCGCATAACAACATTATTTGCGTTTCCTAGGTCAATCTTAATATTACTTGTTCCACCTGCGTTAACCCATGTATTTGCATTTGCTACTAAAACTTGACCATTTCCAACTGGACTAGTTAAAGCAATTTGGGTATTAGCGGTTCCGCCTATTTTAGACCAATTTAAAACAGAAACTTCTGTTAAAATTTCAGTCTGAGTGGTTAATGAGTTACCAGCTGGAGGAAATAAATTGGGATCATTTCCTATGTATAATCTACGCTCATCAGTTGCAAAACCTAATTCGCCTTCAGCTAGCTGGGGCAAATCAACGTTAGCCCCTGTACGGTGTTGAATCTTAGAAATCTGTATAATAGCCATAGTATAATTCTTATGAAAAGATGATTATACTATTTATCAATCTAAAATAGATTGGAAACTATAGAAATTTACTGTAATATTCGTCTAATTTACGGAACCAAAGATCAGAATATTTCTGAAATTCACCCCCTTCAACTATGAATTCTAGATATTGATTGTCTGCAGTACACATAAAAATTACGCCTTTTGTAATCTTTGTTCCGTAAACTTCGTTATGTGCATTTGCATATGCTGCTGATTGTATGAAATAATCTTCAATCCATTCACGCTTTTTTACTTTATTGCTCTGTTTGTGATCCATAATAGCTTCATCACCATCATGTATTCCGCACAAGTCTGTGGTACCAGCATAAATCTTAGGGAAGTAAAGAGGAACTTCTACGCCCCATGCTTCATTTACTTTACAAAGACCTTGCTCAATAATAGACTTAGCCATTGTATGACTTTGTACGCTATAAGGATTACTTCCTGGATCTTTTAGTG